>LNFM01005884.1_pt1 | contig 20718 bp, 18 predicted proteins | sample 596031 | NCBI WGS metagenome assembly LNFM01 (sample SAMN04254537, study PRJNA301005) | activated carbon metagenome | isolation source: dual media filters at the Ann Arbor, Michigan drinking water treatment plant | place: USA: Ann Arbor | reverse complement strand
CACCCCCGGCGGGCGACGAGCTGCAAGGTGCGGCAGGGGACTGTAACTCCCCCGGGGCGACCCACGCCTGGTTCGATTCCAGGGTCGCCCACCATAGTTTTCCGCCATGGTGAAACCGCTCTCTCACAAAACATCGCAAATCGGCTTGATTGCGTTGCGGCAATCGCGGTCACTGGCGCGCTCGCCGTCGGCAGCGCCATTCTTTAGGCGGTCAGGGCGGCCCGCGAGCCGCCCTGACCGAACTTCACTTCCGACCGGCGAGATCCAGCAGGCCGTCATAGAGCGCGGTCGCCACCGGATCGGCGTCGAACGCCTCGTTCTGCAGGCGGAAGGTCGTCGTTACCAGCTTGCCTCGGCCAAGGCGCTTTTCAATCAGGAACGCCCCCGGCTTGTGGACCCAGCCGACCACCACGCCGGCATGGACCCGGCCCTGGAATTCCCACGGGCGCAGGCCAAGCATCACCTGCTGTGGCACCACACCGGTGAACGACATGTCGAACAACGGCCCGCCGGGCAGATGCGCAAAGCAGCCATCGCGGCGCAGCCAACTGAAGTTGCCGACCCAGTCGCCGCGCCAGACGGTGCGGTGGCGGTTCACCAGATGGTAGCCGGGAAAGCTGAAGTAGCAAGCCGACTGCATCCCGCCGATGTGGTCCTCGATCTGCATCGACATCGGCCCGTCGCGCGGCGCAAGGTCGCGCCGCAGCCGCCCCGGCGCCTTGTGGACCAGTTGCAGCACGCGCATCCCGGCGTGAATCTCCTCAATCCGGGCCGCATCCAGATCGTGCGTCACAAAGACCTCGGCCTCGGCAGGGCTGGTGATTTCGTGGCCGAGCGCCGTCAGCCGTTCCGCCAAGGCCGGATCGTCCGTGGCGTAGCGATGCGGTGTCACCTCGCGCCGCGCCAGCACGGACACCGCCTCGTCGTTCTGCGCCAGCACCGTGCCGTCAGGCGCCTCGACCGTGAAATGCGCGCGCTCGACCCCGTTCGGGGCATCCGGCCGGGTGACGCCGGTCACCGGCACCGGCACCGCCGACATCGGCCCGGCCGCTGCCAGCCGCACCGCGCCCGACGCTTCCCCGAACGACCATTTCAACAGGCTGCCTTCCGGCAGATGCACACCGCCCGTCGCCACGCGCAGATCGAAGGTCACTTCTGCGCCTGCCCGCGCGGAATGGCGCGCCAGTCCCGGCGCGATCACCACGTCGGCATTCGCCTTCGGCATCGCCGGGGCAAAGACGCGCGGGTTGCGCTGCATGTCGAGAAGGCCGTTGCCCTCCCAATGCACGTCGGTCAGTTCGGTGATGACATAGCCCGCGATCGATGGATGACGCCGCATCACCTCGATTTCGTGCTTGAGGTTCAGCCACTGGAACCACTGCACCTCGTCGATGAAGGCGGTGAAGCTGCCGAACACCTGACCAAGGCCCAATTCGCGGAACCGCGCCTCGATACCCTGCGGCAGGGCCACGCCATCGGCCCAGGTCGCCCCGTAAGCCATCCACCACGGGTCGCGCCCGCCGTCGCGCAGAAGGTCGGGCTGCGGCAGGCCCCAGACGCCGAACTCCGAGACGATCAGGGGTTCCTTGCCGGTGCGGGTGATGTCCTCACCTTTGCCGAAGGTCCAGTCGGCGCCAGCCGCGAATTCCTCGGTCAACGCATCCCACTCCTCGCGCCGGTCGGTCGCGGTGCGGTAGTAGTGAAAGTCGTTGATGTCGGTCTTGACGTGCCAGTTCGGGAAACAGGCCGAGTTGTCGACGACCAGCCGCAGCGGGTCTTCCGCGCGCAGCCAATCCACCATGTCCGACAGCCACGCGCGCTGTTCGGCCACCTCGCGCAGGCGGGTGCCCCAATCTTCGTTGATCAGCGTCCAGATCACGATCGAGGGGTGGTTGCGGTCACGCGCAAGGATGCCTTCCATCGTCGTGCGCAGCCGCGCCGCAGCATCCGGCGAGAAGGTCTCGATGTTCGGAATCTCGGTCCAGATCAGCAGGCCCAGCCGGTCGGCCACCTCGTAGTAGCGAGGGTCCGGCACCTTGATGTGGCAGCGCAGGCAGTTCAGCCCCATCGCCTTCGCCTTGCGCGCCTGATCTTCCAAAAGCGCCAGCGAGGGCGGCGCGCCAAACCCGTCAGGGTAGTAATCCTGATCGAGCGCGCCACGCAGGTAGAGGGGCTGGCCGTTCAGCCACAGCATCCCGTCGCGCGCCTCGATCTTGCGAAAGCCGAAGGTGTCCTGACGCTCGTCGGTGTCGCCCCCTGCCAGCGACAGGATCGCGCGCAGTGAATAAAGCGCGGGCGTTTCGGGCGACCACGCCACGACGTCGGGCAAGGTCAACTGATGCCGCACCCGCGAGCCGTCGACCGACAAGGTCGCGGCATGGACCGGCAGCCCGTCCGGCCCGACGATCTCCAGCCGCAAACTGCCGCGAAACGACGCTGACAAGTCCAGCTCAAGACCCAGCCGACCCTCCGGCCACACCGGCTCCAGCCGCAGCGCCCGGATATGCGTGCGCGCCCGCGCCTCCAGATGCACCGATTGCCAGATGCCGGCCTGCGGTCCGTACCAGCTTTGCTTGCCATGCGGTATTTCGGCGAAATCGGCACCGTCCTCGGTGCGATGCGCGTCCGGCAGGAAGGTCTCCACCTCCAGCCGATGGACCGCGCCGCAAGATCCCTCTGGCAACAGCACCTCGAAGGGCAGATAGCCGCCTTCGTGCCGCGCGATCTCGACCCCGTCCAGCCGGACGCCGTGTCGCTGACCGCGCCAAAGCATAGATAGACCGCGCGGTCGGCCCAGTCGCCCGGCACCGCAATGTCGCGCGCATAGGTGGCGCGGCCGAAGGAAACCTCCAGCTCAGCGAACTGCGCCTGCCAGTGGCCGGGCACCCGGGCTTCATGCCAAACGGGTTGGCTTTCGTGGCGGAAATCCCAGGTCCCGTTCAGGGACACGCACTCTCGAAGACGGGCTCGAGTGCTGTGGGCGAATTCTGTGGTTAGGACGTTCATGGTTTTCCCTGGGTATGACGATGCGCCGAGCGGTCGCGGACGAGGTTGCGAAGGTAAGGTCATGCGTCGGGCAGTGGCCCCGGGTGTCCCGGTTCATCCGCAGGTCGCGCCATGACGGAAAGGGTCGCACCCTGCGCCGCGCCGGTCTGGCGACAGTGACCCCCACGCCCCGGATGGTCGCCGATGGCAGTGCCATCGCCCCTTCGACCCACCGGTGACGTGCCGGGAACCAAGCCCCCGGCGCCACGCCCCACACCGATCGCGTGCAAGGTGACCCAGCCCATCTGCCGTTTCCTCTGCTCGCCGCCTGTTTGGTTATCTTTAGTTATAGTGCGCTATAAAATAACTAATTCTAGTTTTCCGATCAAGATCAGCCTGCTTGTTGGCCGCGCTGAACTGCTATTAATGTGATGAAGGGGCAGGAGTGTTGCAGACGTGGCACGGAAAATCACGATGACCGAAATCGCGGCCGCCTGCGGCGTGTCGCAGGCCACCGTGTCGCTGGTCCTGAACAACGCCCCCGGCACGCGGATTTCCTCGACCACGCGCGAGCTGGTGCTGCGCACCGCCAAGGATCTCGGCTACGTCCCGCCCGCCCGCACCGCCGGTCGCCGCCCGGTCATCGCCATGCTGATCGACGAGGTGACCTCCACTCCCCATGTCGGCGGCCTGATCGCCGGGGTCGCGGCGGCGGCGAACGACGCGGGGTTTCTGGTCTCGGTGATGCCCACCGCCGCAGATGGTGCTGCCGAACGTGCGGCCCTCAGTTTCCTCGCGCAGCTCCCCGTCGCCGGTGTGATCTACGCCCGCCTCGTCACGCAAGAGGTGACGCTGACGCCCCGCGTCACCGACTACCCCTGCATTTTGCTCAATTGCTACGAGGGTGGCGACCGCGTCCCCGCCGTCATTCCCGGCGATCAGGCCGCAGGCGTCACCGCCGTCCTGTCGCTTCTGGATGCCGGGCACCGCCGCATCGCCTATATCGGCGGCGAGGACAGCATCGAAGCGTCGGTCGAACGGCTGAAAGGCTACCGCCGTGCGCTGGCCACCCGCGACGTGCCCTATGATCCCTCGCTGGTGGTAAAGGGCGGCTACACCATCGCAGGCGGCCACAGCGGCATGAAACGCCTGCTGACGCTGGCCGACCCGCCCACCGCCGTGTTCTGCTTTTGCGACCGCACCGCGCTTGGCGTCTACACCGTTGCCGCCGAGGCCGGCCTGACCATCGGGCGCGATCTGTCGGTGATCGGCTTCGACAACGAGGCTTTCACCGCAGACATGGCCCCACCCTTGACGACGATGGTCCTGCCCCATGCCGACATGGCGCGTCATGCGGTCGACGAACTGGTCAGCTGGATCACCCAGCAAAAGCCGCCGGCGCGGCCGAACCGGCTGAAATTCGATTGCCAACTGATCACCCGCGCCTCGACCGGCCCACTCTTGGTTCGCCAGCCGGCCTGAGGCTCAGCCCTTGCGAAGGCGGCGACAGGATGCGACACCGTCCGCCGAACCCTGCCGCGGAAACCGCCATGCCCGATATTGCCACCGACGCCTCCACCCATTTCACCCACGCGATCACGCGCCGCCCCGCGCCGTCGATCACGGCGGGCCTGCGCGCCGTCGATACCGGCACGCCCGACCTTGCACTCATGCAAGACCACCACGCCGCCTATATCACCACGCTCCGCGCCACCGGCGCCACCGTGATCGAACTTGAGGCGCTCGACGCCTACCCTGACAGTGTGTTCGTCGAAGATACCGCGCTCTGCCTGCCCGAAGGTGCGGTGATCATGCGCCCCGGCGCGCCCTCCCGTCTGGGCGAGGCGGCCGAGATGGCCCCCCATCTCGCCGCGCTTTACACCGACATCCGCCGCATCGAAGGTGCCGACAGCTTCATCGAAGGTGGCGACATCCTCGTCACCGGCGCGGAAATCCTCGTCGGCCGCTCGGCGCGCACCAACGCCGCAGGCATCGCCGAACTGACGCGCCTCGTTGCCGATTGGGGCAAACCCGTGCGCGAGGTTCACACGCCCCCCGGCGTGCTCCATTTCAAGACCGACTGCTCGCTTCTGGACGCAAAAACCGTTCTCGCCACCCCGCGCCTCGCTGAATCCGGCTGTTTCGACGATTACTTCGTCGTCCACACCGCCCCCGGCGAAGAGGCCGCCGCCAACGCCATCCGCTTCAATGAAGTAGTGATCATGGCCGCCGGTTTCCCCGGCACCCGCGCCGCCGTCGAACGAGCCGGCTACAAGGTGGTCGAGATCGGCAATTCCGAATGTGCCAAGCTTGACGGCGGCATGTCCTGCCTGTCGTTGCGCTTCACCCCGAAAAAATGACCGGCTTCAACATTCTCGCCGTCGCCCAATCCGGCCGGCTGGAATACGAGGCGATCCTGCTCGCCGCGTCGCTGCGCCACTCGGACCCCGGCTTTGCCGGGACGCTGTTCATCGCCGAACCGCAGCCCGGCCCGAAATGGCCGCAAGACCCGCGCCTCGCCGCAAAGACCCGCGCTCTCCTCGAAAGCCTCGGCGCCACCATCCTGCCGTTCGACAGCGCCGCCTTTGGTGCCTCCTACCCCCACGGCAACAAGATCGAGGCGCTGGCCGCACTGCCCGACGCGCCTTTCCTCTTTCTCGACACCGACACGCTGGTCACCGGACCGCTCTCCGCCATTCCGTTCGACTTCGCCCACCCCTCCGCCTCGATGCGCCGCGAAGGCACCTGGCCGAAGATCGAGCTTTACGGCCCCTCCTACGCGCAGACCTGGAAATCGCTCTACGACCGTTTCGGCGTCGATTACGAAGCCTCGCTCGACCTCTCCCAGCCCGAGGAATACTGGCAGCGCCACCTTTATTTCAACGCGGGTTGGTTCTTCCACGACAGCCCGCGCGCCTTCGGCAACCGCTTCCTGTCTTACGCCAAATCGATCCGCGACAACCCGCCCGAGGAACTGGTCTGTCAGGAACTATACCCCTGGCTCGATCAGATCGCCCTGCCGCTGGTGATCCAGTCCTTCGGCGGCTCCCGCCCCGGCCCCGACCTCGCCGCCCTCGACGGCACCGCCACCTGCCACTACCGCTCGCTCTCGCTCCTTTACGCCCGCGAAAGCGACCATACGGTCGAGGTGCTGGAAACCGTCGCCCGCGACAAGGCGATCCGCCCCACCTTGCGCAACTGGGAGGCGCTGAAAACCCTCGTCTACCAGAACAAGGGCCGCAAGGCGCGCGCACTTTTCGACCGCGACAACCTGCCCGGCCGCGAACAGGCGATCCGCACCGTGCTCAAACGCGAGAACCTCTGGCTGCGTTAAAGCTCCAGCGTCACCACCGGCCACAGCGACAGCACCAATAGCGCTGCCATCCCCCAGTTGAACGCCCGCAGGCGGGCGGGATGCTGCAACCAGCGCCGCACCATCTGCCCCGCCGCCGCCCAGACCGATACCGACGGCAGGTTGACCATCGCAAAGACCCCCGCCACCGCCGCATAGGCCCAGACCGACGGCTCCGGCACATAGGCCGCCACCGCGCCCAAGGCCATCGCCCAGGCCTTCGGGTTCACCCACTGAAACGCCGCCGCCTGCAAAAAGGTGAACGGCCGGCCCGCTGCGCGTCCCTCGCCCGGCGCTGCGGCATGGGCGATCTTCCACGCCAGCCACAGCATATAGGCCACCGAAACCACCTTCAGCACCGTCAGCGCCGGAGGCCATGCCTTGAACAGCCCCGCCACCCCAAGGCCCACCAGAAACACCATCAGCGAATGACCGACGCTGATCCCCAGCATATGCGGCACCGTCCGCCGCACGCCAAAGTTCACCCCGCTGGCCAAAAGCATCATGTTGTTCGGCCCCGGCGTGACCGAGGTGACGAAGGCAAACCCCAAAAGGGCAAGGAAGATGTCATATGTCATGCGCGCAATCCTGCCCGATGTTTTGCGCTGCGGGATTGCAAACATGCGAACTTTAGAACATTGTTCGCAACAAATGGCGAAGCTGGATGACATAAACCAACGGATATTGCGCGAGCTGACCCGCGACGCGCGCCAGTCGAACCTCGATCTCGCGGCCCGCATCGGGCTGTCCCCCTCCGCCTGCCTGCGCCGCGTGCAGGATCTGGAACGCTCCGGCGTGATCAAGGGCTACCGCGCCGTCCTTGACCCGGCCCTCACCGGCATCGGATTCGTCGCCTATGTGACCGTCGGTCTCAACAGCCACACCAAGGCCGCGCAAGAAGCCTTCGAGCGCGCCGCTTCCCGCGCGCCGGAAGTGCGCGAGTGCCACAACATCACCGGCACCGTCGAATACCTCCTGCGCGTCGAAGCCGCCGACCTCGCCGCCTACAAGCACTGGCACACCGAGGTTCTGGGCGTGCTGCCGCAGGTTCGCTCGATCACCACCTTCGTCGTGATGGGCAGCCCCAAGGATGACCGCGCCTGATCAAGGATCGCCACAAAACCGTGACAGACGCAGCGTCCCATTCATGCCATAAACCGCAAGTATCCCCCGTTGCCATCAAACGGAGCAGTGCTTCACATGTCTGATACGCAAACCATCCCTCCCGCCCCACTCGGCTGGTCCGGCTTTGCCACCGGCGCGGTCGCACTCATCCTGACGCTCGTGGTGTTCTGGGCCGGCCCGTTCGGGCCACAGCAGGCAGCAGGCGTCAGCATCGGCGAACTGGCGGCCGAGATTGCCAAATCCGCCACCCGTTCCGTCACCGGCCAAGCCCAGCCTGCCCCGGTCGCACTGCCGCGCACCATCGACGACTACCTGAACATCGCCGTGGGAACCCTTGCCGGCATCGCCATCGCGCTTGGGGTCGCCGCCCTGATCCGGCACGAACACAAGCGCGCCGCCGTCTCAGGCATCGCGCTTGGATTGCTTGCCGTCGGCGTGCAGCTTTTCACCTACACCATCATGCTGCTGGTCGGCGCGCTGGTGATTTCGGCAATCGTCTATGCGCTGCGCGACGTATTCGAGGGCATTTTCGGCGGCTGAGGCCCGACGGCAACGGCGCCGATCACCTTCTGAGCCGGCACCTTGCTGCGCAACAGCGACTGCGCCGTATAGACCAGGATCGCAGCACCCACTGCGCCCACCACCGCGACACCCAATAGGACGATCACATCCACAGGGCCACCGATGTCGCGGAAATGCGAGCTTGTCACCGCCTGCACGAACAGCACCGCCGCAACCGCGCCGAACGGCATCGCCAGCTGCGCCAGCAGGAACTTCCGCATCGACATCGCCCGATCCCGGACCAGCACGTAAAGGTAGGCCGCCGTAATGGCAGCCGCCAGAACGACCATCACCCAGAACAGACCGCGACCGAAGATTTCCTCGAACACCGCGATCATCGTCTCCAATGTCAGCTCTTTCATGGCTTTCTCCTATGCCTTGCCGCGCAGCATTGCGTTGTAGGTCGCCTTCAGGGCGACCTCCTTCATCAGCCAACTGATCCACAATTCTTCCAGCGGAGCGATCACTCCGGGGAAGGACGGCACCAGATTGTTGTTGTAATCGAACTCGATCAGCATCGCCCGGCCAACCCGGGTGATCAGCGGGCACGAGGTATAGCCGTCATAGATTTCGGTGCCCTCGCGGCCCTCGATGGCGGCGATCAGATGATCCTCGACCACCGGCACCATCCATTTCACCGACGCCGCCGTCTTGCCCTTGGGCACGCCCGCAACGTCGCCCAGCGCAAAAACCTCAGGGTAGCGCAGGTGGCGCAGGGTTTTCTGGTCCACCTCGACCCAGCCCTGATCGGTCCACTTGTCGGCCCATGACAGGCCCGACTGGCGCACCACGTCCGGCGCGCGCTGCGGGGGGATGACGTGCAGATAGTCGTAGGGCATCTCCACCGTCGATTTCACTTCGGTCTTGGTGGCCGCATCAACCTCGGTCTTCTCAAACGTCGCCCGCTTCTGGCCCGGCTCGATCGAAAGCAGCTTGTGCGACAGATGCGTCTTGATGCCCCGCTCGCCAAACAGCATCCGCACCTTCTCGGCCACGATGGGCACCCCGAACAGGGCACCCTGCGGGGCGGTGTAATGAACCTCGTATTTGCCCGCGCCGACCGTGCGGCTGGCGATATCCTCGACAAGAAACGCGTGTTTCAAGGGCGCGCCGGCGCATTTCATTTCGGTTGACGGGCGGGTCATGATCGCAACCCCACCCTCTTCGGTAAACTTCCCGGCCGCTTGCCAGGTTTTCGCGGCATGGTCGGGGCCGGCGTACAGCGCGCCAATCCCGTTCGCACCAACCATATCCAGCGAGAAGCCGGGGATCGCATCATGGTCAAGCACCAGCCCGGTCGCCACGATCAGAAAGTCATAATCTAGCCGCGTGCCGCCTTCGGTGGTCACCGATTTGGCCACCGGGTCAATGGCGGCGGCCCGTTCGGCCACCAGCGTCAGACCCTTCGGCAACCAGTCGGTGGTCTTTGAAACGGTGTAGGAAGCTGGCTTCAACCCGGCGGCGACAAGGCTCAACCCCGGCTGATACAGATGCTCGGCCCGTGCATCGACCAGTGTGATCGTGGCACCGTCCAGCCGCTCCACCAGCCGGTTGGCCATCGCCGTCCCTGCGGCACCGGCCCCGATGATGACAATCCGCGCCTTGGTCGCGATCCGCGCGGCGCGGGCCGGCAGTCCCAGTCCGGCGGTCAGAAGCCCGGCAGCACCAAGCCCAAGAAAGCCGCGTCGGGATGTAGGCAGATGAGCAATTGGCATGGCGATCTCCTCCAACGGTATGGCGCCTTATCACCGCTGGAAAGCGCGCTGGCCTTGATCTGGATCAGACTAATTCAAAATTTAGAATGTGTTGTCTGGAATCCGGCGTCCCGTCCGTGGCCGTTCCGGCGGAAGAAATTTCGCGGGGCCAACGCCTGAACAGATTAACGTTTCATGAATGTCCACAGCCAAGCCATTGATTTTCCTTTCACGGCACTGCTGTCCCACCGTGGACAAGAACCGTTGCGGCGCATCCCGTCCTCCCCTACCCTCGCGCCCATATTTCCAAGGGAGGAAAGCATGACCGACAGACCCATGGGCTTCGACACCCTCGCCATCCACGCAGGCACTGCCCCCGACCCGGCCACCGGCGCGCGGCAGGTGCCGATCTATCAGACCACCGCCTACGTCTTCCGCGACGCCGACCACGCGGCCAAGCTCTTCAACCTGCAAGAGGTCGGCTACATCTACTCGCGCCTGACCAACCCAACCGTATCGGCTCTTGCCGACCGGGTCACCGCCCTCGAAGGCGGCGTGGGCGGGATTGCCTGCTCCTCCGGCCACGCGGCGCAGATCATGGCGCTCTTTCCGCTGATGCAGCCCGGCTGCAACGTCGTCGCCTCGACCAAGCTTTATGGTGGCACGATCCAGCAGTTCTCCAACACGATCCGCAAGTTCGGCTGGTCGGCCAAGTTCGTCGATTTCGATGACCCGAACGCCATCGCCGCCGCCATCGACGACAACACCCGCGCGCTCTTTTGCGAGACGATCTGCAACCCCGGCGGTGCTATCTCCGACCTCGACGCCATTGCCCGTGTCGGCAACCACGCCGGCATCCCGCTGATCGTCGACAACACCACCGCCACCCCCTACCTCTGCCGCCCGATCGAGCATGGCGCGACCCTCGTCGTCCACTCGGCCACCAAATACCTCACCGGCAACGGCACCGTGACCGGCGGCATCGTGATCGACAGCGGCAAGTTCGACTGGTCGGCCTCCGACAAGTTCCCCTCGCTCAGCCAGCCGGAACCGGCCTACCACGGCCTGACCTTCCACGCGGCCCTCGGCCCGATGGCGTTCACCTTCCACTCCATCGCCGTCGGCCTGCGTGACCTCGGCATGACGATGAACCCGCAGGGCGCGCATTACACCCTGATGGGGATCGAGACCCTCGCCCTCCGGATGCAGCGCCACGTCGAAAACGCGCAAGCCATCGCGGAATGGCTGGAAAGCGACCCCCGCGTCGAAGCCGTCACCTATCCGGGCCTCAAGTCCTCGCCCTATCACGGCCTTGCCAAGATGATCGTGCCGAAGGGCGCGGGCGGGCTTTTCACCTTCCGCGTCAAGGGCGGCTACGCGGCCTGCGTCAAGCTGATCGACAGCCTGAAGCTCTTCAGCCACGTCGCCAACCTTGGAGACACGCGGTCGCTGATCATCCACCCGGCATCGACGACCCATCGGCAATTGTCCGAAGAGGCGCAGGTCAAGGCCGGCGCGGCACCCGACATGGTGCGCGTCTCGATCGGGATCGAGAATGTCGAGGACATCATCGCTGACCTCAATCAGGCGCTGGACAAGGCCACCGCCTGACCGGCCAGCCTGACGATCAGCCCAGCGGCGGCACGGGGAACAGACCTTTCGGCAGGCGCGACAGCGCGCCAAGCACGATCCGGGATGCACCCGCGCCGTCGCCCTGCCACGTCAGGTCCATCCGCATCACGCGGCACGCCTCGGTGCGGCGCTGCGCGTCACAGGCATCCTTCGCGGCCTTCGCCGTCGCGCGGATCATGTCCGGCACGGTGCCTGCACCTTCCTCGCCCGCCTCGAAGCTAACCTCTACGCTTTCCGTGTCGAACACCCGGTCGGACAGGTCGGGCAAGGCGTCCTCGCCGGGGTTCAGCGTGTAGACAAGCTCGATCCGGAATTCCGCCGTTCCGGTCGCACGATCGACGCTGTCTTCAACGGCCCGCGCCGAATGCAGCGCACAGTCCCGGGCCAGCACCTCCAGCAGGGCGGCGCATGCGCCCGACGCCACCTTTGGCGCGCGAATATCGGCCAGAACCTGAAGATACGGCGCTTCGGGCAGCTTTTCGCCTTCGACCAGAAGACTTTCCAACGGGGCGCGCTGGGTAATGACAATGGCCCGGCGCTCCACAAAGCGGTCCTGCGCCAGATACCCAAGGACAGTCTCGCGCGGCACGAGATTGCCGCTGGGTGAAATCAACCAGTCCTGATCTTCGGGTTTCGGCGCCGCCTCGGCGTCCACGCCCGCCGCCGCGACCTCTGTCTTCGGCAAAGTCTGCACATATTGCCAACCGGCTGCCCCGAAACCGACCAGCATCAGCGTCACACCAAGCCCGATCACCAGTTTCAGCATCAGAAGTTCACCCCTTGGCGCAGATTGGTCAGGTCGCCGTAGGCGAATGCCGTCGCAATCGCCACAACGCGCGAGGCGAAACCGGCCCCCTCGGCCACCTGACCGCGAATCTCGAAGAATGTGTCCTGCGTGGTGCGGATCTTTGCGCCGGTGACCGGTGCATAGGCGGCCTTCGGGTCGGCTTCGCCCGGAACCGGGCCGATCACTGCCATGGTGCCCGCGTCCCATCCGATCCGGCTGTCGACCGAGCCGATGCCAAAGGTCTTGCGAAACCAATCGTCATAGGCGGCAATGGCGGCGTCGATCCGGCCCAGGGTTTCCTGCGCCTCCTCATCGGACAGCGCGCCGTTGTCGAGCGACTGGAACAGCATGTGTCCATCGTTCAACGGATAGGCAGGCTGGATGCCACATTCGGTCAGTCCCGTGGACAACACCACCTCGACCGGAATCACCGGATCGAGGTTTGCCACCCCGGTCTGGTCGCCGCCGATCAGCACGACCCGTTCGATGCGCACGCCCGGCGTCTGGTGGATGTTCCAGATCCGGTTGCCGCCGCCGGTTTCCAGCACAAGGTAGACAGGCTCGCGGGTTTCCGTCACCGCGACGTCATAAAGTTCGTAGGCCGGACCCTGCCCGATGAAGGGACTTGCGGCACCGGTCTTGCGGTAGACATTGACGAAGGTCTGCACCTCGGCCGCCAGATGGGTGTCATTGTAGGTGGACAGCGCCAGCGTCAGCCCGCTGCGCCCCGCCGCGACATGCCCAACCGCAGTCCCCGGTTGCGGCGGCGTCGGGGTACAACCGAGAATCGGGCGGATCGTGGTGATTTCCGCCGGTATGGCGGAGCCGACATTGGTGGTATATCCGGTGATCACATCCTTGATGAACACAGCCTCGTTGCCGACGCGGGCCGCAATCGGCCCCCGCGCCACAAGGCCGTCGGTGTTGTCGAACAGATAATCCGAGGCGAACTCGCCGTTGCCCTTTGGCTTGGCCATGTCGGTCTGGCCCACAAAGCTGAAGCCATCGATCGCGGCAATTGCCGATGCGGGCAGCACCCGCTCCCAAAGGTCCGGGCCGCCCTTCACCAATGCCACCATGGCCAGGGAGATCACCCCGACGACCACCATGCTGACCGGACCGCGCACCATTACCTGCTCCTGCACGTTTACGTTGAGTGCTTAGTGCAGGCCAACTTGGGCAAAATCGGGCCGAAACGGCGGAAGTGTTGCGGATTCCGCCGATTTCCCGGCCTATTGCTACGGCAATCCCGGATTATTCCACGATTTCGTAGAAAATCGACACCGATGCGGTCATGCCAAGCTCGCCGCCCTGCACCGGAGGCGCGGCGGAGGCGGCATCCTGCCGGAACATCGGCATCGGCGGCTGGTAGGCGGCAGTTTCGCTGATCGACACGATCTTGCCCAGCTTCACTCCGGCGGCTTCGGCCAGAAGTTCGGCCTTGGCGCGCGCATTGGCGACGGCCTCCTTGCGGGCCTCGTCCAGCACCGGCTCGGGGTTGGCCAGCCCGAAGGTCAGCCCGTTCAGCGTGTTGGCGCCATCGGCAACCGACGCATCCAGCACGGCGCCAAGACTGTCCAGCGCCCGGACCCGCACCGTCAGCATGTTCGACGCGACGAAACCGGAGATTGTTGGGGTTCCGCTGTCATGGCCGGTCCAGTTCGGGTTCAGCGACAGGTTCGAGGTCTGCATGTCGCGCGGTTCGATCCCCGCAGCGGTCAGGCGCGCCAGCACCGCTTCCAGTGCAGCGGAGTTTGCCGCCAGTGCCGCCGCGGCGGTCTCGCCCTCGGTCGTGACACCGATCGTCAGGGTTGCGATGTCCGGCGCGGCCTCGACAACGCCTTCACCGGTGACCGTGATCATCGGTGCGGGGGCCTCCTGCGCGGCGGCTGTGGTGGCCAGCGGGGCGGCAAGGGCTGCCGAAAGCAGCAGGACGGAAAGCGCACGCATGGGTTTCTCCTTGGTTTGTCGCGACATTTCACAGCTATGACGCGCCCCGCAATGCAATCCTTGGCCGTTTTTCTTTCATTCGGCGAAAAGCTGCTGTAGGTAACTGCCAACCGGCCGGAGCACGTTCCCGCCATTTCCCATACTGTGCTAGACCCGCTGCATGAAACCGAAATTCGCTCTTGATCTGACCAGTGATAAAATTGGTCTTCTGCACCGCGCGCCAAAGGGTTGGCTTGCCATTGGCGAGGTTGCCTTTGACGCGCCCGATCTGACCGAAGCGCTGGATTACCTGCGCAAGACGGCGCTTGGCCTGTCGCCCACCGGCATCGCGACCAAGATCGTCATTCCGAACGGGCAGATCCTTTATACCGAAATCAACGCGCCCGGCCCCAGCCGCGAAGAAAAGCGCAAGCAGATCATGGCGGGCCTTGAGGGGCGCACCCCCTATGCCGTCGAGGATCTGGTGTTCGACTGGTCCGGCAAGGGTGCCACCGTCAAGGTCGCCGTGGTGGCCCGCGAAACCCTTGACGAAGCCGAGGCTTTCGCGACCGAACACCGCTTCAACCCGGTGTCCTTCGTCGCGATCCCCGAAACGGGCGAGTTCGTGGGCGAACCGTGGTTCGGCCCGACCGGCGCCGCTGACGCCATCCTCGCCCCCGGCGAGGCGGTGGACCGCGACCGCGAGGCGATCGTCCTTCTGCACCGCGACCTGCCGCGCACCGAGCCGCTGCCGGAAAAGGAACCCGTTTCCGCGCCCGCGCCTGCCGCACAAGCGCAGCCTGCCGCCGAAACCGACGAACCGCTTCCAGGTCTCGAAGAGGCGATGTCCGCCGAGCTGCCGCCTGCGGACCCGACGCCCGACACCGACCGTGTGCCAGAGCCGGATTTTGCCGACGCATCCGTCGATGCGCCCGAAATCGAGGAACTGCTTGCCGCCGAAGAGGCCGTCCTTGCACGCCGCGAGGCGACGGTGTCGACCCGGGTCGAAGGCGATGCCGACGAAGCGCCGTTTGCCCATGTCACCGACACCGGGTTGTTCCCGGACGCGGCCGAAGATCGTCGGCCGGCCCCGCCTGCGTCGGTCCTTGATGATGACGAACTGCCGCCAGCGCCCCCCAGCGCCGCGATGCTTGCCTTCGCCAGCCGTCGCGCTGCGGCCAGCGGTGCCGCTGCCGAGACCGCTCCGCAAGCCTTCGGTAAGCCGGTCGAGAATCTGCCGCCGCTGTCCGCCGAAGCGGGCGCCGCGCGCCCCGCGCCGAACGGTGCAGCGCCAGCCCTGCCGGGCGCAAAACCGCTGCCCGCCGGTCTGGCGCGGACCGGCGCTGCCAAGGCGCCGGCCGGACTTGTCACGGCACCCTCGCTTCCCGGCGGTCGCAAGCCAAAGGGCAAGGGCGGACCACTGCCAGAAGCGGCGGGCGCGACCTCGCGTCCAGCCATGGCACCCGCCAAGACGCTGACCAAACCCGGTGGAACCTTTGGTGCCAAACCCCAGCGCGGTCGGCCGCGCTTTCTGGGCCTGATCCTGACCGGCCTCCTGCTGCTTTTCCTTGCTCTGGTTGCGGCGTGGTCGTCCTTTTATCTGGCATCAACGACCCAGTCCCCCGATGGCACGGCGACGGTGGATGCCACCGTCCCCGATATCGAAGACGAGATGCTGGCCGATCTGCAGGACCCTGAAGCCGGCACCGACCCGCTGCCCGAAGGCGAAGGCAGCGCCAGCGCCGCCGCGCAGGCGCAAATCGGGGATGGCACGGTTTCGGAAGACGCCATCGCAGAGACTGTCGCAGAAAGCGTCGCAGAAACCCGCGCCGCGACTGCCGTTGAACCGCTTGCCGAGGCTGCCGCCGAGACAGTTGCCGAAGCCCCTGTCGCGCCAGAGCCAAATGTCGAGCCTGCTGTCGAGCCTGCCGCCGAAACCGTCGCCGCAGCCGAGCCCGCTCCCGAACCCGCGCCCACCACTGCCGTTTCGACCGACGTTGCCGGGGTCGCCGCGCTGGCCAATGACCAGGACGAGATCTTCCTCGCCGCGACCGATACGCCACCCCCCGCGCTTGATGCACTTGCGCTCCCCGCGCCAGAGGCCCGCGCCGATACCCTGCCCGATGCACAGATGCCGCCGCCTGCGTTCGGAACGGTCTACCGCTTTGATTCACAAGGGCTTCTGATGCCCACGCCGGAGGGCATCCTAAGCCCCGAAGGCGTGATGCTGATAGCCGGCAAGCCACCGATCTTGCCGCCCTCGCGCAGCGAAACAGCCAGCGCCGCCGCTTCGGCGGCGACTGTCATTGCGGCCCCTGCGGTTGACGCTGCCGCCGCTGCTGTCGAAGGCACTGAAACCGCCACCGCCCCGTTGCCGCCCGCCGACCCCGCCTTGCAGGGCTTCCGCCCGCTGCCGCGCCCCGAAGGTCTGGTGCCCGCCGCCGAAGCGCAGGACGATGCGGCGCTGGTCGCCGCCACAGCCGCCGAGTTCGCCGGGCTTCGCCCGCTTGCGCGTCCCGCCACCGTGCTGGCCGCCGCCGCTGCCGCGCGTCCCGCCACAGCGCCCGAAGACCTCGGCGCGCAAGGCGCATCGCTCAACGCGCAGAACGAGGCCGCATTGTCCGCCGCCGCAGCAGCCGAGGCTGCCAACCCTTCGGTCGTGGCAATCTCGCGCCGCCCCGCAGCGCGCCCCGGCGACCTTTCGCGCGCCGTCGAAGCCGCTGTCGCCGCCGCCGTCCGTGAACCTGCCCCGGTCGAGGTCGCTGCCGCCGCGCCCCAAGCCGAGGCAAAGCCGGAAGAACTCGACGAGCTTGACGAGCCCGAGGTCGCCTCGGCGGCACCGCGGATTCCGACCAAGGCGAACGTCGCAAAGCAGGCGACCTTCGCCAATGCGATCAACCTGTCGAAAATCAACCTGATCGGCGTCTACGGCTCGCAGTCCAAGCGCCATGCGCTGATCCGCCAGTCGAACGGCCGCTACAAGAAGGTGACAGTCGGTGACCGAATCGATGGCGGCACCATCCAGGCGATCACCGAAAACGAAGTGCGCTACCAGAAGGGCGGTCGCCTCATCGCGCTGAAAATGCCGAAAGCCTGACTCTGCTGGCCCAGTCGGCCGGGCCAATCAGCCTGCGCTGACCCCAGCCTCGGCAAAGGAGGCCATGCCGGAATGGCAGGCCACCGCGCCCTGCACCACGCCGATCGCCAAGGCCGCGCCGGACCCTTCGCCCAACCGCAGGCCCAGCGACAACAGCGGCTCCAGCCCCAGCGCATCCAGCAGCCGCCGATGCGCGCCTTCCGCGCTCAGATGCCCCGCGACGCAATGGTCCAGCGCCCCCGGCACCGCGCGCGCCAGCACTGCCGCCGCCGCGGTGGCGATGAAACCGTCCAGAATCACCGGCACCCGCTCCACCCGCGCGCGGGCAATGGCGCCGGTCATCGCGGCGAGTTCGCGACCGCCCAGACAGCGCAGCACCTGCAACGGGCTGCCCAGCACGTCGGCATGGCGCGCAAGGCCCGCTGCAACCGCTGCCTCCTTCCGCGCAAGTCCGGCATCATCGACGCCGGTGCCACGCCCGGCCCAACCGGGGCCGCCAAACAGCGCCGAGGCCAGCGCCGCCGCGACCGTGGTGTTGCCGATGCCCATCTCACCGGCGACGAACAGATCGGCCTCCGGATCTACCGCATTCCAGCCCACCAGCAGCGCCGCGACCACCTCCGCCTCGGTCATCGCGGGCTGGGTGGTGAAATCCGCCGTCGGGCGGTCAAGATCCAGCGCATGCACATCAAGCCGCGCCCCGAAAGCCCGTGCAAGCTGGTTGATCGCCGCCCCGCCCGACTGAAAGTTGGCGACCATCTGCACCGTCACCTCGGCCGGAAAAGCCGATACGCCTTGCGCCGCGACGCCATGGTTTCCCGCGAAAATGGCAATCTGCGGCGCCTTGGCGCTGGGTCGGTCGGTGCCCTGCCAGCCCGCCATCCAGATCGCCAGCGTTTCCAGCCGCCCCAAGGCCCCAGGTGGCTTCGTCAGCATCCCGTTGCGCGCTTCCGCCGCCGCAATGGCGGCCGCATCCGGTGCGGGCAGCGCCTGCAGAATGGCCGCGAAATCGGCAAGGGATTGAAACGCCATGATGCTCTCCGATTGATCCTGTCTCAGCCCCGGGCTACCTGAGGGTGGATCGAAACGCCAGTCGGGAAGGGCCGCTTTGATGACCGCACGCGACATCATGGCTCGGCTCGGTGCCGATGTGCTTTCGGCAGCGGCGCTGCTCAGCCGCCTGCCCCTGCCCGATCACCGGCCGCAAGGTGCAGGCTCGGCCTGGGCCTGGCCCCTGATCGGCGCCGGTCTCGGGGCGCTCGCCGCCCTCGCGGCAAGCCTCAGTCTGACGCTTGGCCTGCCGCCCGGCGTGTCTGCCGCCGTGGTCCTGGCCACCCTCGCCATGCTGACCGGCGCGCTGCATGAAGACGGGCTTTCAGACACCGCCGACGGCCTTTTCGGTGGCTGGACCCGAGAACGGCGGCTTGAGATCATGAAGGACAGCCGCGTCGGCAGTTACGGCGTCCTTGCGCTCATCCTCGTCACGCTGGCGCGCTGGTCCGCGCTGACCGTCATTCTTGCGCATGAGGCACATTGGCCCGCGCTCGTTGCCGCAGGTGCCGTCAGCCGCGCGCCGATGGGCCTGATCATGTCGCTTCTGCCCAATGCCCGCGGCTCTGGCCTCAGCCATGTGACCGGTCGGCCGCCGCTCGCCTCGGCCCTGGCGGGGGCGTTGCTTGCCGCTGTCCTCGCGCTCGCTCTCTCGGGCGGTGCGGCGTTGACGATGCTGGCGCTGACCGCTGCTGCCACCGCCGCGCTTGCCCTCTCGGCCCGCAAGCGGATCGGCGGCCAGACCGGCGACATCCTCGGCGCGGCGCAGCAACTGGCCGACGCGGCCTGCCTTGCCGCACTTGCCGCCGCCGTTGCCTGAACACCTGCTGCGCGCCACTGCATACCAGCACCTCTGGCATTTGCCGTCCCGCCGCGCTACACGGCAGCCCATGCCCGCCCCGGAGCCTGTCGCCATGACCGAAACCACCTCCTATTCCGACGCCATTTCCTCGACCGAAGAGATCATCGAAGATGCCCGCAACGGGCGGATGTTCATCCTCGTCGACCATGAAGACCGCGAGAACGAGGGCGACCTCGTGATCCCGGCGCAGATGTGCACGCCGAACGCGATCAACTTCATGGCGACGCATGGCCGTGGCCTGATCTGCCTTGCGCTGACCGCTGACCGGGTTGACCAGTTGGGTCTGCAATTGATGGACCGCAAGAATTCCTCGCGCCACTCCTCGGCCTTCACGCTCTCGATCGAGGCGGTCGACGGCATCGACACCGGCATCTCCGCCGCCGACCGTGCGCGCACCGTCGCGGTTGCAACCGATCCGACCAAGGGCGCGGCCGATATCGCCAGCCCCGGCCACATCTTCCCGCTGCGCGCCCGCGACGGCGGCGTTCTCGTCCGCGCCGGCCACACCGAAGCCGCGATCGACGTCAGCCGCCTCGCCGGCCTGAACCCCTCCGGCGTGATCTGCGAGGTGATGAACGACGACGGCACCATGGCGCGCCTGCCCGACCTCATCAAGTTCGGCCAGCGGCACGGCCTCAAGATCGGCACCATCAGCGACCTGATCGCCTACCGTCGCCGCCACGACAATCTGGTGCGCGAGCGCTCGGTCAAGGCGGTCAATTCGGTGCATGGCGGCGACTGGCTGATGCGTGTCTTTACCGATGACACGCAAGGCGCCGACCATGTCGTGCTGACCAAGGGCGACCTCAACACCGCCGACCCCGTCCTTGTCCGCGTCCACGCGCTGAACCCGCTGGAAGATGTGCTGGGCCTCGGCGCCGGCAGCGACCTGCCAGCCGCCATGCGCACCATCGCCAACGAAGGGCGCGGGGTGGTGGTCCTCCTCCGTGACACCACGATGAAAATGGTCGAAGACGGCGAGCATTCGCCGCAGACCCTGCGCCAATACGGCATCGGGGCGCAGATCCTGTCTGCGCTCGGCCTGTCGTCGATCACGCTGGTCACAAACTCGGTCGCGCCAAAGCTGGTTGGCCTCGAAGGCTACGGCCTGACCATCGCCGGCACCCGCCCGATCAAGGAATAACGCGATGGCCACCGCCGAAACCCACTACACGCTGCCGCTGCCGAGCTTTGACAAGCCGGTGAAGCTGTTGATCGTCGTCGCGCCCTACTACAAGGACATCGCCGACAACCTGATCGCCGGCGCCCGCGCGATTGCCGCCGCAGCCGGGGCCGAGGCCGACCTGATCGAGGTTCCGGGCGCGCTTGAAGTGCCCTCCGCCATCGCCATGGCCGAACGGCTGGCCGATTATGACGGTTATGTCGCCCTTGGTTGCGTGATCCGGGGCGAGACCACACATTACGACACCGTCTGCAACGACAGCAGCCGCGCGATCAGCCTGCTTGGCCTGCAAGGCGCCTGCATCGGCAACGGCATCCTCACCGTCGAGAACCGGGCGCAAGCCGAGGTTCGCGCCGACCCCGCCGGGCAGAACAAGGGCGGCGGTGCCGCAGCGGCGGCCTTGCACCTTGTGGCCCTTTCGCGCAAATGGGCCGGGTCCAGCAAGGGAATTGGCTTTCGCG
>LNFM01005882.1_pt1 | contig 20725 bp, 20 predicted proteins | sample 596031 | NCBI WGS metagenome assembly LNFM01 (sample SAMN04254537, study PRJNA301005) | activated carbon metagenome | isolation source: dual media filters at the Ann Arbor, Michigan drinking water treatment plant | place: USA: Ann Arbor | reverse complement strand
GTCCGGCGCACTATATTCGAAGGACGCCGGAGACGGTGCCATAGTTTGAAAACTGCCGGGCCTTTAACCCGGCGTGGATGGAGAACGCCGATGCCTGCTGTGCAGGAAACGATCGAGCAGGTCCGCAAGATCGATGTGGACCAATACAAATACGGCTTCGAATCCGACATTGCGATGGACATGGCCCCCAAGGGGCTCAGCGAAGACATCATCCGGTTCATCTCGGCCAAGAAGGACGAGCCGCAGTGGATGCTGGACTGGCGCCTGAAGGCCTATGAGCGCTGGCTGACGCTGGAAGAGCCGACCTGGGCGCGCGTCCATTATCCGAAGATCGATTTCCAGGACATCTACTTCTACGCCGCGCCGAAAAGCCAGTCCGGACCGAAGTCGCTCGAGGATGTCGATCCGGAGCTGCTGAAGGTTTACGAAAAGCTCGGCATTCCGTTGCGCGAGCAGGAGATCCTTGCCGGCGTCCAGAAGGAAGCGCCCGTCGACGAGGATGGCGAGACTGCCTACAAGCCCGGCCGGGTGGCCGTCGATGCGGTGTTCGACTCGATCTCCGTCGTCACCACCTTCAAGAAGGAGCTGGCGCAGGCCGGCGTCATCTTCTGCTCGATCTCCGAGGCTATCCGCGAGCATCCGGAACTCGTCCAGAAGTATCTCGGCACGGTTGTGCCGACATCGGACAATTACTATGCCACGCTGAATTCCGCTGTTTTCACCGACGGATCCTTCGTCTTCATCCCGAAGGGTGTTCGCTGCCCGATGGAGCTGTCGACCTATTTCCGCATCAACGAGAAGAACACCGGCCAGTTCGAGCGCACGCTGATCATCGCCGAAGAGGGGGCCTACGTCTCCTACCTTGAGGGCTGCACCGCGCCGCAGCGCGACGAGAACCAGCTTCACGCCGCCGTGGTCGAGCTCGTCGCGCTGGACGACGCAGAGATCAAGTACTCGACGGTGCAGAACTGGTACCCCGGCGACGCCGAGGGCAAGGGCGGCATCTACAACTTCGTCACCAAGCGTGGCGACTGCCGCGGCCACCGCTCGAAAATCTCGTGGACCCAGGTCGAGACCGGCTCGGCTATCACCTGGAAATACCCGTCCTGCATCCTGCGCGGCGACGATTCGCGCGGCGAGTTCTACTCCATTGCCGTGTCCAACGGGTACCAGCAGGTCGATTCCGGCACCAAGATGATCCATCTCGGCAAGAACACGTCGAGCCGGATCATCTCCAAGGGCATTGCGGCCGGCTTTTCGCAGAACACCTATCGCGGGCAGGTTTCGGCGCATCGCAAGGCATCCAACGCGCGCAACTTCACGCAGTGCGACTCGCTCCTCATCGGCGAGGACTGCGGCGCGCACACTGTGCCCTATATCGAGGCGAAGAACGCCACCGCTCAGTTCGAGCACGAGGCGACGACGTCGAAGATATCCGAGGATCAGCTGTTTTACGTCATGCAGCGCGGCATTCCCCAGGAGCAGGCGATCGCGCTGATCGTCAACGGCTTCGTCAAGGAAGTCATCCAGGAATTGCCGATGGAATTCGCGGTGGAAGCCCAGAAGCTGATCGGGATAAGCCTGGAAGGCTCTGTCGGGTGAATTCGAGATCCAGAACGAGACAAGAAAATGCTTGAAATCAGAAACCTCCACGCCCGCATCGCCTCGACAGGCACGGAAATCATCCGGGGCCTGAACCTGACCGTCGCGAACGGCGAGGTTGCCGCCATCATGGGGCCTAACGGCTCGGGCAAGTCGACGCTGTCCTACATCCTGGCGGGACGGTCCGACTATGAAGTGACCGAAGGCGACATCCTCTATGACGGCCAGTCCATCCTGGAGATGGACCCGGCGGAGCGCGCCGCGTCGGGCATCTTCCTCGCCTTCCAGTACCCGATGGAGATACCGGGCGTGGCGACGATGGAGTTCCTCAAGGTCGCGATGAATGCCCAACGCAAGGCGCGCGGCGAGGAGCCGCTGAAGATCCCGGAGTTCCTGAGGCGCGTGAAGGAAGCGGCCGGCCTGCTCGACATGGACATGGCGATGCTGAAGCGCCCGCTCAATGTCGGATTTTCCGGTGGCGAGAAGAAGCGCGCGGAAATCCTGCAGATGAAACTCTTGGAGCCGAAACTCTGCGTCCTCGACGAGACCGACTCCGGCCTCGACATCGATGCGCTGAAGATCGTCTCGGATGGCGTCAATGCGCTGCGGTCGCCCGACCGGTCGATCGTCGTGATTACCCACTACCAGCGCTTGCTCGAGCACATCGTGCCGGACAGCGTGCACGTGCTCTACAAGGGCCAGGTCATCAAGTCGGGCGACAAGTCGCTCGCCATGGAACTCGAGGAAAACGGCTATGCCGGGATCATCGAAGAGGCTGCATAGGTGTCCGTCGTGAATATGCTCGTAAAGCCGCAGCGCACGCTCGCAGAGACCGCGCTGATCGACGCCTTCGGCGAACGCCTGTCTCAGATGCCAGGCAACGGCGCCGTGTCCATCAAGCGCGACGACGCGATCGAGATGGTCAAGGCTGGCCTGCCGACGCGTCGCGTCGAGTTCTGGCACTACACCGACCTGCGCCGCTTGCTGACGTCGGTGCCGTCGCATGATCCATCTGCCAGGGCCAGCCAGATTGCGCCTGTGATCGAAGGGTCCACCGTGCTGGCGGTTCTGAACGGCATTGCATCCGACAAGGCCGGCAAGGCCGAAGGCGTGTCTGTCGTTCGGGTCGAGGACAAGCTTGCCGATGGCACGCTGGCGCCCTCGCTTGGCTTGCGGGACGACGATGATGCGGTGGGCGCCATCAACACGGCCTTTGCCGCAGATGGCTATTTCGTCGACATCGCTGCCGGCGTAGCGCTGGAAAACCCGATCGAACTGCAGAATCTGCATGCCGGCGGCCAGACCCATGTCAGGCTGCCGGTGCGCGTGGGTGCAGGCGCGCGCGCCACCATCGTCGAGCGCCAGACCGGCAGCGGAGCGGCGCTGGTGTCGTCTGTAACCAACCTCCAGATCGGCGATGGCGCCGAAGTCCGTTGGCTCATCGTTCAGGACCAGCCCGACGGCGTGACCCATCTCGGCCAGTTCAACGCCGAACTTGGCAAGGCTGCGAAGCTCACACTCTTCGTCATGAATGCCGGTGGCAGCCTGGTGCGCCAGGAAATCCACGTGCGTGCGGCGGGAGAGGGCAGTGTGTTCACCCTGCGTGGCGTCAATCTCCTCTCGGGCAGTGCACATACCGACGTGACGATGGTGCTGGACCACGCAGTGCCCGAGACGTCATCGACGGAGGTCATCCGCAATGTGGTGACCGGCTCGGCGCGCGGCGTCTTCCAGGGCCGGATCAACGTGCACCAGTACGCGCAGAAGACCGATGCCAAAATGGCCTGCAACACGCTGCTCCTGTCGGACGATGCCGAATTCGCGGCCAAGCCGGAGCTGGAGATCTTTGCCGACGACGTCCAGTGCGGCCACGGCGCGACCGTGACGGAGATCGATCAGAACCACCTGTTCTACCTGATGGCACGTGGCATCGACGAGAAGACGGCGCGCGGTTTGCTGGTGAAGGCCTTCATCGCGGAGATCATCGAGGAACTCGACGACGAACCGATTGTCGCGGCGCTGGAAGCGATCGTCGATGAGTGGTTTGCCGAACATGGGTGAGCAACGCGGCCTCTCCAGCCGGTGTTGAGAAGAGCAGGCGGAAAGCCGATGGACCACACAGCTGCAACCACACCCTACGATGTCGAGGCCATTCGCCGCGACTTCCCGATCCTGTCCCGGGACGTCTACGGCAAGCCGCTGGTCTATCTCGACAATGGAGCCTCGGCCCAAAAGCCGCAGGTGGTCCTGGACGCCGTCCAGCATGCCTATTCCAGCGACTATGCCAATGTGCATCGCGGGCTGCACTTCCTGTCGAACGCGGCGACCGATGCCTATGAAAAGGCCCGTGAAAGCGTGCGCCGCTTCCTGAACGCCGGCAGCATCGACGAGATCGTCTTCACCAGCAATGCGACAGCCGCGATCAACACTGTCGCCTATGGCTATGGCATGCCCAATATCGGCGCCGACGACGAGATCGTGCTGTCGATCATGGAGCACCACTCCAACATCGTGCCGTGGCACTTCATCCGCGAGCGCCAGGGCGCCAAGCTTGTCTGGGTGCCGGTCGATGAAACAGGCGCATTCCACATCGAGGAATTCGAGAAGCGGCTGACCGAGAGAACAAGACTTGTCGCCATCACGCACATGTCGAATGCGCTTGGCACTGTGACGCCGATCAAGGAGATCGTGCGCATCGCTCACGCACGCGGCATTCCGGTGCTGGTCGACGGCAGCCAGGCTGCCGTCCACATGACGGTCGACGTGCAGGACCTGGGCTGCGACTTCTACGTCTTCACCGGCCACAAGACCTATGGCCCGAGCGGCATCGGTGTGCTCTACGGACGGCGCGAGATGCTCGAGCGCATGCGCCCCTTCATGGGGGGTGGCGAGATGATCCTCGACGTGTCGGAAGAGGCCGTATCGTACAACGACCCCCCGCACCGCTTCGAGGCCGGCACACCGCCGATCGTCCAGGCGATAGGGCTTGGCGCAGCACTCGACTACATGGACGGCATAGGCCGCGAGCGCATTGCTGCGCACGAGGCGGACCTGAAGATCTATGCGCATGAGCGCCTGCGCTCGATCAACTCGCTGCGCATCTTCGGCGATGCCCCGGACAAGGGGGCGATCGTCTCCTTCGAGCTTCAGGGCATCCACGCGCACGACGTGTCGATGATCATCGACCGGTCCGGTGTGGCGGTGCGTGCCGGCACGCATTGCGCGCAGCCGCTGTTGAAACGTTTTGGCGTGACCTCAACATGCAGGGCTTCCTTCGGCATGTACAATACGCGTGCCGAGGTCGATACTCTGGTGGAAGCGCTGGAGAAGGCGCGAAAGTTCTTCGGGTGAAAAACATGGATGACGCAAACGCTATTCCAGAGACGCCGGCCGCCGACGATGCGTCGCTCCCGGCTGCCGCCAACGGTGCTGTCTCGGCGATTCCGGCCGACGAACTGGCGCGGCTGACCGACGACATCGTTCTGGCGCTGAAGACAGTCTACGATCCCGAGATACCAGCCGACATCTATGAACTCGGCCTCATCTACAAGATCGACATCGAGGACGACCGGTCGGTCAAGATCGACATGACGCTGACCGCGCCGGGTTGCCCGGTTGCCGGAGAGATGCCTGGCTGGGTGCAGAACGCCGTTGCGACGGTGGAGGGCGTGTCCGACGTCGAGGTCAACATGGTGTTCGACCCGCCTTGGTCGCCTGACCGCATGTCCGAAGAGGCGCAGGTTGCGGTCGGGTGGTATTGAGCCGGTTGCACTTGGACCGTTTATTCACCATCTTAGGGCGAGAATGACATTCCGCAGGCCTTGAACCTGCCGTGAGTGGAGAGAGAAAATGGGACGTTTCGCCGTCATCACGATGACCGACAAGGCCGCCGAGCGCGTTCGCGAGATCGTGGATGGCCGCGAGGGCGCGCATGGCATCCGGCTCGGAATCAAGAAGGGCGGCTGCGCGGGCATGGAATACACGGTCGATCTGGTGACCGAGCCCAGCCTAAAGGACGACCACATCGAACGAGCTGGCGCGCATGTCTATGTCGCTCCGGAAGCGGCGCTGTTCCTGTTCGGCACTGAGATGGATTTCGAGGCGACCACGCTGCGGACCGGCTTTACCTTCCGGAATCCGAACCAGAGCTCTGCCTGCGGCTGCGGCGAATCGGTCGAGCTGAAGCCCGCCGATCTCAAGCAGCTTGCCGAGGCGCGGGCGCAAAGCGCGGCCTGAACGGCTACGCGGTCTAACCGCATCAAATCTGGAGACGGGAAATCTGCCATGTCTGGCAGAGGGGGTTGCCTGGTTCCGCCGCGCTCCCCGATCCCATCAGTCCACCCACATCTTCGTCCGCTTGTGCCAGTCGTCTATCGACTCAGCGGGGTATAGGTCGAACGACGTATCGCCCTTGCGGATGTCCGGCTCCACCCAGGACGCCTTGTATTTCAGCATGATGTGGACACGCTCTTTTGGCCTGGGCAACGCGCTGTCGATTGCCGAGGCGAATGGGTGCACGAGTTCCGGCCAGGTCGGATCGTAGAGCCAGAGCGCCGAGCCGCATGTCTTGCAGAAATTGCGTTCACCTGTAGAGCGTTTGCAGGTCGGGTTTTCCTTGTCTTCGATTTCTGCGCGGAAGACGCCGATGCTGCGTTTGCCCTTGACCTCGAGGGTTTTGGAAAGCCCGCCGAGATTGATCGCGTAGCCGCCGCCACCCTGCTGCTTGCGGCAGATCGAACAGTAGCAGAGCATGAAGGGTACCGGAGTATGGCTCTGTACCGAGAAGGCGACCGAGCCGCAGCGGCACGACCCTTTGAGCAACATTGGCATGACGTGAATTCCTGTTGAACTGCGCGGATGCGATTGACGGCCGGATCACGGCGGCCGTGACAGAGCCTGACAACAATGGCACGATACGGCATGGACAACGATCACATTGCCGAATTGTTCTCCGGCCTTGGCCCTGTGTCGATACGAAGGATGTTCGGCGGCAAGGGCATCTATTTCGAAGGCGTGATCTTCGCACTCGAGGTTTCCGGAGAAGTCATGCTGAAGGCGGACGCCGAATCGGCGCCCGACTTTTCCGCTGCCGGCTGCCGGCAGTGGGTCTACACCAATCCGAAACACGGCAAGCAGGTCGCCATGCCCTACTGGAGCATTCCCGACACCGCTATGGACGATCCCGACGAGATGACACAGTGGGCCCGCAAGGCCGTTGAAGCAGGCCGGCGATCCGCCTCATAGCGACTGCATCGCCTTGGCAATCCGAGCCGCAAGCCGCGCATTGTTTTCCACCAGCGCGATGTTGGTTTTCAGGCTGGCGCCTTCCGACAGTTCGAGAATCTTTGCGAGAAGGTAGGGCGTGACCCGCTTCCCCGATATGTTGGCGGCGGTGGCCGCTGCCTGTGCCTCGGCGATGTGGACGGCCATGATCTCGGCCGCGATCTCGTCCTGCTCCGGTACCGGGTTGGCGATCAGCATGCCGCCCTCGATGCCGAGCGCCCTGCGCGCCGCGTGAAAGCGGGCAATGGAGTCCGGCGCGTCGAGCCTGAGCGGCGCCGCAAAGCGGGATGCCCGCGACCAGAACGCCGGTACGGTATCGACGCCATAGGCAACGACCGGTACGCCGCGCGTTTCAAGCACTTCCAGCGTTTTCTCGATGTCGAGTATCGCCTTCGGGCCGGCAGACACCACGATGACCGGCGTGCGGGCCAGTTCATCCAGATCGGCGGAAATGTCGAATGTCGATTCGGCGCCCGTGTGCACGCCGCCGATGCCCCCGGTCGCGAACACTGAGATGCCCACCATGCGCGCCGCGATCATGGTCGCGGCAACGGTCGTTCCGCCGGTGCGGCCTTCGGCCACCGCGAAGGCGAGATCGGCACGCGACAGCTTCATGGGATTTTCCGCGCGCGCCAGCGCCGAGCGACCGTCTTCCGACAGTCCGATCTTGATGCGTCCGTCGACCACCGCGATCGTGGCAGGCGTCGCGCCCTCCGCCTGGATGATGGCCTCGACATTGGCAGCCATCCACGAGTTTTCGGGATAGGGCATGCCGTGCGTGATGATCGTGCTTTCCAGCGCAACGACCGGCCTGCCCGCTGCGAGCGCGAGCGCGACGGGGCCGTGGACATCGACATGGGGCAGGGCGGTTTCAGGCGACATGGGTGACTCTCGGTGAGGTCCCCTGATGCAACGCCCGGCCCTCCGGCACAAGGGCCAGCGCTGCCGCAAAACCGGCTGCCGGCAGTTCCGGCACGCAGGACGCGCTTTGCACGGCAAGCAGCGCGGCCGCCATTCCGTGGCGCACCGCCTCGCCAAGAGGTACTCCGGCAAGCAGCGCAGCGACCGTGGCGCCGGCCAGCGCATCGCCGGCACCGGTTACATCCACCACATTGGCCGCGCGCGGCGGAGTGAAGGCGAGGATACGGTCGGCGTCGAAGGCAAGGACACGCTCGGCGCCCTGGGTGACCACAGCGCATCTCACCCCCTGGTCACGGAGCGCTGCAATCATCTCGGCCGGTCCCGCTTCGGCCCCTAGCCCGCTCAACACGCCAGCCTCGCGCGTGTTGAGGAAGAGGCAGGCAAGGTGGGGCAGGATGCCGGCGAGCCGAGCCGCCTTGGCAGGTGAGATTGCGATTGCGAAGATCGGCTTGCCGTCGGCCAGTTCCGGCACACGCGCCAACGCCTGCTGCGGCAGGTTTGCATCGCAAAGCACCGCGTCGGCGCCATGCGCGGCGACGCGCAACGACGCGCGCCGCATCTGTCTGGGGAAGGCAATCTCGTAGAGCCCCATATCAGCCAGCGCCGCCAGGACATCGCCGTCCCTCGACAGGATGGCGGTATAGCTCGGCGTGCCGCGATCGAGGAAGGTCACGGAGAGATCCCGGATGCCGGCATCACTGATGGCGCGCGCCACCGCCGCGCCGGCCGCGTCACCGCCGCGTACAGACATCATCCAGCCAGTCGCGCCGCGATTGACGGCATTGCGCAACGCATTGAACGTGCCGCCGCCGACATCCTCGCCCATCGTTCCCGGATTCGAGGCGCCGGGCACGAAGTCGCCGGCGACCTGGCCCCGCCTGTCGATATGGGCGCCGCCTATGCCAAGAATGATCGGTTTTCCCATGCGCTTTCTTCAGCCTTCCCGCCGCGTCGCGGCATTCCTCCATAGGGCGGTCTCCTCCATGCCGCAATCAGATGCGAATCGGCACGGCGCCGGCGACGCCGCAGACGATTCGGACGGCGTACATGACGTGGTCATGCGAAAAGAACAAACATCGAACATTTTGTGATTGTATCGCGTTGCCAGAGCGTTGAACCCTCTTGTCAAATGAGAACAAAACAGGTACACAACAACAGGGATACCCGATCGGCGGGCCTTCATTGACGACCAAGGGGTAATGTATCATGGCTCAGAATTCGTTGCGGCTTGTTGAGGACAAATCGGTGGACAAATCCAAGGCTCTGGACGCCGCGCTTTCGCAGATCGAGCGCGCCTTCGGCAAAGGTTCGATCATGCGGCTCGGGCAGAACGAGCAGGTTGTGGAGATCGCGACGATCTCCACCGGCTCGCTGGGGCTCGACATCGCCCTTGGCGTCGGCGGCCTGCCGCGCGGGCGAATCATCGAGATCTACGGCCCGGAAAGCTCCGGCAAGACGACCATGGCTCTGCACACGGTCGCCGAAGCCCAGAAAAAGGGCGGCATCTGCGCCTTCGTCGATGCCGAGCACGCACTCGACCCCGTCTATGCCCGCAAGCTTGGCGTCGATCTTGAGAATCTGCTGATCTCGCAGCCCGACACGGGCGAGCAGGCGCTGGAAATCTGCGACACGCTGGTGCGTTCGGGTGCCATCGACGTCCTGGTCGTCGACTCGGTGGCGGCACTGACGCCGCGCGCCGAAATCGAGGGCGAGATGGGCGATTCGCTTCCCGGCGCCCAGGCGCGGCTGATGAGCCAGGCGTTGCGCAAGCTGACCGCCACGATTTCGCGCTCCAACACGATGGTCATCTTCATCAACCAGATTCGCATGAAGATCGGCGTCATGTTCGGCTCGCCCGAGACGACCACGGGCGGCAATGCGCTGAAGTTCTATGCGTCCGTGCGCCTCGACATCCGCCGCATTGGTGCGGTCAAGGACCGCGACGAGGTTGTCGGCAACCAGACCCGCGTGAAGGTCGTCAAGAACAAGCTGGCGCCGCCCTTCAAGCAGGTCGAGTTCGACATCATGTATGGCGAGGGCGTGTCCAAGACGGGCGAGCTCGTCGATCTCGGCGTCAAGGCCGGCGTGGTCGAGAAGTCGGGTGCGTGGTTCTCCTACAATTCGCAGCGCCTCGGCCAGGGGCGCGAGAACGCAAAGCTGTTCCTGCGCGACAATCCGGACACGGCGCGCGAGATTGAGCTCGTCTTGCGTCAGAACGCCGGCCTCCTCTCCGAAAAGCTGCTCGACAGCGGCCCCTCTGAAGGTGGTGGCGATGACGACATGGATGAAGCCGCGGAGATGTAGTCGCTGCCGCAGTCGATGGATGAGGACCGCCGGCTCGTTTGCCGGCGGTTTTGTTTTTACTGACGTGTGCAATGGGCGGGCCGCGCGAACCAAGGGCGCTGTTCGGCTCGGAAAGCCATTGAGCCACGCCGCCCGGCATTGTGGACAGGCTTTTGTGCGCCCGCTAAAAGGCAGGTCAATTTCCCGTGCGGGCGGGCTTCACACAAGGCATCGACATGAGTGGCGTCAACGAGATTCGGTCGGCATTTCTCGACTATTTCAGGAAGAACGGGCACGAGGCCGTGGCCTCAAGCCCACTCGTGCCGCGCAACGACCCGACGCTGATGTTCGTCAATGCCGGCATGGTTCAGTTCAAGAATGTCTTTACCGGACTGGAACACCGCAGCTATTCGCGCGCGGCGACGTCGCAGAAATGCGTGCGTGCCGGCGGCAAGCACAACGACCTCGACAATGTCGGCTACACCGCTCGCCACCACACATTTTTCGAGATGCTCGGCAATTTCTCGTTCGGCGACTATTTCAAGGAACACGCCATCGAGCTTGCCTGGAACCTTCTGACGCGCGAACTCGGCCTTGCCAAGGACAAGCTGCTCGTCACGGTCTACCACACCGACGATGACGCTGCTGCACTCTGGCGCAAGATCGCCGGTCTGCCTGATGACAGGATCATCCGCATCCCGACAAGCGACAATTTCTGGGCCATGGGCGATACCGGCCCCTGCGGTCCGTGCTCGGAAATCTTCTACGATCATGGCGAAGGCATAGCGGGCGGTCCTCCCGGCAGTGCCGACGAGGACGGCGACCGGTTCATCGAAATCTGGAACCTGGTCTTCATGCAGTTCGAACAGGTGACGAAGGAAGAGCGTGTCGCGCTGCCGCGTCCCTCGATCGACACCGGCATGGGCCTCGAGCGGATCGCCGCCGTGCTTCAGGGCGTCCACGACAACTACGACATCGATCTCTTCCGGGCGCTGATCCGCGCTTCCGAGGAGGCGACGGGTGTCAAGGCGGAGGGCAAGAACCGGGCGAGCCACCGCGTCATCGCCGACCATCTGCGCGCGTCGAGCTTCCTGATCGCCGATGGCGTGCTGCCCTCCAACGAGGGTCGCGGCTACGTGCTGCGCCGCATCATGCGCCGTGCCATGCGCCACGCCCAGCTTCTCGGCGCTGCCGACCCCCTGATGTGGCGCCTGGTGCCGGCGCTGGTGCGCGAGATGGGGCAGGCCTATCCCGAACTGGTGCGTGGCGAACCGCTGATCACCGAGACCCTCAAGCTCGAGGAGAAGCGGTTCCGCAAGACGCTGGCGCGCGGCCTCGGCCTTTTGGGCGAGGCAAGCGAAAGACTGTCGACCGGCGACCGGCTTGACGGCGAGACTGCGTTCAAGCTCTACGACACCTATGGTTTTCCCGTCGATCTGACACAGGATGCGCTGCGCCAGCGTGGCGTATCGGTCGACATGGACGGGTTCAACGCAGCCATGGCGCGCCAGAAGGCCGAAGCGCGTGCCAACTGGTCCGGATCCGGCGATGCCGCGACCGAGACGATCTGGTTCTCCGTTCGCGACAGAGTAGGCCCGACGGAATTCCTGGGCTACGCGACCGAGCAGGCGGAGGGCGTGATCGCGGCGCTCGTCAAGGACGGCGCCGTTGTCGACGCGGCCAATGCCGGAGAAGCGCTAGGCGTCGTCGTCAACCAGACGCCGTTTTACGGCGAATCCGGCGGGCAGATGGGCGATACCGGCACGGTTTCCGGCGACGGTTTCCGCTTCGAGGTGACTGATACGCAGAAAAAGGGCGACGGTGTCTTCGTCCATCTCGGTCGTGTCAGCGAGGGTGTCATGCGCACCGGGATGGACGCCGAACTGAAGGTGGATCACGCGCGCCGTGCCATGCTGCGGGCAAACCATTCCGCCACGCATCTTGTCCACGAGGCGCTGCGCGAGGTGCTTGGAACCCATGTCGCGCAGAAGGGATCGCTCGTCGCACCGGAGCGTCTGCGCTTCGATTTCTCGCACCCAAAGCCGATTTCGGCCGAGGAACTGGAGCGGGCCGAGAAGATGGCGAACGAGATCGTCGTGCAGAACACGCCGGTGACGACACGACTGATGAGCGTCGACGACGCGATTGCCGAAGGCGCCATGGCGCTGTTTGGCGAAAAATACGGCGACGAGGTGCGCGTCGTCTCCATGGGAACGGGTCTGCATGGCGAGAAAGCCGATAAACCCTATTCCGTCGAACTTTGCGGCGGTACCCATGTCAGCGCCACGGGAGACATTGGCCTCGTCCGGCTCCTGGCCGAGAGCGCCGTGGCGGCAGGCGTTCGCCGCATCGAAGCCCTCACCGGGGAGGCCGCGCGCCACCATCTGGACGAGCAGGACCGCCGACTGAAGGCCGTGGCCTCGCTGCTGAAAGTGTCCCCAGCCGACGCCGTCGCGCGCGTCGAGGCGCTGGTGGAGGAACGCCGCAGGCTCGAACGCGAACTTACGGAGGCGCGCAAGAAGCTGGCTCTGGGTGGCGCTACGTCAGACGGCGGCGGGGAGGCCGAGACCGTGGCGGGTGTCGGCTTTATCGGCAAGGCGGTGACCGGCGTGTCGCCCAAGGATTTGAAGCCGCTCGCCGATGCCGGCAAGGCGTCGCTTGGCTCAGGCGTCGTGGTCTTCGTCGGCGCGGCGGAAGATGGCAAGGCCAGCGTCGTGGTCGCGGTGACGGACGATCTCACGAAACGGTTCAGCGCGGTCGACCTGGTGCGCGTGGCCTCGTCTGCCCTTGGCGGGCAGGGCGGTGGGGGCCGAGCTGACATGGCACAGGCCGGCGGCCCGGACGCGACGAAGTCGGCTGACGCCATCGCCGCGGTCAAGGCCGCCATGCTGGCCGCCTGAGCGACGCCGAGGTTAGTCCTGGTAGATTTCGTAGCCGCGCAGCGTGGCCGCATCGCCGAGCAGTCGCAGCGCCTTGCCGTGCACCTCCACACCGGCAAGCGGCACGATGATATCTTCATCATTCGCAAGCAGGCCGGACTTGGTATCCAGGTCTATGACGATTCCAATCGCCTCGGCCCGGGTTGGCCCGACCACGTCCTCGACTTCGCCGATCTTCTGGCCGGCCGCATCGACGACATCCATGTCGTCGATCTCATCGACCGTCAGACCGAGTGCGCCTACGATTACCTGATCGTCTGTTTCCACCCAGGCGCTTTGCGCGAAGGCGCTTGGGCCGGTTGTGAAAGCAAGCAGGCAGGCGAGCATCGCGGGACGGATCATGGCATTCTCCTCGGTTTGTCCATGAAACCAAATGCATACCATTGCGATGGGTTCCGCCATCGATGCGGACGGGTAGTGCCGTGACACGATTGGTCTGGCTCGGGCCTAGGCGTTGCCTGCAGGCTCTGTCGATCGGTAGTTCTGGCGGGCGCTGACTGCATGCCACCATCGTTCCAGGCGCGGATGTCGCGCGAGCATCGCCGGAGCGATGGGGGCTTTCAGGAAATAGCCGATGATGGGCGCCGCGTGGAGGTCGGCCAGCGAGAGACGACCCCCCGCCAGAAAGGTATCGCTTACCTGCAGTCGCGCGAGTTCAGCGAGAACTGTCTCTGCCGTCGGGATCGCGGCCTCGACCACGGCAACGTCAGTCACGCCCCCTTCGGCCGGCTTCGCCACCGTCTCCACGCTGATGTCCCAGACCATGGGCCGGTAGGCATAGGCATCCAGCATGCCGGTGATCTGCGCCATCCGCGCACGCCCTGCCGCCTCGCCAGGTTGCAGGGCAGGGCCGTCAAACGCCTCGTCGACATAGCGTGCGATGGCCGCCGTCTCGTAGAGCGTCAGCGCTCCGTGCGAAAAGGCCGGAATGCGACCGAAGGGATGCAGTTCGAGATACCAGGGCGGTGGGCCGCCCTCGGCAAAGACGTCCACCGGTACCAGCTCATGGTCGACGCCCTTCTCCAGAAGAGCGAGCCGCGCGATGCGGACATAGACGCTGTAATCGGCGCCGTAGAGCGTCGGCCTGTTCATCGCGCTGAGGGTCTTCAGCCCATCGCCTTCTGAAGGTTCTCGTCGATCTTGTCGAGGAATCCGGTGGTCGACAGCCATGGCTGATCGGGGCCGATGAGAAGCGACAGGTCCTTTGTCATGTAGCCGGACTCGACGGTCTGCACGCAGACCGCTTCCAGCGTGTCGGCGAATCTCTTCAAGTCCGCGTTGTCGTCGAGCTTGGCGCGGTGCGCCAGGCCACGCGTCCAGGCAAAGATCGACGCGATCGAATTGGTCGAGGTCTCCTCGCCCTTCTGGTGCTGGCGGTAGTGGCGCGTCACCGTGCCGTGCGCGGCTTCGGCTTCGACCGTCCTGCCGTCCGGCGTCATCAGCACCGAGGTCATCAGGCCGAGCGAGCCAAAGCCCTGCGCGACCGTGTCGGACTGTACGTCGCCGTCGTAGTTCTTGCAGGCCCAGACATAGCCGCCCGACCATTTCAGGCTCGACGCCACCATGTCGTCGATCAGGCGATGCTCGTACCAGATCTTCTTCTCCTTGAAGGCGGCCTCGAATTCCTTCTCGTAGACCGCCTGGAACAGATCCTTGAAGCGCCCGTCATAGGCCTTGAGGATGGTGTTCTTGGTCGAGAGATAGACCGGGTAGCCGCGCAGCAGGCCGTAATTCAGCGAGGCGCGGGCGAATTCTTCGATGGACTCATCCAGATTGTACATGCCCATGGCGACGCCGGAGGAGGGCGCATCATAGATCTCGTGCTCGATGACCTGCCCGTCCTCGCCGACGAACTTCATCGTCAGCTTGCCCTTGCCCGGGAAGCGGAAATCGGTCGCCTTGTACTGGTCACCGAACGCATGGCGGCCGACGATGATCGGCTTGGTCCAGCCGGGCACCAGGCGCGGCACGTTCTTCATGATGATCGGTTCGCGGAAGATCACGCCGCCAAGAATGTTGCGGATCGTGCCGTTGGGCGACTTCCACATTTTCTTGAGGCCGAATTCCTCGACGCGCTGCTCGTCGGGCGTGATCGTGGCGCATTTGACGCCGACGCCGTACTGCTTGATGGCGTTTGCCGAATCGATCGTCACCTGGTCGCCCGTGGCGTCGCGGTGCTCGATGCTGAGGTCGTAATATTTGAGGTCGATGTCGAGATAGGGGTGGATCAGCTTGTCCTTGATGAACTGCCAGATGATGCGTGTCATCTCGTCGCCGTCGAGTTCGACGACGGGGTTTGCCACCTTGATCTTCGCCATGGATAGAACCTCTTTCGGGTCAAAATGCACGGCGCGCCACGGCGCCACGGGAGTTCGGCCCCTATAGCAAAGCACAGATGAGCGTGCAAACGCCAGAGAACGCTTGGTTTTCTGGGCCGCGCCGCGCCGCTCGCCACCGGTTCCGTTTTGCGTCGAACTGTGCGAGGAAGACGCCCAAACAGAGCCGGTCGGGTGATGCAAGAGACGGATCGAGAAGCGCGTTCGAGCGGGTCGGGACCCGCCATCATCCTCGTCGAGCCGCAGATGGGTGAGAACATCGGCATGGTGGCGCGGGCCATGGCGAATTTCGGGCTTTCCGAACTGCGAATAGTCGCGCCGCGCGATGGCTGGCCAAACGAGAAGGCGCTTGCCACCGCAAGCAGGGCTACATCCGTCGTCGAGGCGGCAATTGTCTATGACGACCTCCGATCGGCGCTGGCCGACCTCAACTTCGTCTTCGCCACCACGGCGCGCGAACGCGACGGCTTCAAGCCGGTGCGCGGGCCGGTCGACGCCACGGCGGTGCTTCGCTCGCGAAGCAAGGGCGGCGAGAGGACCGGCATCATGTTCGGCCGCGAGAAATACGGGCTCGACAACGAGCAGATCGGGCTCGCCGACGAGATCGTCACCTTTCCGGTCAACCCGGAATTCGCCTCTCTCAACATCGCCCAGGCGGTGCTTCTGATGTCCTATGAGTGGATGAAGTCCGGGCTGGCGCGCGAGACGGACATTCCCTTCACCGGCCCGGATACCGCGCCGGCGCCGAAGGAGGAACTGCACGGCTATTTCGAGCATCTCGAATCCGCGCTGTCCGCACGCGGTTACTTCCGGCCGGCCGCCAAGAAGGCGAAGATGGTCGACAAGATCCGCGCCGTGCTGACGCGTCCCGGCTTCACCAGCGGCGAGGTGAAGGTGCTGCGCGGCGTGCTCGCCTCGCTCGACTACTTCTCGCCCAACGAACCGCGCGGCGCGGGCTATCCCGACCGCAAGGCCGATGTCGACCGCAAGGCGCATCCAGAAGCGATGCAGAGGCGCCCCGCGGCGCCGAAGGGAACGCCGGCCGATGAGTGAGCGGCCCGTCTTGATGTTCGATTCAGGCATTGGCGGGCTCACTGTCCTGCGGGAGGCACGCGTCCTGATGCCCGGCCGCCGCTTCGTCTATGTCGCCGACGACGCTGCGTTTCCCTATGGCGCCTGGGAGGAGCCGGCCCTCAACGCGCATATACTGGACCTTTTCGCCGGCCTCCTCGAACGGTTCGATCCCGAAATCTCGGTGATTGCCTGCAACACGGCCTCCACGCTCGTCATCGAGGCGCTGCGGGAGCGATTTCCCGGGCACCCCTTCGTGGGCACGGTCCCGGCCATCAAGCCGGCCGCCGAGCGGACGCGCTCGGGGCTGGTTTCGGTGCTGGCCACGCCGGGCACGGTCAAGCGGCAGTATACGCGCGACCTGATCCGCAACTGGGCATCGCGCTGCCATGTCCGCCTTGTCGGCAGCGAGCGGCTGGCGGCATTGGCGGAAGCCTACATGCGCGAGGGCTTCGTCGACGAGGAGGCGGTGCGGGAGGAGATCGCGCCCTGCTTCATCGAGCAGGGTGATCGCAGGACCGACATCGTGGTGCTCGCCTGCACGCATTATCCGTTCCTGGTCAACCGGATGCGCAAGACGGCGCCATGGCCGGTCGACTGGATCGATCCCGCCGAAGCGATCGCGCGCCGCGCGCTGTCGCTGCTTCCGCCCATCGGGACGCATGAGGCCGACATGTCGCCCGACACGGCGCTCTTCACGTCCGGCCAGCCGGATTTCGCCACGCGGCGGCTGATCCAGGGATTCGGGTTGCGACCGATATAGCGGCCTGGGCCTGCCGCCACTGGGTGCCGGCCCGACGAGCGACGCACGCCAGCCGAATTGAGACCGACGACATACAGGGCGAAGCAAGGCATGGCCGCAACGCCGTATGGACGCGGCCGTTCCGGTTTCAGCGCAAACACTGCGCAAATTGACGATTGAATGAGAGCAGCGTGTCGTCATACCGTGCACTCACCAAGCGCGACGCGGAAAGGCGTTCGAGTTCTGGAACGGGAGCAGCGGTCATGCCTCCAGACATCCGTTACCCCGGCGACTACACCCCAGAGGTGGGATCCGAACGCGTCATCTGGCCGGACGCGACGTCGGTCGCCGCCTTTGTTGCCCCGTTTGATCGTGGGCCGCTGCTTGCACCGGCCGCACTGCGCGACTGGTCGGATTTCGAGAGGATCTTTGGCGGGCTGGCCAAGGACAACGCTGCGTCCTATGCGGTCATGCAGTTCTACGAGAACGGCGGAAAGAAAGCGGTTGTCGTGCGCATCGAGGCGGCGAAAGACGGCAATGCGCTTCGGAGCTATGAGGCAGGCCTTCTCGCTCTTGAAAGCCAGGATTTCAACCTTCTCTGCCTGCCCGTCGGCGCAGGTGGCGATGTTTCTCCGGAGATCCATGCGCTGGCCGTCGGCTTTTGCGAAAAGAAGCGGGCCTTCTACATCGCAGATGCCCCGCATGCGTGGCTGGTGGCTGACGATCCGGTCGCAATGGCTCTTCGCGAGGAAGATGCGCTTCTTCCAGCGTCTGCCAATGCGGCTCTCTACTTTCCGTGGTTCAGCGCGCCCGATCCTCTTGCCGACGGGCGATCGCGCGACTTTGCGCCATGCGGCGCGATCGCCGGCGTCTTCGCACGGACCGATTCCGATCGCGGCGTCTGGGCGACTCCCGCCGGTGCGGCGGCGGGCCTGACCCGGTCGACCGGTCCAAGCATTGTCCTTTCGGATCACAAGCAGGGCCTGCTCAACCCGCTGGCCGTGAATTGCCTTCGGCGCTCTCAGCGGCGGACCTATGTCTGGGGCGCACGCACGCGCGCAGGAAGGGATGGCCTTGCCAGCGAATGGAAATACGTCTCGGTTCGCCGACTGTTCCTTTTCATTGAAAGGTCGGTTGCCCGGGGGCTCGACTGGGCGGTATTCGAACCCAATGACGAGCGGCTGTGGGCGGCTGTGCGGCTGTCCGTGCAGCGGTTTCTGGAGGACCTGTTTCGCCAGGGCGCGTTCCAGGGAAGTGCGCAGGATGACGCCTTCTTCGTGAGATGCGACCGCTCGACGATGACGCAGGCCGACCTCGACGACGGGCGTCTCATCGTGACGATCGGCGCAGCACCCCTCAGGCCGGCAGAGTTTGTCGTGGTGTCCGTGAGGAAGCTGGTGAGGCCCAGCGACGACCCCTGAAGCGCCGGTCCGTTGACTTTCCTGCAGCCTTCGCCTATTCACCCGCCAGCGCCGGGCAGCAATGCTCGGCGTCTTATTTGACGTGTCCCGTGGATCTTTCCGCAGCGTAGCGGGAAAAATCCTGTCAGGCCTCGAAAACGGGGGCCAGAGGAGGGCGCGTTTCCTTCGCCCGGCGCATGAGCGTCCGGGTGCAACGTTTTGAAAGGGAATGCGATGAGCAAGCGCGAATCCGCGAAGTACAAACTCGACCGCCGTCTTGGCGAGAATATCTGGGGCCGCCCGAAGTCGCCGGTCAACAAGCGCGAATACGGTCCCGGCCAGCACGGCCAACGCCGCAAGGGCAAGCTTTCCGACTTCGGCGTGCAGCTGCGCGCCAAGCAGAAGCTGAAGGGCCACTATGGCGACGTTTCCGAAAAGCAGTTCCGCAAGGTCTATGAGGAAGCCGACCGCCGCAAGGGCGACACGTCGGAGAACCTGATCGGCCTGCTCGAGTCGCGTCTCGACGCGGTCGTCTATCGCGCAAAGTTCGTGCCGACGATCTTTGCCGCGCGCCAGTTCGTCAACCACGGCCATGTCAACGTCAATGGCATTCGCGTCAACATCGGCTCGTATCGCTGCAAGGCCGGCGACGTGGTCGAGGTGCGCGAGAAGTCGAAGCAGCTCGTGATCGTTCTGGAATCGGTGCAGCTCGCCGAGCGTGACGTGCCGGACTACATCGAGGTCGACCACAACAAGATGACCGCCAAGTTCGCGCGCGTTCCGGGCCTCGCCGACGTGCCCTTCGCGGTCCAGATGGAACCGAACCTCGTCGTCGAATTCTACTCGCGCTGATTTGACTGGCGCGGCGGTTTCGCCGATCATCGTTTTGGGGAGGCCGTCCGATTGGGCGGCCTTTTCGTTTCCGCTCTCAGGCGCGCAGGAGCCGGCATGGTCGACATCCAGGCACTGATCGACGACATCGTCGGCCGCATGGCCGAGCGCGAGGATCGCGGCCGCGTCGCCGACTACATTCCGCAGCTGGCACGCATCGATTCTTCGCAGTTCGGCATCGCGGTCGCGACGGTCGACGGCGCGGAATACGTTGCCGGCGATGCCGATGTCGCCTTTTCGATCCAGAGCGTCTCCAAGGTGTTTTCGCTGACGCTCGCACTGGGCAGGGTGGGCGACTCGCTTTGGACGCGCGTCGGCAGGGAGCCGTCCGGCTCGCCCTTCAACTCCATCGTGCAGCTGGAGCGCGAGGAGGGCAGGCCGCGAAACCCCTTCATCAATGCGGGCGCCATCGTCGTCGCCGACCATATTCTGGCCGGCTACGAGCCGCGCGAGGCAATCGGCGAGATCGTCCAGTTCGTACGGTTTCTTGCCGACGACGACTCGATCGTCGTCGACAACGCTGTGGCGCGCTCGGAAGTGGAGACCGGCTTCCGCAATTTCGCGCTCGCGCATTTCATGCGCGGTTTCGGCACGATCACCCATCCTGCAGAGCGCGTCCTCGGCGTCTATTTCCACCAATGCGCATTGGCGATGACCTGCCGCCAGCTTGCCCATGCAGGGCTGTACCCCGCGGCCGGCGGGCGCAACCCGATCACCGGACGCAGCGTGGTGTCGCGCGACAGGGCACGGCGCATCAACGCGCTGATGCTAATGTGCGGCCATTATGACGGCTCCGGCGACTTTGCATACCGGGTCGGCCTGCCCGGCAAGAGCGGCGTCGGCGGCGGCATTCTCGTTGTCGCGCCAGGCAAGGCGACGATCGCCGTCTGGTCGCCCGGACTGAATGCGAACGGAAACTCGCTGCTGGGAACCGAGGCGCTGGAGCTCTTCGCGCAGCGCACTGGCTGGTCCGTGTTCGGGGCGTGAGCGATTAGGGCGGCGGTGTCACTGCGGCCGGTCCGGTGAAGTCTCCACGGACGACCACCGCATCATCATCGGCGCGGTAAAAAATCGGACAGCCGGCTTGAGAGAGGATTGCACTGCCCGAGATCCGGATCACGGCGAACTCGACGCAGAGATCTTCCCATTTGCGAAGCCTCGTGAGGTTTTTCAGGATCGCCCACCGGCTGGGCTCGCCGACGAAGAAATAGGTGTAGCGGCCCCAGTTCTTCAGATTGGTGATTTCCATATCCAGCA
>LNFM01008680.1_pt1 | contig 20727 bp, 22 predicted proteins | sample 596031 | NCBI WGS metagenome assembly LNFM01 (sample SAMN04254537, study PRJNA301005) | activated carbon metagenome | isolation source: dual media filters at the Ann Arbor, Michigan drinking water treatment plant | place: USA: Ann Arbor | reverse complement strand
TCGCCTCCACCGCGCCCTTCATCGGGCTGTTCGGCACGGTCTGGGGCATCATGAACGCCTTCACCGCCATCGCCCGCAGCGGCAATACCAGCCTGACCGCCGTGGCGCCGGGCATTGCGGAGGCGCTGTTCGCCACCGCGCTGGGGCTGGTGGCCGCCATTCCGGCGGCACTCGCCTATAACCGGCTTTCCGCCATGCTGGGCGAGGCGCGCGGTGCGGCCACTGGCGCGGGCGAACGCCTGGCGCGCCGGCTCGGCCTCGCCGGCTCCACCCGCACCCGCATGGCCGCCGAGTAATGGCCTTCAACCTGGAGGATGGCGAGGACGGGGAGGATGCCATGCTCTCCGAGATCAACGTCACGCCCTTCGTCGATGTGATGCTGGTGCTGCTGATCGTCTTCATGGTGGCCGCGCCGATGATGATGGCCGCCGTGCCGGTGGACCTGCCGCGCGCCACCAGCGCCCCGGTGCCGCAGGTGACGGAACCGCTGGTGCTGACGCTGGACCGCCAGGGCCGCGTCTTCATCGAACAGGCGGAGACGGACCCGGCGACGCTGGTCGCCACCCTCGCCCCGATGGCCGCCGCCGCGCCGGACCGCCCGGTGTTCCTGCGCGCCGATCGCGCCCAGGCCTATGGCGAGGTGATGCGCGTGCTGGCCGCCCTGTCCACGGCCGGCTTCGGCCGCGCCTCCCTGATCGGCGAGGCGGCGCCCTGATCCGCCATGGACCAGTCCCCCGGCTTCCTGCCGCGGCCGGCGCTGCCCGGATCGGCACCCCCATCCTTCGCAGCGATGTCCTTCGCCGCGGCTGAACCGCTGCGGGATGGGCGCGGCCTGCACCCCATGGCCTGGGGCGTGGCGCTGGCGCTGCATCTGGGCCTGGCCGTGGTGCTGATGCGGCCAAGCCATCCGCCGCTGCTGGCCGGCGGCGGCGCCGGGCTGCAGGTGGGTCTGGGCGGTGGGCTGGCCGGTGGTGCGGCCGGCGGCATCGAGGCGGTGCAGCCGGAGGCGCTGGCGGAGTCCGCCCCGGCCGACAGCCTGGCCCCGGTGGATTCGCTGCCGGAGCTGCGCAGCGCCTTGGCGCCCCCGCCCCCGGCGGTGCAGCCGCCCCCGCCACAGGCGGCGCAACCGCCCCCGCCACAGGTGGCGCAGGCGATCCCGGAACCCCTGGCCGCAGCACCGCCGCCGCCGGACATGCTGGTCGCGACCATCCCGGCGCTGGTTCCGCCACCGCCACCCGCACCGGCCGAGATCACCGAACCGGTGGAGGCGACACCGCCGCCACCGCCGCCGCTGGAGGCCGCGCAGCCGCCGGAGACGGTGGTGGCGGAGGCCGAGCCCCTGCCCCCGCCGCCTCCCGAGGCCCCGCCGGAGCCGGTGCGCCAGGTGCAGCCCGTGCCCCGCCCCGCCCCAGCCGCACCGCGCCCCAGCCCGCGCCCCAGCGCGGCCGCCCGCGCGGAGGCCACCGGCAGCGCGCCCGCCGGCAATCCTGGCCCGGCGGCACAACCCGGCCCCGCGGGCGCGCCCGGCGCCCCAGGCCAGGCCAGTACGCCCGGCGGCGGGCAGGGCATGGCAGCGGCCAGCCCCGGCGAGGGGTCCGGCATGCGGCAATTGCCCGCCGCCTATGCCGCGGCGCTGAACCGCATCCTGCAGCGCAACCTGCGCTACCCGCCATCCGCCCGGTCACAGGGCATGGACGGCACGGCGACCGTGCGCTTCACCATCGCGCGGGACGGGACGGTGCAGTCGGCGCAGCTGGTGCGGAGTGCGGGTTCCGTGCTGCTGGATCATGAGGCGCTGGCCCTGCTGCGCCGCGTCTCCCCCCTGCCCCAGCTGCCGGCGGAATTTCCTGAGGCCCAGGCGGTGGTACTGGCGCCGATCAGCTTCTCGCTGCGCTGAGGCCGGGCTCAGGGCAGCCCGCCGAGCCCCGGGCTGTCCTCCCCCGGCGTCGCGGCGCGGGCCGTGGCGAAGGCGGCGGAGAGCGCGTTGCGCAGCACCACCACCTCATGCCCGATGCACAGGCAGCGGAAGCCGGCGCGCAGCGCGGCCGCGGCCTCCGCGCCATCGCCCGCGACCCAGCCCAGCGGCTTGCCCGCCGCCTGCGCCGCCGCGCGCAACGCGCCCGCCGCGCGCCGGTAGCGCGGATCGGCGAAGCGGCCCGGGATGCCCAGGCTGTCGGACAGGTCGAAATGGCCGAGCCACAGCATATCCAGCCCCGGCACCGCCGCGATCTCCGCCGCCGCCGCCACGCCGGCCGCGCTCTCCACCAGCGCGATGGTCAGCACCGCCGCATTGGCCGCCGCCATCTTCGCCGCCGGGTCACCGCCGGCATAGGCATCATGCGCCACGGAGAAGGCCAGGCCGCGATGCCCTTCCGGCCGGTAGCGGCAGGCGGCGACCAGCGCCCGCGCCTGCGCCGCGCTTTCCACCAGCGGCATCATGATGCCGAGCGCCCCGGCATCCAACACCGGCGGTACCAGCGCCGCCTGGGCGGCCGGGATGCGGACCATCGGCACGATGCCGGCGGCCCGGGCGAAGGCGCATTGCGCCTTCACACCCTCGATCCCCAGCCCCGAATGCTCCATGTCCAGCAGCACGAATTCGGCGCCGGCAGCGGCCAGGGTGGGGGCCAGGCCGGGGGTGAAGAATTCGAAGGCCATGACGCCGAAGCTGGCCTGCCCGCGCCGCAGCCTGTCGCGCACCGGGTTCGTGATCATCCCGCCTCCTCCATGCTTTGGCCGATGGTGATCCCGCCGGCGTGATGCCGGCAAGCTTGCAAGGCAGCGGCGACAGGCGTATGGTTAACTACATGGTTAAGCATACAGCCGCCTCCACCCCCGATCTCGATCGCATCTTCTCGGCGCTGGCCGACCCGACGCGCCGCGCCCTGCTGCAAAGGCTGGATGCGGAGGATGGGGTCTCGGTCAGCGAATTGGCCCGGCCGCTGTCGATGTCCCTGCCCGCGGTGATGAAGCATTTGGATGTGCTGGAAGGCGCCGGGCTGATCGCGCGGCAGAAAACCGGCCGCACCGTTGCCTGCCGGCTGACGGCCGCGCCGATGGAGGACGCGATGGGATGGCTCGCCCGCTACCAGCGCTTCTGGACCGAAAGCCTGGATCGCCTGGCCGCCGCACTGGAGAAGTCGCCATGACAACGACGATCCCGAGCCTGACCCTGGTGCGCCGCATCGCCGCCCCCCCGGCCCGCGTCTTCGCCGCCTGGACCCAGCCGGAGATGATGGCCCAGTGGTTCGGCCCGCATCACACCCGCGTGGACCAGGCGCAGGTCGATGCGCGCATCGATGGCGCCTTTCGCATCGTCCTGGTCGAGGAGAATGGCGCACGCCACGAAGTCGGCGGCCGCTACCTGGACATCGAGCCGGAGCGGCTGCTGGTCTTCACCTGGGCCTGGGCCGGCACGCCGGAACGCGAAAGCCGCGTCACCCTGCGCTTCCGCCCGCTGGAGGGCGGCACCGAGATCACCCTGACGCATGACCGCTTCGCCGATGCCGCGACGGCCACGCGCCATCGCCGCGGCTGGACCGAATCCTTCGAACGCCTGGTCGCCCTGCACGCAACCCATCTGGAGGACGCAAGATGATGGACCTGACCATCACGCCGGAACATCGCTGGCTGCAACGCCTGGTCGGCGAATGGACCAGCGAGGCCGCGTGCGTCATGGCCCCCGACCAGGATCCCGTCACCATGCCGGGGCGGGAGGCGGTCTCGGCGCTGGGCGATGTCTGGATCATCGGCCGGGGCGAAGGCGAAATGCCGGGCGGCGGCACCGGCCACACCATCCTCACCCTCGGCTACGATCCGGCCAAGGGGCGCTTCGTCGGCAGCTTCATCGGCTCGATGATGACGACGCTGTGGCTGTATGACGGCACGCTGGATGCCGCGGGCCGCGTGCTGACGCTGGACAGCAGCGGCCCGGATTTCAGCACCCCGGGCCGCGTCGCGCCGTACCAGGACATCATCACCCTGGAGACGCCGGATGCGCGGACCATGACATCCCGCATGCAGGCCGCCGACGGCGCCTGGCACACGGTGATGACCGCGCGCTACCGGCGGGTGGGCTGAGCCATGGCCGCGCGGATCCTGCTGCTGGTCGGCACAAGGAAGGGCGCCTTCATCCTGGAATCGGATCTGTCCCGCACGGAATGGACGCTGCGCGGGCCGTTCTGCGAGGCCTGGCCGGTCAACCACATCATCGCGGACCCCGCCACCGGCCGCCTTCACGCCGCCGGCGGCAACGAATGGTTCGGGCCGGCGGTCTGGACCTCACCCGATCTCGGCGAAAGCTGGACGCATTCCAGCCAGGGCCTGGCCTATGACGCCGGGGAGACGCCCATCAAGACGGTGTGGAGCCTGTCCGCCGCGCATGGCGTGCTGCATGCCGGGGTGGAACCGGCCGGGCTGTTCCGCAGCACCGATGGCGGCACCAGCTTCACCCATGTGCGGGGGCTGCGCGACCATCCCTCCCGCCCCGAATGGCAGCCGGGCGGCGGCGGGCTGATCCTGCATGGGCTGCTGCCGCATCCGGCGGATCCGGACCAGTTCTGGGTGGCGATCTCCACCGGCGGCGTGTTCCACACGGCGGATGGTGGCGCCAGCTGGGCGCCGCGCAACCGCGGCACACGGCAGGATTACGCGCCGGAGGGCCAGCGCTACCCCGAACACGGCCAATGCGTGCATTGCCTGGTGATGGCGCCGGGGCAGCCGGACCTGCTGTACCAGCAGAACCATTGCGGCATGTACTGCAGCGCGGATGGCGGGCGCAGCTGGACCAGCATCGAGCAGGGCCTGCCCTCCTCCTTCGGCTTTCCCGCGGCCGTGCATCCGCGTGATCCCGGCACGCTGTTCCTGTTGCCGCTGAATGGCGACCAGGCCGGGCGCACCATGCCGGATGCGAAGGCCGCCGTCTGGCGCACGCGCGATGGCGGCGAAAGCTGGCAGGCCCTGCGCGAAGGGCTGCCGCAGCAGGATGTCTATTTCGGTGTGCTGCGCCAGGCGATGGCGACGGATCGGCTGGACCGCGCCGGTGTCTATTTCGGCACCAGTGGCGGGGAGCTGTATGCCAGCGCGGATGAGGGCGAGAGCTGGCGCTGCATCGCCCGGCATCTGCCCACCATCTCCTCCGTCGAGACCCTGGTGCTGGAGGACTGAGCCGTGGTGCGGGTGCTGCTGCCGGCCTCCCTGGCGCGCCTGTTCCCCGGCGCGCCGCGGCAGATGGAGCTGGAGGCCGCCAGCGTGGCGCAGGCGATTGCCGGGCTGGAGGCGCGCTGGCCCGGCATGGCCGACCGCATCTGCGATTCCACCCCCGCCATCCGCCGCCATCTGCGCATCTTCGTCGATGGCGAAGCGGCCGCGCTGGGCGCCCCGCTGCGGCCGGGGGCGGAGATGCTGGTGATGACGGCGATGAGCGGCGGCTAGGGTCTTGTCGTGTGATTCACGTCCTTCGGTGAGTCCACCTCGGACGATCACACTCTAGGGCCTGTGGACAGTTGGGGCCGGAGCGGAGCCGATGGCTGTCCATCGGCGAGCATGGCTGACGCACCCAGCGCGGAAAAGCACCGCCGGACGCGCCCGCAGCCCAATTGTCCACAGGACCTAGATCAGTGCGACAATGCCAACCGCCAGCACCGCCGCCCCCAGCAGCCGCGGCACCGGCCCGGCCGCCAGCCCCGGCACCTGCCGCGCCAGCCATGCCACCAGCGCCACCAACGCACCCTGCGCCAGCGCCAGCCCGGCCAGGTAGCCAAGGATCGGCGTGGCCTCCGCGCCCAGCAACTCCGTCGCATAGGCCTGGCCATGCGCAATCCCGGCCACCAGCAGCAGCGCCATCCAGCCCGCCACCGGCATCGTCCTGCCGGACAGCAACACGGCCCCCGCCGCCAGCACGGTCGCCGCCACGATCCACTCGACCGCCGGCAGCATCAGCCCGAGCCAGGCCGCGGCAACGCCGGCGAGTGAGGCCAGCATGAACAGCATGGGTCGCGCCAGGCCCCATCCGGCCAGCCCGGCGACCAGCCCAACCGCCAGCAGGAACGCCAAATGGTCCGGCCCGATCACCGGATGCGCGAGGCCCGAGGCCAGGCCATGCCACAGCGTGGACGGCACCTCCCCGCCCATCGGGTGATGCGCCAGGGCCGTGCCCGGCAGGGCCAGCAATCCCATGATGATGGCAAGGCGGTTTCGCATCTGCTGGTTGTCCCTTGGCGATCTGGCGACACGGTAGTGGAGGCCCCGCACGCAGGGAACCCTCACGCATTCGTCAAATCGGCTGCGCGGGTTTGGCCACAATTGGGCTATGTCATCCATCCCATGGACACACGGCCCCAGATCGCGACGGTCCGCTTCGGCACCGGCCCGCGCGCGCAAGCCCCGCTGCCGGACGATCCGATCGCCTGGCTCGACCAGCAGACCCGCGCCGCGCCGCCGCCCTTGCCGCCACCGGCGGGGCGGGACGCACCGGCCTCGCTGGAGGAAGGCTACACCGCCTGGATCGCGCATGACGCAACCCCGCCACCCGCCGGCCAGGCCAGCGTGCCGACGCAGTTGTTCCGCGGCGAACAGCAGGCCTGGGTGCGCCACCTGCTGACCAGCGAGGTGCCCTTCCACGACCGGCTGACCCATTTCTGGCTGAACCACTTCACCGTGGCCGAGCGTGGCGGCTTCGGCATGACCACAGGCTTCCCGCACTTCCTGCGCCAGGCGATCCGCCCGCATGTCACCGGCCGGTTCGTGGACATGCTGATCGCCTCCTCCAAATCGCCCTGCATGCTGTACTACCTGGACCAGGTCGCCTCGGTCGGGCCGAACAGCCATTTCGGCAGGCGCAGCGGGCGCGGCCTGAACGAGAATCTGGCGCGGGAAATCCTTGAGCTGCACAGCGTCTCCCCCGCCGCGGGCTATACCCAGGCGGATGTGACGGAATTCGCGCGGATCATGACCGGCTGGGGGGTGGAGCGGATGCGCCCGCCCTTCGACCTGGTCTTCCGCCCGGGCAATCACGAGCCTGGCGCCAAGACCCTGCTCGGCAAGGCCTATGCGGAGGGGCCGGACGCCTATGAGGCCGCGCTGTGCGACCTGGCCGCGCACCCCGCCACGTACCGATTTCTGGCGACAAGGCTGGTGCGCCATTTCGTCGCCGATGCGCCGCCGCCGGCCGCCGTGGCGCAGATCGAGCGCGTGCTGCGGGATACGCAGGGCGATCTGGGTGAGGCCGCCCGCGCCCTGGTCCGCCTGCCGCAGGCCTGGGGGCCGCCGCTGACCAAGCTGCGCGCGCCGCTGGATTATGTGGTGGCGATGCACCGCGCCGTCGGCGCCACCGATCCCGCCCCGGTGCTGGGCGCGCTGTCCGCGCTCGGCCAGCCACTGTGGAATGCGCCGCAGCCGAATGGCTGGCCGGATATTGCCGCCGGATGGGCAGCGCCGGAGCCGATGATGCAGCGCCTCGACATCGCCTATGAGACCGCCGGCCGCCATGCGCGGCTGGATCCGCGCCAGGTGCTGGACACCGCGCTCGGCCCGCTGGTGCGGGAGGAAACCCGCAGCGCGGTCGGCCGCGCCGGCAGCACGCGGGACGCCATCACACTGGTCTTCGCCAGCCCGGAGATGCAACGCCGATGAGCCAGCCCCATCTGCCCCGCATCGGCCGCCGCGGCTTCCTGCTCGGCCTCACCGCGCTCGCTGCCACCGGCCACGCCCGGCTGGCCGTGGCCGATGTGGCGGCGCCGGCCGCGCAGATCATGGATCGGCGCCTGGTGGTGATCCTGCTGCGCGGCGCCATGGATGGGCTGCATGCCGTGGTGCCCTATGGCGACGCCGATTATGCCGCGCTGCGCGGCGCGCTGGTGCTGGGCGAACCCGGTTCGGAAGGCGGCGTACTGGATCTCGGCGGCAGCTTCGGCTTGCATCCGAAGCTGACCGAGTTGCACGGCATGTACGGGCGGGGCGAGTTGTTGCCGGTGCATGCGGTGGCCGGCCCCTATCGCACCCGCAGCCATTTCGACGGGCAGGACCTGATGGAAGGCGGCGGCGCACAGCGGCTGGAATCCGGCTGGCTGAACCGCGCGCTGACCCACATCCCCGAATCCGCGGGCCAGCCCGCCCGTACCGGCCTGGCGCTGGGCCTCGACCTGCCGCTGCTGATGCGCGGCAGCGCGCCCGTCGGCATGTGGGCACCGCCGCGCGCGACACGGCCGGAGCCGGATCTCTACGCCCGGATGGCGGAGCTGCTGCATGCGGATCCGGTGATCGGCCCCAGCGTGACGGAGGGGATGCGCGGCCGCGGCTATGCCACCGGCGCGCTGTCCGCCGGCGCGCCCATCCCGACCAACCAGGGCGGCTTCACCCGCCTGGCGCATGCCGCCGGGCGGATGCTGGCGCGCGCGGATGGGCCACGCGTGGCGGCGCTGGAACTCGGCGGCTGGGACACCCATGCGAGCCAGGCGCAACGGATCGACCCGGTGCTGGTGCAGCTCGACCGCGGGATTGCGGCGCTGCGGTCACAGCTTGGCGAGGCCTGGTCGCGCACCGCCGTGCTCGCGATCACCGAATTCGGCCGCACCGCGCGCGCCAATGGCAATCTCGGCACCGACCATGGCACGGGTGGCGCCGCCTTCCTGGCCGGCGGCGCGGTGCAAGGTGGACGGGTGCTGGCGAACTGGCCCGGGCTGAAGCGCGACAGCCTGTTCGAGAACCGGGATCTGCAGCCGACGCGCGACCTGCGCGCGCTGGCGAAGGCGCTGCTGCGCGACCATCTGCGGCTGCCCGCCAGCGCCGTGGCGGCGGCCTTCCCGGGCAGCGAGGCGGTGGCGCCGGAGATCGGGCTGCTGCGCGGCTAGCGCAGTTCAGCGATAGCTGCGCAGCGCGCCCCAGCCCTCCATGCGGCCGTAATCCTCCAGCCGGTCCGGGTCGTAGCGCGGCAGTTCCTCCAGCTGGGCACGGGTGAGGTCCATCCGCACCCGGTCACCCAGCCCGCCGAAATCGAGCTGTTCCACCGGCACCACGGCGCGGCGTGCGCCGAGGCCGAGGAAACCACCCCATTCGACCACGGCCGCACGCACCTGGCCGCCGCTGTCGATCAGCAGATTGTCGATTGCGCCCGCCGCGCGGCCCGTGCTCGCCATCACATTGGTGCCAATGAGGCTGGAGGCGCGCGACAGCTCCACGCCATCCTGGGTCCGCGACCGCAGGCCGCCCGATTGGGCCGGCGCCGCATTCGAAGTCGCGCCACTTGCCGCGGCCCGTGGCATGGCGGCCTGCACCGGTGGCAGGGCTGCCAGGACCTCATCGATCGCGAGCCGTGCCTGCAAGGCATCCGGCGCATCCGCCGCCAGCAACCGACGCGCCTGGTCCACCCGCTGCTGCAGGGCCTGCGTGGCGCCCTGGGTGATGCGCCCGGGATCCGCCTGTTCGATGCTGCGCGTCACGCCTTCCAGCGCCAGCCGCGCGCGGCGCAGGGCCTGGGGCGAGATGTCATCCTGCGCCGTGCCCATCTGCTGATGCGCCACGCGCAATTCCAGCGCGGCATCCTCCAGCGAGCTCGGCACGGCGCGGGGCTGGCTCGGATCCGGCCGTGTTTCCTGCTGCGCCGGCGCCACGCGGGGTTCGGCGGGCACGGGCTGCCCGCTCGCGCCGCTTGCGAGAGCCAGCGCAAAGGCGGTGGCGGTGGCGGCGAGCAGGCCGGGCCGGGGCCGGGCCGGCGTTTCGATCCTGGCCATCATATCCTCCTGTGCTGCGCGCGGCGCATGGGAGCGAAGCAGCCACGCAATGGAACTGGGTCCGGTCGCCGGCAGTTGCAGCGTCAGCGGAAATTTCTGTCCGGCTTCATGGTACAACAGCCCAGCCGGCGCGCCGTTCGATCCCGTTCCGCTACGATAAGGACCAAAATTCAATCCCTGTCATTTGGACTCCGGCTCACCGGGCACATCCGTGCTTTGCCCCAGCGTCTCCCGCACATACAGCTTCTTCACCAGCACGAAGGCCACCACGGTGATCGGCGCCGCCAGGATCACCCCCGGCACGCCGAACAGCAGCCCCACCCCCACCACGGAAAACAGCAGCAGCGCCGGCGGCATGCTGACCATGTGCTTCTCGACCAGCGGCAGGATCATGTTGGATTCCAGCTGCTGGATCGCGATGAACAGCAGCCCGACCCACAGCACCACATTGCCGCCCTCTGCCAGGGCCAGCAGCAGCGCCGGCACCGCGCCCGCGAAGGCGCCGACCAGCGGCACGAAGTTCATCAGCCCCGCGAACAACCCCAGCGCCAGGGGCGAAGGCAGCCCGAGCAGCCAGGTGCCGAGCCAGGCCAGCCCACCCACGATGGCCATGGACACCATCTGCGCGCCAAGCCACAGCCGCAGCGCATTCCCGCTGGCCACCATCGCCTCCTCCGCCAGCGCATGCTGTTCCCGCGGCAGCAGCTTCAGCACGCCCTGCCGATAGAGGCCCGGATCGACCGCAAGGAAGAAGCCGCCGACCACGGCCACCACCACCGCCGTGGCCGCGCTGAGCGCCAGGCTGCCGACCGTGGCCGCATGGCCCGCCAGCGTGCCGAGCAGGGAGGTATCGACACCGCCACCCACCGCCTGGTCCATCCCCGGCAATTCCACATGGAACCGCTCCTCGAAGGCGGCGGCGGCCTGCGGCAGCCGGTTCCAGAGCTGGCCGAACTGGGCCACCACCTCACTGCCCACCAGCAGGCCCGCCAGGCCGAAGCCCAGCGCGAGCAGCACGCCCACCAGCAGCAGCGACCAGCTGCGCGACAGGCCGAGATGGCGTTCCGCCGGCCGCGCCGCCGCCAGCAGCAGCACCGCCACCACCACCCCGGCGAAGGCGATCAGCAGCGCCAGGCGCACCTGCCAGACCAGCAAGGCCAGCACCACCACCGCGCCAACGATGAGAACCCGGCGCAGGAAAGCCACCTCCCCCCGCTGGTCCGACAACCATGCACTGCCCCGATCCATGCCCACACACCTCCATCCTCTGGCGGCAGAAGCGGGATGGCAGCGGAAGGGTTGCATCACGAAGGTCGGGATGGGGGCTTGCTGCGCGCTTAACGGATCGGCAATCTTCATAAATCTGACGTCGAACTGCCTCGCCCCCTCCCATAGAAGGCAGCCGCATCAGGATCCAAGGGAGCTTCCGCCATGCTGCGTCGCCTCTTCACCGCCAGTGTCATGGCCACTTCGGCGCTTGCGCTGGGTCTGTTCGCCGGCCAGCCGCGCCAGGCCGTGGCGCAGGATTGTCCGCGCGGCACGCTCGATGCCCGCTATTGCGACCGCGACGGCGACCTGGTGGCCGATGCGCCGACCAATGCGCGGGAGCTAGTCGACCCCGCCACGCTGATCTTTGCCTATACCCCGGTGGAAGATCCGGCCGTCTACCGCACCGTCTGGCAGCCCTTCATGGACCACCTGGCGCGGGCGACGGGCAAGCGGGTTCAGTTCTTCTCCGTGCAGTCCAACGCCGCACAGATCGAGGCGATGCGCGCCGGCCGCCTGCACATTGCGGGCTTCAACACCGGGTCCAACCCGCTGGCCGTCAACTGCGCCGGCTTCGTGCCCTTCGCCATGATGGCAAGCAACAACGGCGCCTTCGGCTACGAGATGGAGATCATCGTCCCCGCCTCCTCCACCGCGCAGCGGATCGAGGATCTGCGCGGCCGGACCATTGCCTTCACCGCGGAGACGTCGAATTCCGGCTTCAAGGCGCCGTCGGCCCTGCTGGCCAGCCAGTTCAACATGCGCGCCGGGCGTGACTTCACCGCCGCCTTCTCCGGCCGCCACGACAATTCCATCCTGGGCGTCGCCAACCGGGACTACGACGCGGCGGCCATCGCAAATTCCGTGCTGACCCGCATGGTGGCGCGCAACGTCGTGCGGCCCGACCAGATCCGCAACATCTACCGCAGCCAGTCCTTCCCGACGACCGGCTATGGCCACGCGCACAACCTGACCCCGGCGCTGGCCGAGCGGATCCGTGCCGCGTTCTTCAACTTCAACTGGAACGGCACCGCGTTGCAGGCCGAATTCGCGAAAAGCGAGCCGCCGGCGGAGAAGTTCATCCCGATCACCTACCGCGAGCATTGGGCCGTGGTGCGCCAGATCGACGCCGCGATGGAAGTCTCCTACGCCTGCCGCTGAGGAGCATTCCACGTGCTGCTGACGATCGAAGGGCTGACCAAGCGCTACCCGACCGGTGATCTTGCACTCGACTCCGTCGATCTGCTGGTCCCGGCGGGACAGGTGATGGCGCTGATCGGCCCCTCGGGCGCCGGCAAATCCACGCTGATCCGCTGCGTCAACCGGCTGGTGGAGCCGACTTCCGGCCGGGTGATGCTGGATGGGCTGGAGCTCACCAGCCTCGGCTCCGGCGCGCTGCGCCGGGCGCGGCGGCGGATGGGCATGATCTTCCAGGAATACGCGCTGGTCGAACGCCTGACCGTGATGGAGAACGTGCTGTCCGGCCGGCTCGGCTATGTCGGCTTCTGGGCTTCCTGGTTCCGCCGCTTTCCGCGCAAGGACGTCGAGGAAGCCTTCCGGCTGCTGGACCGCGTGGGGCTGGCGCATATGGCGGACAAGCGCGCGGATGCGCTGTCCGGCGGCCAGCGCCAGCGCGTCGGCATCGTGCGCGCGCTGATGCAGGACCCCAAGCTGCTGCTGGTGGATGAGCCCACCGCGAGCCTCGATCCCAAGACCAGCCGGCAGATCATGCGGCTGATCGTGGAGCTGTGCGGCGAGCGCGGGCTGGCCGCCATCATCAACATCCATGACGTGGCGCTCGCCCAGCAATTCGCCCGCCGCATCGTGGGTCTCCGCGCCGGCCGCATCGTCTTCGACGGGCCGGCCGAGGAATTGCAGACGCAGGCGCTGACCGACATCTATGGCGAGGAGGATTGGTCGCAGACCATCCGCAAGGCCGAGGAGGAGGAGGAAGCGGCCGAGATACTCGCATGAGCGCGACCGCCTTCGACGCCGCCGCCGCCGCACGCGCCTGGCGCCCGCCGCCGCTGATCGAGACGCCCTGGCTGCGCTATGCCGTCTATCTCGGCGCGCTGGTCTATGCGCTGGTGGCCTTCACCACCATCGAGGTGAACTGGACCCGTGCGGCGGAGGGCCTTGAGCGTGCCGGGCGCTTCCTCGGCGGCTTCTTCCCGCCCGACTTCATCTCGAAGGGCGATGACATCCTGGCCGGACTGCTGGAGAGCCTGACGATGACGGTGGTCTCGACCGCCGCCGGCATCATCCTGTCCATCCCCGTGGCGCTCGGCGCCTCGCGCAACCTGGCGCCGCTGCCGGTGTACCTGTTCTGCCGCGGCATCATCGCCATCAGCCGCACCTTCCAGGAAATCATCATCGCCATCGTCTTCGTCGCCATGGTGGGCTTCGGCCCGCTGGCCGGCACGCTGACGCTGACCTTCGCCACCATCGGCTTCATGGCGAAGCTGATCGCGGAGGATATCGAGGATATCCAGGTGAGCCAGGCCGAGGCGGTGCGCGCCACCGGATCCTCCTGGTTCCAGCTTCTGGCCTGGGGCGTGCTGCCGCAGGTGCGGCCACGGCTGATCGGGCTGTCCGCCTATCGCCTCGACATCAATTTCCGGGAGAGCGCGGTGCTCGGCCTGGTGGGTGCCGGCGGTATCGGCGACACGCTGAACACCAGCTTCGACCGCTATGAATTCGACACCGCCGCGGCGGTGCTGATCGTCATCATCGTCATCGTGCTGGCCTGCGAATATGCCAGCGGATATATCCGCCGGAAGGTGCAGTAGATGGCCATCCTGACCCGCCTGGATGGCGCGCCGGATTGGCGCCGCCGCACGCCGAGGGGTGACCTGCTGGTCTGGGCCGGCTGGTTCGCCGCCGTGGCGCTGACCGTGGCCTGCTTCCAGTTCATATCCGACCGTACCATCTGGGCCTTCGTCTGGGATGCGCCGACGCAGGGTGCCGACCTGATCGCCCGCATGTTCCCGCCGCGCTGGTCCTATGCCAGCCAGCTGTGGAAGCCGCTGCTGGATACCATCAACATGGCGACCATCGGCACGGCGCTGGCCATCGTCATCGGCGTGCCGCTGGCCTTCCTGGCCGCGCACAACACCACGCCGAGCCGCCTGCTGGTGCGGCCGGTGGTGCTGTTCATCATCGTCGCCAGCCGCTCCATCAATTCGCTGATCTGGGCACTGATCCTGGTGATCATCCTCGGCCCCGGCATGCTGGCCGGCATCATGGCCATCGCGCTGCGCAGCGTCGGCTTCATCGCCAAGCTGCTGTATGAGGCGATCGAGGAAATCGATGCGACGCAGGTGGAGGCCGTGACCGCCACCGGCGCGTCCCGCCCCCAGGTGCTGGGCTGGGCGATCGTGCCGCAGGTGATGCCGGCCTTCGCCGGCATCAGCGTGTTCCGCTGGGACATCAACATCCGGGAGGCGACGGTGCTGGGCCTGGTGGGCGCGGGCGGCATCGGCATGCAGATGCAGGCCAGCATCAATGTGCTGGCCTGGCCGCAGGTGACGACGATCTTCGTGATGATCCTGGCCACCGTGGTGGTCAGCGAATGGCTTTCGGCGCGGGTGCGCCACGCGGTGATCTAAAGGGCTGGCTCCAGCCCCAGCCCGGGCGCGTCCGGCACCGCAACCATCCCATCCCTCGCCAGCAGCGCCGGATAGACCGGCGTGGCAAGGTCCGCGAAGTAGATCTCGATCGGCGTCGGCTGTTCCGCTGCCGCCAGTACATGCAGTGTTGCCAGCAGGCCCGGGCCGAAATAGGGCGAATGCGGCACCACCCGCACCCCTTCCCGCTGCGCCAGCGCGCCGATGGCCAGCAGGCCGGAGACGCCGCCATGCTTGGTGGCACTCGGCTGCGCCACATCCACCGCACCGGCGGCAAGCAGCCGGGCGAAATCCTCCACGCCGCCCAGATTCTCGCCGGCCGAGATCGGCACGCCGGCCTCGCCTCGCAGCGCGGCGAGCCCGGCAAAATCCTCGGGCGGCCAGAGCGGTTCCTCGACCCAGCCGATAGGCGTCCCGCGCACCGCCGCGCAGAAATCCAGCGCCAGCGCCACGCGGTCCCAGGCGCAGTTCACGTCAAGCATCAGCGGCAGGTCGCCGGCTGCATCCCGCGCCGCGCGGATGCAGTCCAGATCCACCTCATGCAGCTTGATCTCGCGGTAGCCGCGGCGCCGCGCCTCCGCCACGTTGCGCGCCACATCCGCGGCCACGCCGTAGCGCAGCAGGCTGGCATAGGCCGGCACTTCCGCCCTGCGGCCATTGCCCAGCAGCACATGCAGCGGCACGCCGGCGGCCTTGCCGGCAATGTCCCACAGCGCGATGTCGATGGCCGAGATGGCGAAGCCCACCGGCCCGTTGCGGCCGAAATTGTGGAAGCGCCGCGCCAGCATGCGGCCGATGCCGGCAATGTCGCGCGCATCCTGGCCGAGGCAGGCCGGGCCGATCAGCCGGTCCACCGCATCCTGCGTGGTCTGCGCCAGGGTGAAGCCGAAACCTTCCCCCCAGCCATGCAGGCCGTTTTCCGTCTCCACCCGCACCAGCAGCGTGTCGATCCGCGTCAGGCGCAGATTGCCGGACGCGCCGGACGCGCCGGCACCGTAGGCGAAGTCACTGCGATGCAGGCGGGTCTCGACGCGGGTGATCTTCATGCCGCGGGGGCGGCGTCGATCTGTCGGTCCAGATGCGCGACAAGCCCGGCGGGCAGCTTCAGGCGATGCGCCAGGGCTTCGAGATAGGCGCGTTCGGCCGGATGGTCCGGATCGACCGCAAGGCGGGAGACCAGGTAGATCTCGCTGGCCTGTTCCTGGGTCTGCGCGGCGGCGGCCACCTCGCTGACGCCGATCGGGGCTTCCAGCGCGTCGAAGACGAAGGCCTTGGCCTCGGCATCCATGCCGGCCTTGTCCACCTGGGCGAAAATGCGGGCGCGTTCCTCGGCGTCGATATGGCCATCGGCGCGGGCGGCGCCGATCATGGCGCGGATCAGGGCGAGTTCGAAGGCCTCCCCACCCGCCGCCGGGGTGGTGCCGGGCAGGAAGCGCGGATCCACCGCGGCCGCATCCTGCGGCGTGGCGACGGGGGCGGTGGCGGGCGCCTGGCCGGCCTGCCAGTTCTGCCAGGCCCGATGCGCCAGCGCGCCGAGCACCGCCGCGCCGCCATGGCTGATCAGCCCGCCGCCACGCCGCATGCCCTTGCCGCCCAGCAACAGGCCGAGGATGCCGCCCGCGGCCGCGCCGCCGGCGAAGCCGCCCAGGCCGGAGCCACCACCGGAGCCACCACCGGAACCCCCACCGGAACCCCCACCGGCGCGCTGCAAGGCCTGGCGCGCCATGTCGGCCAGCCCGCCCGCGCCCTGCTGGGGGACGGCTGGCGGCCGGGCCTGGCCAGGATTGCTCCAGGGCGAGGGCGCGGCGCCCTGGCTGGAGCCGAGGAAGCGGTCGAGGAGGGATTTGGCGTCGATCATGCCCCGGATGTTGCGATGGGCGATGCCCAGTGCAAGCGCCGCCTGGTCATCATCCCGTCAGCCAGCGCCCATCAGCCAGCGGGGCGGCCGGTGCAGCAGACGGGGCGGGCGGCCGGTCTGGGATTCGCGGGTGCGGGTCGCCAGCGGGTCGTCCCACCGCCCCCATTGCACCACCAGGTTGCGGCGTGCGGCGGCGGAGCGGTTGGGCGCACCGCCATGCAGCACGCGCGGATGGATCAGCACCATCGCCCCCTTGCCGCAGCGCGCCACCACCTCCGGCCGTCCCTCGCCGCGATGCGAACCGGGGCGGAAGCTGGTGCCGCCATTGGTGGGGCTCATGCCGTCCAGGCACAGCATGGCGCGCAGGAAGCGGCTGCGGCGGGTGGGCATGTAGCGGTTGGCGGCGTCCCGGTGCCAGGCGATGCCGCTGCCGAAGCGGGCGGATTTCAGGGTGACATTGGCGAAATGCAGCGCCAGCCGCCGCGTTCCCAACGCCCGCGCCACTTCGGCCAGCACGCGGGGATGCGTCGCGGCGGCGGCGAAGGCGGGATGCAGGCGGGTGGGCTCGCCCAGGATGAACAGCGCGTCCTGCCCCGGTGGCAGCGATGCGCCGCGCTGGCTGTCCCGCAACGCCGATTCCATGACGCAGCGCGCGGCCTCGGCCGGGCTCAGCCGCCGCCGGGCCAGCCGGCCGAGCAGCGCGCGCAGCCGGTCCTGCAAGGCGGCCGGCGGGCCGGGCAGGACGGCAAAACCATCCCGCGCCAGGGACCAGCGCATCAGCCGAAGCCGGCGAGCGCCGCCTCCGCCACCGCATCCAGCGGGCGCAGCACCAGGCCGGTCTCGACGCCTGCCGCATCCAGCGCCACCAGCCCGGCGTCTTCGCGACGGAAGCCGGCGACGGAGCCGCCGCGCAGATGCAGGTGGAAATCGGGGCGGATGATGTTGGCGTAGCCCATCACGCCCTTCACCTCCTCCACCTGCCCGCGCCAGGCCTGGCTGGCGCCGGCCTCGCCGAAGCGGATCTCCACCTGGCCGCCGCTGTCGCGCAGCGCCTCCAGCGCCGCGTTGCCGGCATCGGCCTCGGGCTGGGTTTCGGTGGGCGGCAGCTCCGGGCGGGGCAGCGTTTCCAGCTCGGCGCCGACATGGTCGCGCACCGCGGCGTCGTACAACTCCGCCCCATCCATCGCGATGACGGATAGCAGCGTGGTATCGGCGGCGTCCTTGAATTCGAAGCGCGGATAGGATTTGCCGCGCATCGTGCTGCTTCGGTCACCAGTCACGCGCACCACGCGGGCCAGCGCCAGTTCGGCATCATGCAGCGGACCCTGGATGCGCAGCGTCTCCGCCGTGCAGGGCGCGGCCTCGATCACGCCGATGCGCTCATGCGTGGTGCCGCCACCGCTGATGCCGACCATGGCGCGGCCGATGGCGGGCAGCAGCGCGGCGACCTCGGCGGGCGTGGCATCAAGCAGGAAGCGCTGCGGCAAGGTCTCGGTCATGCGGGAATCTCCTTCAGGAATGCGGGGCGGGGCAGCGCGCGGAAGCCGGCGATACGGCCGGAGCCGAGGCGCAATTCGTCATCGGCCAGCGCCGCGACCACGCGCGGGTCATGCGTGACCAGCAGGCAGGCAAAGCCGCGCGCGGCTTGCAGGCGGGCGATCAGGGCCAGCACCTCCGCCTCCACGCTGCGATCCAGCGCCGAGGTCGGCTCATCCAGGATCAGCACATCCGGCCCCGCGATCAGCGCACGGGCAATGGCGACGCGCTGGCGCTGGCCACCCGAGAGTGCGGCGGGGCGGCGGGTGGCCAGCACCGGGTCCAGCCCCACCTCCTCCAGCGCCGCCCGCACGCGCGCGGTGCGCAGCCGGGGCGAGAGGTGCGGCAGGTGCAGGATCAGCGGCTCCGCCAGGATGGCGCCGAGGGTCAGGCGCGGGGACAGGCTGCTGGCAGGGTTCTGGAACACCGCCTGCACGCGGCGGCGCCAGGCGCGGCCGGGCGGCAGGGGCTGGCCATCCAGCAGCACCTCCCCCTCCGCCGGCAACAACCGCAGCAGCGCCAGGGCCAGCGAGGTCTTGCCGCAGCCGGAGGGGCCGACCACCGCCAGCGTCCGCCCGGCATGGAGGGTGAGATCCACCCCGGCCAGCACCTGCGCCGCGCCATGGCGCAGGCCGAGGCCGCGCGCGGCCAGCACCGGCCGGCCGGGCGGCGGCGGGTTGCGCGGCGGGGCCGGTTGGGGGCGCAGCAGGCGGCGCAGCGCCGGCTCCCGCGCCCGATCCAGCTCCGCCACCGGCAGATCCGCCAGGATGCGGCCCTGCTCCATCACGGCGATGCGGTCCGCCACGGCGCGCGCGGCATCCACATCATGCGTGATCAGCAGCAGCGCCATGCCGAAGCGCCGGCGCAGCCCATCCAGCAGATCCAGCAGCGCACCGCGCAGCGCGGCATCCAGGGATGCGGTGGGCTCATCCGCGATCAGCAGCAGCGGGTTGCGGGCGATCGCCATGGCGATGACGGCGCGCTGCAACTGGCCGCCGGAGAATTGATGCGGCAGCGCGCGCGGCCGCAGCACCGGCTGCGGCAGGCCGACCAGCCGCAGCAGCTCCGCCGCGCGCGCCCGGGCCGCGGCGGCGCCGAGGCCGGCGGTGGAAGCGGCCTCCGTCACCTGGCGCAGCACCGGGTGCAGCGGGTTGAAGGCGGCGCCGGGTTCCTGGAAGACCAGCCCGATGCGGTCGCGCAGCACGGCGCGGCGCAGCGCCTCCGGCGCGCCCAGCATCTGCTGGCCGGCCAGGCGGATGCTGCCCGAGACGCGACTGGCCTGGGGTGGCAGCAGCCCGGCAATGGCAAGCCCGGTCACGGTCTTGCCGGAGCCGGATTCGCCCAGCAGCGCGACGGCCTGCCCGGCCTCAATGGTCAGGTCCACGCCGCGCAGGGCGCGCGTCGGGCCGAAATCCAGCTCCAGCCCGCGCAGCTCCAGCAGCGCATCGCCGGCCGGGGCATCGTGCGGCTGCAACAGGCGGCGGGCCGGGGCCAGGCGCGGGTCCAGCGCATCGCGCAGATGCTGGCCCACCAGCGTGACCAGCAGCAGCAGGCCGCCCAGCGTGCCCACCGCGGCCGCGGCCAGCCAGGGCGCGTGCAGATTGTTGCGCGCCTGCGCCAGCAATTCCCCGAGCGAGGGCGTGCCCGGCGGCAGGCCGAGGCCGAGCAGATCGAGCCCAGCCAGCATGGTCATCGCGCCCGCCGCCAGGAAGGGCGCAATGGACAAAGTGGGCGCGAGCGAATTCGGCAGGATGTGGTGGAAGATGATGCGCGGCGGCGCGGCACCCATGGCCACCGCGGCACGCACGAAATCCTGCCCGCGCAGGCGCAGGAACTCGGCACGGGTCAGGCCAGCGATCCCCATCCACATGAACAGCGACAGCACGCCCGCCAGCACCCAGAGATTGGGCGCGATGGCGCTGGCCACCATCATCAGCAGGAACAGCAGCGGCACACCGCCCCAGATCTCGGTCAGGCGTTGCAGCACCAGGTCGGTGACGCCGGCGAAGTAGCCCTGGATGGCGCCGAGCGTCAGGCCCACCGCCAGGCTCAGCAGCGTGACGATGGCGGCGAAGCCGAGCGACAGGCGCAGCCCCCAGATCAGCCGCGCCAGCACGTCGCGGGACTGGTCATCCGTGCCCAGCCAATGCTGTGCGGAGGGTGGCGCAGGGGCGGCCTGCGGCACGCCGGGCGCCACCGTATCCGGCGCAAAGCGGATCGGCGGCCAAAGCTGCCAGGCGCCGCGCGCGTCCAGCAGCGCCTGCACGGCGGGGTCGTGGAAATCCGCCGGGATCGGCAGCGCGCCGCCCAGTGCACGCTCCGTCGGGCGTGACAGAGCGGGCGAGGAAACGGCGCCGTCCAGCAGCAGCAGCACCGGCCGGTCATTGGCGACGAATTCCGCCGGCAGTACCAGCAGCACCACCAGCGCCAGCAGGCGCACCGGCCAGGCGCGTCTAGTTGCGGCGGCCATCGAAGCCGATCCGTGGGTCGATCGCGACATAAAGCAGGTCCGACGCCAGGTGCATCAGCAGGCCGAGCAGCGTGAACAGCCACAGCGTGCCGAAGATCACGGGAAAGTCGCGCGACAGCGCCGCATCAATGCCGAGCAGACCGAGGCCTTGCAGGCCGAACAGCGCCTCGATCATCACCGCGCCGCTCGACAATTCCATCAGCAGCGCGGCGGGCAGGCCGGCGGCGATCACCAGCATGGCGT
>LNFM01005881.1_pt1 | contig 20731 bp, 21 predicted proteins | sample 596031 | NCBI WGS metagenome assembly LNFM01 (sample SAMN04254537, study PRJNA301005) | activated carbon metagenome | isolation source: dual media filters at the Ann Arbor, Michigan drinking water treatment plant | place: USA: Ann Arbor | reverse complement strand
GTCGGTGATCCGGCGACGGTAGCCAGCGCTGGTGATGAGTGCTCGGAGCAGCAAGCCAAGCTGGGGGAAAACGTAGGTCGTCATATCTGTTGTTTCTGGACGGGGCAGCACGGAAGCCGCCCGTGCCTACTTAGCGTTTTCCACCTTTCGCTGCGGCACTCTGCGCGCGTGCCGCAAAGCTGCCCTTGGCAACGCCACCACCATTGCCCTTGGCCGTCGCTCCCTGAATGCGGGAGGCTGCGGCCGGAGTCATCGGGGATGCGGGTGCGGTAGTGGGAGAAGCCTTCGTGTTCATATCATTCCTTCCGGGAGATCACGTGCCAAAAGCAGCACATCGATATCCTCCTGCTGGCACTGATTTCGGTCACGACACAGCACCGAATGATTCGTGCGATTTTCTACTGCAGTTCCACTGCCCGGCATCAAAGTGACCATCGACGCTTAAGGTCCGGCTTTGCAGCGGTTGCTGCCGGTCGGTTCCATCGGGTGAACTCACAGTAAGTGAAGCCAAGCGGTCGTTCGCCTTGGCGACCGCAGGCTACGTGAAGGTCAGTTGGGCGAGATGCAGATAGCCTCGCAGCGGTCTGTGCGCCTCGGGGTTGAACTTTCCATAACCACGAATCCGATAAGCGCTGCCGTTGCGAGTGAAGTAATTGCGGCCACGTTCGAGCCCCTCGTGCTGCCGCACATCCGAGCAAAGACACTCAAGCGCGTGTTGACCGAGTTCTCACCCACGTTTCCGGGGTTCTATCTCTACTACCCCAGCAGGAAGCAGCAGCCCGCCAAGCTGAAGGCCTTTGTTGAGCATGCGCTGGCCCATTTCAGCCAGCCTTAGCCAGCTGGAAGTTCAGAACCGCAGACTTGGCGAGGGAGTGGGATCAACCTGCTGATCCAGGGCCGCTTTTTTCTCTACGCGCAGGGCGCGCTGGAAGGCCGGGCGGCCTTGCAGCCGCTGCCAGTAGGCAGCTACTGCGTGCGTGAACTGCGCATCCAGGCCAAGATGCTGGGCAAGCATCAAGGCGTACCCCACGGCCACATCGGCACCAGTGAAACGGTCGGCACAAAGGTAGGCACTGTGTTGCACGGCTACATCCACGGCCCGCAGCCGGGCGAGAAACCAGCGCGCGTAGTCGGCGGCCAAGCCTGTACTACAAGCAATCAATCAAAAGATGTCAGTGACGCTCCAAGCCAGCTTCCAAGCTCATTTGGCGAGAGCAACAGCCAAAATTCCTCACATTGGTTTGCGTTTGGTAGTCGATGAGCCGGGGGAGCGTTTTGGAAACAGGATTGGCTCCACCTGCTTGAGCAGCCGATCGACAAAATCGACATCGATCGGTGCGTGTGCAAACAGCAACCGGTACCACAGAGGCCCAAATAGCAAGTCCAGAATCAGATCGTGGTCGAGGTTGTCAGGGATCTGTTTGGTCTCGACCGCATTCGTCAGCAACGCGTGCCCCGCTGCGCGACGAGGGCCAACCACCCGGTCTCGCAGCAGGTCAGAGGTCACAGGATCGTATTGCCCTTCGGCCATCAGCGAGCACAGGATCCGGCGCCAGAGCGGGTCCTTCAGGCGTTCGACCGTGGCCAGCAGATAGCGCCTGATCTCGTCACGTAGCGAGCGAGCGTCTTGCCTGACCCCGTCCGAGAAGCCTTCCATGTACAGGTCCACCAGGAGGGCCCCTTTGGTGGGCCAGCGCCGGTAGATGGAGGCCTTAGAAACACCAGCTGCGCTAGCCACTTGCTCGATCGAAAAGCGCGTTTCACCTTCGCGCCGCAGCAGCGAGCGGGCGGCGTCCAGTATCGCGCCGTGCGTTTGCTGGTTGCGCGGGCGTCCCCGTGTGGGCTCTGCTGCGATAGGGGAGGCCAGTTCTGAATTTGTCATGGGAGGGATTCTACTTATTTGACATACGATACGAACCGTTTTATATTTATTGAAACGGTCCGTGCCGTATTTTGGAGAAAATAATGTCGAATCCCACCAAGTGCCCCTCGCGGGCAATCTGAAACCCGTCCCCCATGTCCGCGCCACTTCGCAGAAGCACAGGAGCTCCCATGAAAACTGAAACCAGCAACAGCCGACGCAACGCCCTCAAAACACTGGGTGCCTACGGCGCCTCTTCAGCGATGTTGTCCTTGACGGTCACAGATGTGTTCGGTCAGACATCCATACCCATTGCTCTTACAACGGGGCTGAAGTTGGCGAACTATGGCCCCATCTACGTAGCGGCTCGAAATGGCTTGTTTGCCAAGCATGGCTTGGCTGTCACGGTCAATGTGGGCGGCACCGTCGTGGAGCCGGTTTCCATCGCTCTTTCCGGGCGCGGACCGTTCGCGGTGACCGGCACAGGGATGGCAGTCAACTCCACGCTGGAAGGCGGGCAAATGAAGGTGGTGGCCAAGATGTGTGGCGCATTGGGCATGTGGGTGGTGACGCGACCGGGCACCACCTTTACTTCCCTGGCCGACTTCAAGGGCAAGAAAGTAGCGAGCTTGCGCTACCCATCCAACACGGTCACCTCGCCCACCTTTGCGATGAAGAAATTTGCAAGCATGGACCCCAAGGCCACCGGTGTGGAGTTCATCGAAGGACCTCCGGGCTCCATCGTCGGCGCGGTGCGAGACAAGCGTGCTGATGTCGGCGTCGTCTTCGAATGGGACGCAAGCATTGCCGCCCAGCAAGGTTTGCAAGTTTCCTACGCGTTCGCCGAACAGATGGGGCCCATTCTGCTGACTTCTGTCATGGTCAAAAGTGACTATCTGACCGCAAACCCTGACCTGGTCCAGCGCTTCTGCAATGCCCTCGCCGCATCAATGAAACTCATACGAGAAAACAGTGCAACCTACGTCAGCGCCATGGGCGCTGAATTTGGCAACCTCGACCCACAAGTGGTCGCGGCCGGTTGTGCCCGTTTACTGGCCACCAAAGGCTTTGTGCCGATCAACCCCATCATCTCCAAGGCTGAGTGGGACGCCAGCGTCGAGCACGATTTCCTCGCCGGCACCATCAGAAAGCAGCTGAGCTTTGAAGATATGGTTGACAACCGCTTTGCGCTGAAGGCCACCGAAGCCTTTGGCGTGGGGGCTTGAACATGGCCGGCACCACCACTCCTGCCTCAGCAGTCGGCTCGCAACACCCCTCACATGCGCAAGGTGTATCCACGGCAAAAGGCCTGGGTGCCCAGTTGCGCATCCCGGCCTACCAAGCACTTCTGGTGATTGGCATGCTGTTGACCTGGGAGCTTCTGGTCCGTAGCGGTGTGGCGCCTGTCTACCTCTATGGGCAGCCCTCAGGCATTCTCGAAAAAGGTATCGCTCTGATGCGCGAGGGGGAGCTCTTTGTTCACATCGGCGCGACTGCGTTTGAGGCAATTGTTGGCTTCGCGATTGGCACCACACTGGGCAGCGCGGTGGGCCTGGCGCTGTGGCTGTCCGACACAGTTGCCCGCATACTGCGGCCTCTCATCGTCGCCATCAATGGCGTACCAAAAATCGCCCTGGCGCCGCTCGTGATTGTTTGGTTTGGCGTGGACATGGGGGCCAAAGTGGCGATCGCGGCCAGTCTCACCTTCATTGTGGCGCTCATCTCGGTCTACCAAGGCACCCAAGAGGTGGACCAGGACTTGGTCAAGCTCATGCGTTCATTGGGTGCGCGCCCCTTGACCATCTGGCGCAAGGTCATTGTTCCCGGTGCGACGCCCTGGATTCTGGCCACCATGCGCTTGAACATTGGTTTCGCCATGATCGGCGCCGTGGTGGGTGAATACATCTCTGCCAAGAAGGGCTTGGGCTACTTCATCTACAACGCTGGCGCGCTGTACGACCTCAACTCAGTCTTTGTTGGCATCTTCTGTTTGATGGTTCTGGCCTTGGTGCTGGATGTGGTTCTTCTCAAAGTTGAAGCGAGATTCAAATGGTGAAAAAAAATGCTCAAGTCGTGCTGGAAGCGCGCCAGGTGTCGATGAGCTTCAACACTGGCACACCCAGCGAAGTGGCAGTTTTTCGAGGCGTGAGCTTTGAACTGCATGAGGGCGAAATCCTTGCAATCGTCGGGCCCTCGGGTTGCGGCAAGTCCACACTCTTTAACATCATCGCTGGCCTGCTGCAACCCACATCGGGAGCGGTCTATGTCGATGGCGAGCGCATCAGCGGTGCGCGAGGGCACGTCGGCTACATGCTGCAAAAAGACTTGCTGCTGCCTTGGCGCAGCGTGCTTGACAACGTCACGTTGGGCCTGGAGGTCAGGGGTGTGCGTCCCGAGCAAGCGCGCGAGCGAGCCATGGCGCTCATCAAAAGTTACGGATTGGCCGGCTTTGAGAAGGCCCGTCCAAATGCCTTGTCGGGTGGAATGCGCCAGCGCGTGGCTTTCATGAGAACACTGGCGCTGGATCCCAAGGCCATCTTGCTCGACGAACCGTTTTCGGCATTGGATTTCCAGACCAGGCTGGTGTTGCAAGGTGACGTTCGGCGCATCATCCGCGACCGAAACAAGTCGGCCATTCTGGTGACGCACGACATTGGCGAGGCGGTTGCCATGGCCGACCGGGTACTGGTGCTGTCACACCGCCCCGGCACTGTGAAGGCGATCTACGACATTGACCTCGGCGTGGCAGAGGACGACCCAATCGCGTTGCGTCGATCCTCCCGCTTCAACGACCACTTCGACGCGATCTGGAACGACCTCGACATACAGGTTTCATCCACGGTGTGAAGCCGTTTGAAAGGGAGTTTGGCAATGAATGACATGATTGAATGCCCCGAGCTGGGTGCTGGAGAAGTGGGTCTGCCTGGTGCTCTCGAGGTGCCGCGCAGTGCATATGACGCATTGCAGCGGTGCGCAGCGCAGTGGCCCGATCGGGAAGGTGTGGTGTTCCCGCTGGTCAATCAACGGTTGAGTTTTGCTCAGTGGCTGTTGCAATCGAATCGTTTGGCCTCAGCCTTGCGCTGCCTGGGCGTAGGGGAGGGTGACGCGGTGGCGTTGTGGGCCGAGAACCGGACCGAATGGGCGGTGACACTGACCGCGCTGGCTGGCCTAGGTGCCGTACTGGTGCCGATCAACACCCATTTGCGCGAGACAGATTTGAGCTATGTACTTAAGCACAGCCAAGCCAAAGCAATTCTGTTTTCGCGGCGCTTTCGTTCAAGCGAGTATCTGGAGATGGTTGAAAGTCAGCATCGAGATGCGCCGGCCTTGCAGCATTTGATCTGCTTTGATCCCATTGATCGCCCGGGTGTGCTGCGCTACGACCAGTTGGTGGCGACTACCGAAGAGGGTTTCACGCCAGCTCAACCGGCGCCCATTGCCATGGGCAGCGTGCAGTACACCTCCGGCACCACCGGGCATCCCAAAGGTGCGGCATTGTCGTTTGGCGCCATGATGCTCAACGCGGCAGCCACTGCCAGCCGCTTGAATATCACCCACGAAGACCGCTGGACCTCGATCATTCCGCTGTTTCATTGCGCAGGTTGCATCATGAACCTGATGGGCTGCCTCAGCCGAGGCGCAACCTATGTGGGAGTACCAGCGTTTGACGCCGAGCACATGTTTCGCATCATTGACAGCGAACGCTGCACCTTGCTCACGGGCGTGCCCACGTCCTATCTGAGCATGCTGCAGCATCCGAACCGGCCCCGGTACGACCTCAGCTCCTTGCGGGCAGGCACCTGTGGTGGTGCCGATTGCGATCCCGCAGTGCTGGCGCGTTGTGCGGCTGAGTTTCCATTGCCGGGTTTGGTGCAGGTGTATGGCCAGACCGAAGCCAGCACCCTGATTGCGCTTGACACACCTGATAGCCCGTACCGATGGGAAACCTGTGGCCGGCCGCTCGATGGAATGGAGGTGCGGATTGCACATCCCGACACCCGGGACTGCCTGCCAGCCATGGCCTTGGGCCAAATCGAGGTGCGTGGACTCATGGTGATGCTGGAGTACTTGAACCAGCCCGAGGCGACCAGCAAAACCATCGGTCCTGAGGGCTGGATGCAAACGGGGGATCTGGGCTACCTGCGCCCGGATGGCCGGGTGGTGGTCGCCGGGGGGCGACTGCGCGACATGATCATCCGTGGCGGTGAAAACATTTATCCGGTGGAGGTGGAGAACTTGCTTCGCGAACACCCGGCAGTGGCGGAAGTGGCAGTCTTTGGAATGCCAGACACCTACTACGGTGAGACGGTGGCGGCCGCCGTCAGCCTGAGCGACGCAGCCTGCGCTGCGGACCTCAAGGCTTTTCTGATGGGCAAAGTGGCTGCCTTCAAACACCCGGTGAACTATTTCCTGGTTGGCAAGTGGCCCATGACCTCAAGCGGGAAGATCAAGAAGCGGGACCTGCAGGCCGCCGCGCTCGCTACGCAACTGGATGTGCTGCCTTGAGGCCGGCTGTATTGGGACGCATTGGGTTGCACTGCGTTGTGCCCGGGCCTGAGTCAACGGCTGCTGCCATTGGCAACGACGGTGTTGAGGTGGTGTCCTCACCTTATCTGGTAGGCATGTTGGAGGAGGCGAGCCACCGCGCTGTGCGCGACCTCTTTGAGTCTGGCGAAGCCACGGTGGGGACACGAATAGATGTCTCGCATTTGGCGCCCGCGCTGGCGGGGCGTGAGGTGTCGGCACATGCGAGGTTGCAGGAAGTGCAGGGCCGTCGCTTGCGCTTTTCGGTTTCTGCGCACCAGGGCGAACGGGTCATCATGCGAGGCGTGCACGAACGAGCGCTGGTGCGGCTGGACCGTTTTCTGGCGCCAGCCCCAACCGACTCAGCGGCAATGACTGCACAGTCTTCGCCAATCGAGTTCTTCTTCGACTATCACAGCCCCTGGTGCTTTTTCGCAGCGCTGCGCATTGGCGCGATTGCCCGCCGCCTGAAACGCGATCTGGTCTGGAAACCCATGCACTTGGCTCGCCTGATCGAGCGCATCGACGGGCGTCGACCGCTGGAGGCCAACGCCGCCTTTGTTCGTTGGTTCAAGGCCGACATGCAACACTGTGCCGAGCAACTGGGGCTTGAACTGCGTTACCACCCTGCGTTTCCCCTGCGCCCGGTGCGTGCGCTGCGGGCAACGGTCTTTGCGGCCCAACATGGCCGGGCCGAGCCATTTGTGTCCGCGGTGATGCGGGCCTACTGGAGCGAGTCGCGTGACATCAGCGACCCCGATCAGCTCGCTGTGCTGGGTGCCGTGGCCGGGTTGGATGCCCACGCAATCCGAGACTCAATCGACAACCCGGTGTTCAAGGGGCAAGTGGAGGCCAACACCCAGGAGGCTCAAGATCGAGGCGTGTTTGGTGCTCCCAGTTTCTTTTGCGATGGCAAGCTCTTCTGGGGCAATGACAGGTTGGACGCGCTGGAGGCGTTTGGCCACTGCAACGCTGGTTGAACCCCATCGCTGGTGCAACGCTTGGCGTATTTGTGCATTCGTCCCTACCGCGTCAATGCTTCAAAAGTGGCCAGTGAAGCGGTAGCGCGAGGCCGGGTGCCACATGACGGCCACGGAGGCCACCTGTCCCATTGATTGAGTTTGCCTGTGCAGCACCAGACAAGGTTCGTCGGCGGGCATGTGCAGCATCTCTCGAATGTGGCTGGGGGGCAGGCACGCCTCAATTTCAAAGTGCACGCCTTGCAACGGCGCCACGCGCATCAGGTAGGCGTTGGGCGTCAGTCCGTTGAAATCCTGTGCGAGGTAGTCGGGGGCGACGCTGGGGTTGACATGACGGTCTTCGACCTGAATCGGGTGTCCGTTTTCAAAGTGCACGACCACCGAGTGGTACAGGAGTTGATCGGCTTGCATTTTGAAGCGACGTCCCAGTGTTTCCCCTGTCTTCATGCGCTCCAGACGGTGCAACTCACTGCGGTGCTTGTGGCCGCGCGCAGCGATCTCGTCGGCGATGTTGCGGATTTCGACCAGGGTGGACTGGTACTTTTGCTGGGCCACATAGGTGCCCGAGCCCTGGATCCGCTCGACGATCAGTTCGTCTGACAGTTCGCGAATCGCGCGATTCACCGTCATGCGCGATACGCCGAATTCGCGCGCCAAGGCTTCTTCCGTGGGAATGGCTTCCCCTTCTGTCCACACACCGTCATGGATCTTGCTCAGGACGTGGTTTTTGACCGCTTGAAAGGCCGGCTGGCGTTTGGTTGTCAACGTGGTCTTGGTCATTTTTTAAGGGTTTTCCCGTGGTTTCCGGAAACGCCATTGACAGGGATTCCGGTGGTCATTACATTCTGACCTCGCGTAAATGTATATACAACTTGAACAGTTTAAATGATAGTTGTATATGTATAAGCCGTGCGCCGACCTGTCAAGCCCGGTCAACCCTGATTCAACGCCCGTCACCGAAAGGACCTGTTCATGAAATCCCGCACCACCCGCTTTTCAATGCTGACAGTTGCTGCTGCGGCCATGACATTTTCCGCTTCGCCCTCTTGGGCTCAGCTCAAGCTGGGTTTCAATGTTCCCTTGACAGGTTTTGCCGCCGCCGACGGTAAATCTGCGCTGGACGGCGCCAAGCTGGCCGTCGAACAAGCCAATGCCAAGGGCGGCGTGGCCGGCCAAAAAATCGAACTGGTGATCTACGACGACCAGGCCTCTCCGAAAGAAGCCGTGCCGTCGGCGACCAAGATGGTCGAAAAGGACCAGGTGGTTGTGGCCGTTTCTGGTTCGTACTCCGGGTCCACGCGTGCTGCGGCCTCGATTTTCCAACGTGCCCAGGTGCCCTATGTCGTGGCTTATGCCATTCATCCCGACATCACCCTGGCCGGTGACTACATGTTTCGGGTCTCTGCCATGGGTGAGGTCCAGGGGCGGGGTGGCGCCAAGCTTGTACAGAACCTGGGCAAGAAGAACGTGGTGCTTGTCACGCTAAAGAACGACTTTGGCCAGGCATTGGCTGCCGGCTTCAAGGAGGCTGCGCCCAAGCTGGGTATCAACATCGTCAACGAGTACGAATACGGCATGCCCGATCGCCAGTTTGGCCCGCTGGTGAGCAAGGTGAAATCCGACAACCCCGACGTGATCTACGCCTCGGGCTACTTCTTCACGGCCGGCCCGCTGGTGAGCCAGCTGCGTGCCGCCGGGGTGACCGCTCCGATCATCGGCCAGGAGGGGTACGACTCCGACAAGTTCATCGAAATCGCCGGCCCAGCTTCCGAGGGTACGTTCGTGACCACATCGCTGGACCGTGACTCCGACGCGCCAGCGACCAAGGCCTTCCTGGCCGACTACCGCAAGGCCACCGGTTCGGGCGCCGACATGGTCGCAGCAGCTTCCTTCACCGCCACGGCGGTGGCCATTGAAGGCTTGAAGAAAACCGGCGGTAAAGGCGGCGCGGCCTTGCGCGATGCCATCGCAGCTGGCAGCTACGACATGCCTATCGGCAAGCTGGCGTTCAATGACCTGCACGAAGTAAAAAAGGACATCCAAGTGCAAATCGTCAAGGACAAAGCCTTCCGTCGCCACTCGGTCATTTCCGACCCCGTGCTGCTGGCCCCACCCACCAAAACCAAGTAAGCCGGGGATTCGACCATGCTCGCGATTGAACTCGTCGCGCAAGGCCTGATCCAGGGCAGCATCTACGCCCTCGTGGCGCTGGGGCTCACTCTGGTCTACGGGCTGCTGCGCATCCTCCATGTGGCACACGCGGCGCTGTTCACGCTTGGCGGCTATGTTGGCGTGCTGGTGTGTAACGCCAGTGGCAGCCTTGCCCTGGGCTTTCTTTGCGCGGCCTTGGTCGCGGGGTTCGGGGGCGTGGTCATGTTCCGGCTGGCCTACCAGCCTCTGCTGAGTCAGCCGCCGTACGTGGCGCTGATCGCTTCCATCGGGCTCTTCATCGCTTCCGAAGAAGCGTTTCGCATCATTTTCGGCGCGCAAGGCATGTCGTTCGCAAACCCGGCGTTGCAACAGCAAATCGCCATCGGGGGCGGGCTGCAGTTCAAGCTGGCCGAGTTGCTGGTGATGCTCAGCGCGGCGGTGATTATTGGCGTCCTGGCCTGGCTGCAAGCGCGCACCCGCGTAGGCATTGCGTGCCAGGCCACAGTCTCGGACCCCCAGATGGCAGAGTCCTTTGGCATTTCGCTGCGCCGGGTGCGTGACATCAACTTCTTCGTGGGTTCGGCACTGGCGGGATTCGCTGGCGTGTGGGTGGCCTTGCTGAACAACCTGGTCGAGCCGACCATGGGCAGCGTGCCGTCCTACAAGGCCCTCGCAATCATCGTGCTGGGTGGACTCGGCTCGGTGCCTGGCACTCTGGCAGCCGCCTTGCTGCTTGGTGTCATCGAATCTTTCGGCACGATCTACCTGGGCAACTTCTTGGACCGCAACGCCATCGCGTTCGCCTTTCTGATTGCCGTATTGATGGTGCGTCCTCAGGGCCTGTTTGCCCGCCGCTGAAGAGGAGCCACACACCATGAACTACGAAATCTCTCTGCTGACCACCATGGCGATCGCGGTGATGTTCGCGCTCTCGCTCAACCTGATCACGGGTTTCTGCGGCCAGATCAGCCTGGGCCACGCCACCTTTCAAGGTGTCGGAGCTTACGCAGCCGCGATGCTGGGCCAGGCCGGCTGGCCGTTTCTCGCCACCTTGCCTTTGGCGATGATCCTCGCCGGACTGCTGGGCGTGATCGTTGGTCTGGCCTCACTGCGCGTGCGCGCTGATTTTTTGGCCATCACCACCATGGGGGTGGGCTTCCTGTTCGTCGGCATTGTTCGGCAACAGGACGTGCTGGGCGGTGAGCTGGGCATCTCGTCCATCCCCGACCATGGTCTGGGCCGCGTGGGCTTCATGACGCTGGCGCTGGTCGTGTGTGCTGCCGTCGCCGCCTTGAGTGTGTACATCAAGCGCAGCTGGATGGGTCGGGTGTTCAACGGCATTGCCGAAGACGAAGACACCATGCGTGTGCTGGGCATCGACGTCCCGCGCTACAAGCTGGCCGCCTTCGCCATGGGCACCGCGTTGGCCGGCCTCTCGGGTGCGTTCTATGCCTACCACCTGAACTTCATCGGAGCTGAAAGTTTTGGCTTCGTGGAGTCCATCACCGTGTTGTCCATGGTGGTCTTCGGGGGCATCGGGTCGGTGCCGGGCGTCATCATTGCGGCAGCTCTGCTGTCGGTGTTGCCGGCTTGGTTCCAGGTGATCGGTGACTACAAGCTGCTGGTCTACGGGGGGTTGCTGTTCCTCATGATGCGTTTCTCCCCTGGAGGCATGACCGGACTGGCCAAGCGCCTTTTCCCGGCGAAAGCATCTTCTCAAGGCGGCCAGTCATGAGCAAGTTTCCTGAATCCGGAGCTCCTTTGCTGAAGGTGAATCACGTCACCGTGCGCTTCGGCGGACTGACCGCTGTGGACGATGTGTCTTTCGAAGTTCACGAGGGGGACTTGCTCGGACTGATCGGTCCCAACGGCGCGGGCAAGACCACCATGATGCGCTCCATCATCGGCGTGGTGCAGCCCACGGAAGGCAGCGTGTCACTGGCCGGTGAGTCGCTCAACGGGCTGCCGATACACCTGCGCATCCAGCGCGGCATGTCTTTGTCGCAGCAACTGGTCAAACCCCTGCGGGATATCAGCATTGCCGATAACGTCGCCATGGCGGCAGCCAGTGGCAAGACCATCAGCCCGCTGCGTGCCTTGCTCAATGTGTCCACCGAAAGGGAACTGGCGGTGGCCCAGGTCGAACTGGCGCGCGTGGGCATCGCCAGCATGGCGTCACAGAGGCCGGGCATCCAGCCCCTGGGGGTGCTCAAGCGTTTGGAGCTGGCACGTGCCCTGGCGCTCAAGCCGCGCCTGCTGTTGCTTGACGAGCCCCTGGCCGGCCTGAATTCCCAGGAGGCCCACGCCCTTGCAACGACCATCGCAGAGATCAACCAACAAGGTTTGACCATCGTGCTGATCGAGCACAACCTGGGTGAGGTCATGCGCATCTGTCGGCGGCTGGTCGTGCTGGACAACGGCAAGAAAATTGGTGACGGCGAACCGCGCACTGTGATGGCCGATCCGGTCGTGCGTGCCGCCTACCTGGGTGGCGACACCGTGGCTGCGGCGGCGGCAGGTGCCCATCCGGATTCGGAGGCGCAACATGCTTGAGCTCACGTCCATTTCCTGCGGGTACGGTGCGTTTCAGGCCGTCCACGGGCTCTCCTTGTCGCTGCGCCCGGGCACCATCACCGGCTTGCTGGGAGCCAACGGCGCCGGCAAGTCGTCCACCTTGATGTGTATCGCCGGGCACGTGCAGCGCCAAGGCGGAACCATCCAACTCGATGGTGAAGACATTTCGGAGATGGGGCCGATCGAGCGAGTGCGCAAGGGCATCGCCATCTCACCCGAGGGCCGGCGGCTGTTCAAAGACCTCAGCGTGGAGGACAACCTGCGCGTGGGTGGCATGGTGCAACCTGCGCAGGTGTTTGCGCAAGACCGCGACCGTGTGCTGGCGTTGTTCCCGCGCCTGGGCGAACGATTGAACTCCCTGGCTGGCAACCTGTCGGGCGGTGAACAGCAGATGCTGGCCATTGGTCGTGCGCTCATGACGCGACCGCGACTCATCATGATCGACGAGCTCTCGCTGGGCCTCATGCCCAAGATCATCGATCTTTGCTACCAGGCGCTCATCCAGTTGCGCAGCGACGGCATGACAGTGTTGCTCGTGGAGCAGAACACCGAGCGCGTGCTGAAGATCGCAGACGACGTCTGTGTCCTGGAGTCCGGCAGCACGGTCTGGCAAGGCAGCGCCGAAGCCGCCCGCAACGACCCCCAACTCACCGCAGCCTATCTCGGCCTGCATTGAGCCTTTTTTTCACATCCCTTTCAGGACACAAATCATGACCTCCAACAACGACCCTCGTTTCGACCCCACCCGCGTCATCCGTGCTCCTCGCGGCAGCGAACTCAGCTGCAAAAACTGGATTGCCGAAGCCGCCTTCCGCATGCTCCAAAACAACCTCGACCCGGAAGTGGCCGAAAACCCGCAGCATCTCGTGGTGTACGGCGGCATCGGCCGCGCGGCGCGCGACTGGGCCTGCTTCGACCAGATCCTCGCTTCGCTGAAAGACCTGAACAACGACGAGACTCTGCTGGTGCAATCCGGCAAGCCCGTTGGTGTGTTCAAGACCCACTCGAACGCACCGCGCGTTTTGATCGCCAACTCCAACCTGGTGCCCAAGTGGGCCAACTGGGAACACTTCAATGAACTCGACCGCAAGGGCCTGTTCATGTACGGCCAGATGACAGCCGGCAGCTGGATTTACATCGGCAGCCAAGGCATCGTACAGGGCACGTTCGAGACCTTCGTCGAGGCCGGACGCCAGCACTACAACAACGATCTTTCCGGTAAATGGATTCTGACCGCTGGCTTGGGCGGCATGGGTGGTGCGCAACCCCTGGCCGCCACGCTGGCCGGTGCCTGCTCGCTCAACATCGAGTGCCAGCAAAGCAGCATCGAATTCCGTCTGCGCACGCGCTACGTGGACAAGCAGGCCAAGGACATCGACGACGCGCTGGCCCTGATCGCCCACCACACGGCGAAGAAAGAGGCCGTGTCCATTGCCCTGCTGGGCAATGCCGCCGATATCCTGCCCGAGTTGGTCAAGCGAGCGAAAGCCAGCGGCATCAAGCCCGACTTGGTGACCGACCAGACCTCAGCCCACGACCTGATCAATGGCTATCTGCCCAGCGGCTGGACCGTGGCGCAATGGAAAGAAGCCCAGCGCACGCCGGCTCAGCATGCGCAGCTCACCGATGCCGCCGCCAGGAGTTGTGCGGTGCATGTGCAAGCCATGCTCGACTTTCAATCCATGGGCATTCCCACCGTGGACTACGGCAACAACATCCGCCAGGTCGCGTTCGACCAAGGCGTGAAGAACGCATTCGATTTCCCTGGCTTCGTGCCCGCCTACATCCGTCCGTTGTTCTGTGAGGGCAAGGGGCCGTTTCGTTGGGTGGCGCTCTCGGGTGATCCGGAGGATATCTACAAGACCGACGCCAAGATCAAGGAGCTGTTCCCCCACAACCAGCACACCCACCGCTGGCTCGACATGGCCCGTGAGCGCATCGCCTTTCAGGGCCTGCCGGCGCGTATTTGCTGGCTGGGTTTGGGTGAACGCCACTTGGCGGGCCTTGCCTTCAACGAAATGGTGAGGAGCGGCGAGCTCAAGGCGCCCATCGTGATCGGCCGCGACCATCTGGACACCGGTTCCGTGGCCAGTCCCAACCGCGAAACCGAGTCCATGAAAGACGGCACCGATGCGGTTTCTGACTGGCCGCTGCTCAACGCGCTGCTCAACACCGCAGGCGGCGCGAGTTGGGTCAGCCTGCACCATGGGGGTGGCGTCGGCATGGGCTACTCACAGCATTCTGGCATGGTTATCGTGGCTGACGGCTCCGACGCCGCAGCCGAACGCCTGGCGCGCGTGCTGGTCAACGACTGCGGCTCGGGCGTGATGCGCCACGCCGATGCCGGTTACGAACTGGCGATCGAAACCGCGAAAAAGCAAGGCTTGAAGTTGCCCATGATCGCCTGAATCAGGTCCCCCCCTATGAGCACAAGTTTGGTTCTCAACCCTGGCCAGATGACGCTGACCGAGCTGCGCGCGATCTGGCACAGCCCGGTGCCCCTGGCGTTACCCGTCGCCGCGCAGGCGGTGATGGAAACCGCTGCGGCCACTGTCCAGCGCATCGTCAAAAAAGGCGACGCCGCATACGGGATCAACACCGGTTTTGGCAAGCTCGCCAAGACGCGCATCCCCGATGAACAGCTGGAGCTGCTGCAGCGCAACCTCATCCTGTCCCATTCCGTGGGCACCGGCGAACCCATGAGCGACGCCACCGTGCGGCTGGTGATGGTGATGAAGGCGGTGAGCCTGGCGCGCGGGTACTCCGGCGTTCGACCGGTGGTCGTGCACACGATCATGGCCCTGCTCAACGCAGGCATCACGCCGCTGATCCCGATCAAGGGCTCGGTGGGCGCATCGGGCGATCTCGCGCCGTTGTCGCACATGACCCTGGCGCTGATGGGTGAAGGCGATGTGCGCGTGAACGGCACCGTGGTGCCCGCCCACCACGCCCTGAAGGCCGCGCTGATCGAGCCGCTCACACTGGCGGCCAAAGAAGGTCTGGCGCTGATCAACGGCACGCAGGTGTCCACCGCGCTGGCCCTGCACGGCCTGTTCATGGCCGAGCGCCTGCTGGAAGCCGGCACTGTGACCGGCGCCCTGAGCGTGGACGCGGCCAAGGGAAGCGACGCGCCTTTCGATCCGCGCATCCACGCCGCGCGCGGCCAGCCAGGCCAGATCACCCTGGCCGCCGTGACACGCGCCCTGCTCGAAGGCAGCGCCATCCGCCGCTCTCACCTGGACAACGACGAGCGCGTGCAAGACCCCTACAGCCTGCGCTGCCAGCCGCAGGTCATGGGCGCCTGCCGCGATCTCATCAGCCAGGCCGCACGCACCCTGCTGATCGAAGCCAACGCGGTGACCGACAACCCGCTCGTCTTCACCGACACGGGCGATGTGCTGTCGGGCGGCAACTTCCACGCCGAGCCGGTGGCCTTCGCCGCCGACACACTTGCCCTGGCGATCGCCGAAATCGGCGCGATTGCCGAGCGCCGCATCGCGCTGCTGATCGACAGCAGCCTCTCCGGCCTGCCTCCCTTCCTGGTGGACAACCCGGGGCTCAACAGCGGCTTCATGATCGCCCACGTCACAGCGGCCGCCCTGGCGTCGGAGAACAAATCACTGGCCCATCCAGCCAGCGTGGACAGCCTGCCCACCAGTGCGAACCAGGAGGACCATGTGAGCATGGCCACCTTCGCGGGACGTCGCCTGGCCGAGATGGCCGACAACACGGGCACCATCCTGGCGATCGAATGGCTGGCCGCCGCACAAGGCGTGGATTTCTTGAGGCCCCTGGCCACCAGTCCACATCTGGAGAGGGCGCACGCCGTGCTGCGTGAACGTGTGCCGTTCTACGACCGCGACCGCCTGTTCGCGCCCGACATCGAAGCCGCCAAGTCGCTGGTGCTTTCGGGCGCGCTCAGCGGGTTGCATCAGGACCTGTTGGCATCACTGTGGACATGACCAACGTACACCGTTTCCGGCGTGCCGATCTAGTGGCCCAGCCCTGGAAAAACGGGGGTGGCCTGACGCGCGAAATCGCGGGTTGGCCGCGCGGCTCTGGCGTCACCGATTTCGACTGGCGCGTGAGCATCGCGCACATCGCCAGCAGCGGGCCGTTCTCCGCCTTTCTCGGCGTGGACCGCGTGATCACCTTGCTCGAAGGTGCTGGCGTGGCGCTGCAGTCGGTTGACGGCTCGGTCAGCCACCGTCTGGACCAGCCGTTACAGCCCTTTGCTTTCGCAGGGGAGATGCCGCTGCAAGCCGATCTGCTGGGCCCAGATTGCCACGACTTCAACGTCATGACCCGCCGCTCAGCCTGTTCGGCCAGCGTGCAGGTGCTGAGCAGCGCAGCACATTTGGCGCAGCAGCCCCACGGCTTGCTGTTTGCCTGCAGCGGACAGTGGCACGCGAACGGTCATGTCCTTTCAGCGAACGAGGGACTGTGGTGGCACGATGAACCCAGTGCGTGGACGCTGACAGCCCATGGTGAGGAAGCGGCCTTGATTGCCGTCCTGATTCAGCCGCCCCGATGAACCCATCCTTTCACACCCTGCCGAGCGCCGATGGCCTCTGGACGGCTCTGCGCCTGGCGCCCGGCGCCACCGCACCGGGGTCACTTGCCGTGGACGACGCTGCCATCCTGATCGAGGATGGACACATCTCTTTTGTCGGGCCACGCGATCAGCTTCCGGTGCTGAAGCCCGGCACGCCAGCGCACGATGGCGGGCATGCGCTGGTCACGCCCGGGTTGATCGACTGCCACACCCATCTGATCTACGGTGGTCAGCGGGCCAACGAATTCGCCCTGCGCCTGGGCGGGGCCACCTACGAAGAGGTGGCCAAGGCGGGCGGCGGCATCGTCTCCAGCGTGAAGGCCACGCGTGCGGCGAGCGAAGATGAACTGTTTGCACTGGCCGCGCCGCGCCTGCAAGTGCTGCTGAACGAAGGCGTTTGTGCACTCGAAATCAAATCAGGCTACGGTCTGAACCTGGATGCCGAGCGCAAACAATTGCGCGTGGCGCGCCGATTGGGCGAGGCCTTTGGCGTCACCGTGAAAACCACCTTTCTCGGCGCGCATGCCTTGCCACCCGAATTCGCGGGCCGCAGCCCAGCCTACATCGAGCGGGTCTGCGAAGACATGATGCCCGCGCTCGCGGCCGAAGGCCTGATCGACGCGGTGGACGTGTTCTGCGAAACCATCGGCTTCTCACTGGACGAGACCGAGCAGGTGTTTCAAACCGCGCAACGCCTGGGCCTGCCGGTCAAGCTGCATGCCGAGCAGTTGTCCGACATGGGCGGCTCGGCGCTGGCCGCGCGCTACGGTGCGCTGTCGTGTGACCACATCGAACACCTGAGCGTCGACGGCATCGCCGCGATGAAGGCCAGTGGCACGGTGGCCGTGCTGTTGCCCGGCGCCTACTACTTTCTGCGCGACACGCATCTGCCGCCGATACAGGCGCTGCGCGATGCGGGCGTGCCCATGGCCGTGGCCACCGACCACAACCCGGGCACCTCACCCGCGCTCAGCCTGTTGCTCATGCTCAACATGGCCAGCACCCTGTTTCGCCTGTCCGTGCCCGAAGCCATCGCAGGGGTGACACACCACGCCGCCAAAGCCCTGGGCCTGCAACAGAGCCACGGAAGAATCGCGCTCGGCATGCCAGCCAACTTCGTGCTCTGGCCCCTGGGCGAGGTGGCCGAACTCGTTTACTGGCTGGGACAGCGCCCGGCCTGCCGAGTGGTGCGCCAGGGGCGCATCGCTGTTCAACCGGAGGTGCTGTGAAATCCGTGCAATCGCTGTTTGCCGAACATGCCCTGCTGCCCGGCGGCTGGGCGCGCAACGTGTTGCTGACCTGGGATGAACGGGGCGTGTTGACCTCGGTCACGACCGACGCCCAGTCCGATGCGGGCGCCGCCCGCGCTCCCGGTCCCTTGGTGCCCGGTATGCCCAACCTGCATTCCCACGCCTTTCAACGCGCCTTTGCGGGCCTGACCGAACACCGCAGTCCCGGCGCGCCCAACGACAGCTTCTGGAGCTGGCGCGAGCTGATGTACCGCTTTGCGGGGGCCATCACGCCCGAGCAATTGCTACTTATCGCCACCGCCTTGTATGTGGAAATGCTGGAGGCTGGCTACACCAGCGTGTGCGAGTTCCACTACCTGCACCACGATACCGACGGTCAGCCCTATGCGGATGACGCCACCCTCTGTGCCTGCCTGATCGAAGCGGCTTCGCGCGCGGGCATTGGCCTGACGCTGCTGCCGGTGCTCTACCAGACCAGTGGTTTTGGCGGCACGCCGGCCAACGCGGGCCAAAGCCGCTTCCTGCGCTCAACCGACAACATGTTGGCGCTGCTGGAGCGGCTCAAACCGCTTTGCGAATCCCAAGGTGCGCGTCTGGGGCTGGCACCCCATTCGCTGCGCGCGGTACCGCCTGAGGCGCTCACAGAAGCCGTTGCCGGCCTCACCTCGCTGGACGTCACCGCGCCCATCCACATCCACATCGCCGAACAAACGGGCGAGGTGGACGCCTGTCTGGCCTGGAGCGGCCAGCGCCCGGTGCAATGGCTGCTGGACCATGCGCCGGTGGATGAACGCTGGTGCCTGGTGCACGCCACCCACATGACCACTGAAGAATCTCGGCAGGCTGCACGCACCGGCGCAGTGGCCGGCATCTGTCCCAGCACCGAGGCCAACCTGGGGGATGGCATTTTTGACAGCGCCAGCTGGATCGCCGCCTCCGGTCGCTGGGGCATCGGGTCGGACAGCCATGCCTGCGTGAACGCGGCCGAGGAGCTGATGCAGTTTGAATACAGCCAGCGCCTGGCCCTGCGCGAGCGCAACGTGCTGTCCTCCGAAGCGCAGTCCAGCGTGGCCACGGCCATGACGCTGGCTGCGGTCGCTGGTGGCGCGCAAGCCAGCGGTAGACCCGTGGCCGGCCTGGGCGTTGGACAACGCATGGACGCCGTGGCGCTGGACGCCGGGCACGCGGTCCTGGCCGCGCTGCCCACACCTGACTTGATGCTCTCGGCCCATGTCTTCGCGAGCCACCGCACCAGCGCCATTCACACGGTGTGGTCGGGGGGGCGGGTGCGAGTCGAAGCGGGGCACCACCCGCTGGCAGCACAGACCCAGCGCGCATTCATCGCCGCACGGCGCACACTGCTCACAACCGCCTGAGGATTGCCATGGCCACGACCGCCCCTGCGCCCTTTGTGTTCCACGCGGGTACCCGACCCTTGCTGGTATCCATCCCCCACATGGGTACCCACATCCCGCCCGGTGTGGCGTCGCGCATGGTGCCTAAGGCACTTGAGGTTCACGACACGGATTGGCACCTGGACCAGCTCTACGGGTTCGCGCGCGACATGGGCGCTTCGATCCTGATGGCCACCCATTCGCGCTACGTCATCGACCTCAACCGACCGCCGGATGGCGCCAGCCTGTACCCTGGCCAAAACGTTACTGGGCTCTGTCCCGTCGACATGTTCGACCAAACGCCGCTCTATCTGCCAGGGCAGCAGCCCGATGAGGCGGAAGTACAGCGCCGGGTCAACGCCCATTGGCGCCCCTACCACGATCAACTGGCCGCCGAATTGTCGCGACTGAAAGCCGAACACGGTTGCGCGACGCTGTGGGATGCGCATTCCATCCGTTCCGTGGTGCCGCGCTTCTTTGTAGGTCGGCTGCCAGATCTGAATCTGGGCACGGCCAATGGCGTCAGCTGTGCGGCCGATGTGGCCGATACGCTGTTGGGGCTGGCGCAGGCTGCGCCGGGATGCAGCGCAGTGCTCAACGGCCGTTTCAAGGGCGGGCATATCACCCGCCACTACGGTAACCCCGCAAGGAGGGTACATGCGGTTCAATTGGAGATGGCGCAATGTGTTTACATGGACGAAAGCTGGCCATTTGCCTACCGGCCTGAGCGGGCCGCGCTCATTCAGCCGACGTTGCAGCGCATGCTGGAGTCTTTGCTGACATTCGCAGTTCAACTGCGCGCCTGAGGATCTTCATGCGTGACTTTGGGCCGGTACGCTGTACTCGGATGTCTATGACCTTGGACCTTCGGCGGCGCAAATGCGACGGTAGAAGTTCTTGAGCCTTGTCCGAACCGCCATCGACAACGTCATTTCGACAAATTGAACGAGTGCCAGCCAAGAGGCAAGCGAGACAGCCCGTATTGCATGGTCGTTTCAGTTCAGCCATTCCATTTCCGCTCGCGCTCAATTGTTTGTTTGCGTGGCTTCGGCCACCGCTTGTCGAGTGTCTGGATTCAGAGGCGCCGCGGTTGTCCAAGCACAGGCAAACAAATGCTCGGTGAGGAAGACTTCTGAATTTCGAAGCGTCAAGCTCGAGTGACTACATGCAGTCTTAACCCGCTATGTGGAAATATGTGAGCTCTTTTGATGTCGTTTTGCTTCTTCGACGAAGGACAGTTTCCTTGACGTTCAAGCTTTAGCGGCGTTCTTCGATACAAGCCGCTGTCCAAGAGCTTGTGAAAGGGCGGTCGCCTCAACCATCAACATGGCCGCAAAAGTCTGAACGCGCTGACCATCTACGCGAACTCCTGGTCCAAATACAGCCAGAGAGCCCGCGACTTTGCCATCGCCCATGAAGAAGGGCACGGCAACGGCGACTGC
>LNFM01009579.1_pt1 | contig 20736 bp, 33 predicted proteins | sample 596031 | NCBI WGS metagenome assembly LNFM01 (sample SAMN04254537, study PRJNA301005) | activated carbon metagenome | isolation source: dual media filters at the Ann Arbor, Michigan drinking water treatment plant | place: USA: Ann Arbor | reverse complement strand
CCGGTGACGGACGCCTCGGAGAGGCGTCCCTACCCACGAAAGAGAACAACATGTCTGGATTTGGCGAAAAGATCCGCATCCGCCTGAAGGCGTACGACGCCCGGGTGCTCGATCAGTCCACCACGGAAATCGTGGACACGGCCCGTCGCACGGGAGCCCGCCTGGCGGGTCCGGTGCCGCTGCCCACCGAGAAGAACAAGTGGACGGTGCTGCGCTCGCCGCACGTGGACAAGAAGTCGCGGGAGCAGTTCGAGATCCGGACGCACAAGCGTCTCGTGGACATCTTCGAGCCGACCCCGCAGACGGTGGACGCGCTGATGAAGCTGGATCTGCCTGCGGGCGTCGACGTCGAGATCAAGGCGTTCGGCAAGGAACACGGCAAGTAAACGATTTCGGATTGGCGATCCGCCTGCCCCCGGCCAGTGCTGCGAGGGCGTCGGCGAGATACGGATCCAGAGAGTGGTAGACACACGATGGTGACGGGAATCATCGGCAAGAAGATCGGGATGACGCAGGTGTTCGGCGCTGACGGCGTCGTGACCCCGGTCACCGTGATCAAGGCCGGACCCTGCGTGGTGGTGCAGACCAAGACCGCGCAGAGCGACGGCTATGCGGCCGCCCAGATCGGGCTGGTCGAGGACAAGCCGGCCAAGGTGAGCCGGGGCCTGCAGGGCCATTACGCCAAGGCCAACGTGCCCCCGACGCGCGTGCGTCGCGAGGTGACCATCACGGGCGATGGCGTGACCGCCGGCAGTGAAGTGCTGGCCTCGGCGCTGTTCACGGACGGCGAAGTCGTCGACGTGATCGGCACCTCCCGCGGCATGGGCTTCCAGGGTGTGATGAAGCGCCACGGCTTCGCCGGCGGCGCCGCCTCGCACGGCTCGATGTTCCACCGGGCGCCGGGCTCGATTGGTGCGTCGTCGTACCCCTCGCGCGTCGTCAAGGGCATGCGGGCAGCGGGCCACATGGGCTACGACCGCGTGACCGTGCACAACCTGAAGATCGTGCGCGTGGATGGCGACAACCACCTGCTGCTGATCAAGGGGGCCGTGCCCGGGCCGCGCAACGGCATCGTTCTGATCCGCAAGGCGCGCAAGGCCAAGCCGGTGCGTGTGCCGCAGGTCGAGACGAAGAAGGGGAAGAAGTAAATGCATCTCGACGTCGTCAACACCAGCAACCAGAAGGTCGGCGGGCTCGACCTGCGTGACGAGGTGTTCGGCAACCGCGTGCGCACGGACCTGATCTGGGAAGCCGTGCGGCACGAGCAGGCCGAGGGCCGGCGCGGCACGCATGCGACCAAGACGCGCGGCGAAGTCGCCGGGTCGGGGCGCAAGTTGTGGAAGCAGAAGGGCACTGGTCGGGCGCGCGTCAGCGACGTGCGCAATCCGATCTGGCGCAAGGGCGGCACGACGCTCGGCCCGCAGCCCCGCGACTACGGCTACGCCTTCCCGAAGAAGATGGCCAAGGGGGCCCTTCGTGACGCGTTGGCGGCCAAGATTCGCGACGGCCAGATGGTGGTCGTGGACGCGCTGGCGGTGAGTGAGCCGAAGACGCGTGCGGCGGCCCAGTTGCTCAAGGGCCTGGGGCACGTGCGCAAGACGCTCGTCATCGACGTGGAGCCCACCGATGCGCTGGTCCTGTCGACGCGCAATCTCGCGGGTGTCCGGCTGGTGCCGGCCAACCGGGTGACGGCGCGCGACGTGATGGACTGCGCGACGGTCATTGCGAGCCAGGCGGCGCTGACGCGCCTGCAGGAGGCGCTGGCCTGAGGCGCGAGCCGCAGACCCGCGACGAGGAATCATGAAACTCACCGACGTCATCCGCCGGCCCCTTGTGACCGAGAAGAGCACCCTGCAGCGCGAGCTGGGGAACGTGCTGGCCTTCGAAGTGCACATGGACGCCACCAAGGTGGAGATCAAGCAGGCCGTCGAGCAGCTGTTCGGCGCCAAGGTGGCGGCCGTCCGCACGGCGAGCCAGCGCGGCAAGCTGAAGCGCCAGGGCCGCTTCGTGGGACGCCGCAGCGACTGGAAGAAGGCCTACGTTCGACTCCAGGCCGACCAGAAGGTCCCCGAGATCCTGGAGATCGCGTAAGCGAGGACGACCATGCCAGTTCGCACGTACAATCCGACGTCGCCCGGTCGCCGTTTCCAGACGGTCCAGACCTTCGACGAAATCACAGCCACCGAGCCCTACAAGCCGCTCACCGAGCCGCTGAAGAAGTCGGGCGGCCGCAACAACCACGGCGAGTTGACCTCGTGGTGGCGCGGCGGTGGGCACAAGCGGACCTACCGCATCATCGATTTCCGCCGGGACAAGCGTGACATCCCGGCCAAGGTGTCGACGATCGAGTACGACCCGAACCGTTCGGCGCGCATCGCGCTGATCACGTATGCCGATGGCGAGAAGCGCTACATCCTCCACCCGGTGGGGTTGAAGGTGGGCGACACGATCATCGCGGGCGTGACGGCCGACATCCTGCCGGGCAATGCGCTGCCGCTGAAGAACATCCCGCTGGGCACGGTCGTGCACAACGTGGAGTTGCGGCCGGGCAAGGGCGGGCAGATGGCGCGCAGTGCCGGCGCGGCGGTGCAGGTGGTGGCGAAGGAAGGCGAGTACGCCACGCTGCGCATGCCGTCCAGTGAAGTGCGCCTGGTGAACATGGAGTGCTACGCCACGGTGGGCCAGGTGGGCAACGTGGACCACGAGAACGTGTCGATCGGCAAGGCGGGACGCAGCCGGTGGCTGGGCAAGCGCCCGCACGTCCGCGGTGTGGCCATGAACCCGGTGGATCACCCGCTCGGCGGCGGCGAGGGCAAGACCTCGGGCGGCCGTCACCCGGTGACGCCGTGGGGCGTGCCGACCAAGGGCTACAAGACGCGCAACCGCAAGGCGACCGACGCGTTCATCGTCACGCGCAGGCAGAAGTAGGCCGGAATCATGAGCAGATCGCTGAAGAAGGGCCCGTTCATCGACACGCCGCTCCTCGAGAAGATCGAGGCGATGAATGCTGCCAACGAGAAGAAGGTCGTCAAGACCTGGTCGCGGCGCTCGACGGTGATTCCCGAGATGATCGGGCACACGCTGGCGGTGCACAACGGCAAGAAGTTCGTGCCGGTGTACGTGACCGAGAACATGGTCGGCCACAAGCTGGGCGAGTTCGCGGCCACGCGTTCCTTCAAGGGGCACCCCCTGAAGGCCGAGAAGGCCTCGAGGTAGGGAGACGACGATGGTGCAAGCGACAGCGACCTCCCGCAGCGTCCGCACCTCGGCCCAGAAGGCCGGGCTGGTGCTGGAGCTGATCCGCAACAAGGACGTGACCAGCGCGCTGGCGACGCTCAAGTTCTCCACCAAGGGTGTGGCGAAGAGCATCCACACGCTGCTCAAGTCGGCGATTGCCAATGCCCAGCAGGCCGAGGGTTTTGGCGGCGACGTCGAGCGTCTCTACGTGTCGGCCGCGTATGCCGACCAGGGCACGTCGTTCAAGCGCGTCCGCCCGGCCCCGATGGGTCGTGCGTTCCGCGTCGTGAAGCGGACGGCGCACCTGACGGTGCAGGTGGCCGAGCGACCTGTGCGTCGCCGGGCCCCTCAGGCCCCCACCAAGCCGCGGGCGCGCAAGGCCGCTGGCTCCGACAGCAACTAGGAACGAGGACGAAGTTTCATGGGCCAGAAGGTTCATCCCTACGGGTTCCGGCTCGGGTTCAACAAGACCTGGCGCTCGCGGTGGTTCGCGGACAAGGACTACGCGAAGCTGCTCCACGAGGACCTCAAGCTGCGCGACGACCTGAAGAAGCGGTTCGCGCATGCGGGTGTGTCGAAGGTGGAGATCGAGCGGGCCGCCAACAAGTTGAAGATCGACATCCACACCAGTCGGCCGGGCATCATCATCGGCCGCAAGGGTGCGGAGGTGGACAAGCTCAAGGCGCAGGTGCAGAAGCGCACCAACCGCGAGGTGTTCATCAACATCCAGGAGATCCAGAAGCCGGAACTGGATGCGCAGCTCATCGCGGAGTCGGTGGCCATGCAGCTCGAGAAGCGCATTGCCTTCCGCCGGGCGATGCGCAAGGCGGTGGAGTCGGCCCTGCGGTTCGGCGCGCGCGGCATCAAGGTGCGCGTGTCGGGTCGCCTGAACGGCGCCGAGATCGCACGGTCGGAGTGGTATCTGCACGGCCAGTTGCCGCTGCAGACGCTGCGTGCCGACATCGACTACGGCTTCTCCGAGGCGCGCACCACCTATGGCGCCATCGGTGTGAAGGTGTGGCTCTTCCAGGGAGAGCGCCTCGTGCCCAAGTTCGGTCGCGAGGAGGAGCAGTACCGGTCGCCGCGGCGTGCCGCGGGTGGTCGGGGATAGGAACGATTCGCCATGTTGATGCCCAAGAAGGTCAAGTACCGCAAGCAGCAGCGGGGACGCATGACAGGCAAGGCCTGGCGCGGGTCCGATGTCTCCTTCGGTGACTACGGGCTGAAGGCGCTCGAGCCCTGCTGGCTGACGGCGCGCCAGATCGAAGCGGCACGTATCGCGATGACCCGCTTCATCAAGCGCGGCGGCAAGATCTGGATCCGGGTGTTCCCGGACAAGCCGATCACGAAGAAGCCGCAGGAAACCCGTATGGGTAAGGGCAAGGGCGCCCCGGAAGCCTGGGTGTGCGTGATCAAGCCGGGTCGCATCCTCTTCGAGATGGAGGGGGTGGACGAGGTGACGGCACGCCGTGCGATGGAGCTGGCGGCGGCCAAGCTGCCCATCCTCACCAAGTTTGCGACGCGGTTCGCAGCACAGCAGGAGCAGGCGTGATGGCCAAGGTAGCGGAGTTCAAGGACCTCGGCGTCGAGCAGCTTGAGCAGCGCGCGGCGGAGATCGACAAGGAACTGTTCACGCTGCGGATTCGCAAGGCGATGGGACAGCTGGACAGGCCGCTGCAGATCCGGGACCTGCGTCGGGATCTGGCGCGGCTCAAGACCGTGCTGCGGCAGAAGGCCGACGCCCGCTAGGGCGCGCCGCGGAGAGAGCAGGAAGCGAGCTATGGCAGCCAAGGCAGAAATCGTCGGTCGCGTCGTCAGCGACAAGATGGACAAGGGAGTCGTCGTCGCCGTGACGCGTCAGGTGCGTCACGAGGTGTACGGCAAGGGCCAGCGCAAGACGTCACGGTTCATGGCGCACGATGAGGCCAATACCGCGAAGGTCGGCGACACGGTCGCGATCGTCGAGAGCCGCCCGCTCAGCCGCCGCAAGCGGTTCGTGGTGACGCGCATCGTCGAGCAGGCGAAGGTCATCTAGGAGGAACGCGATGATTCAGATGCGATCGATCCTGGACGTGGCCGACAACTCCGGCGCGCGCAAGATCTCGGTGATCAACCCGGTGGGTGGGTCGACGGGACGGTATGCGCGGCTCGGTGACATCGTCACCGCGTCGGTGAAGGAAGCGGCGCCGGACGGCAACGTGAAGAAGGGGCAGGTGGTCAAGGCGGTCATCGTGCGGACGCGCAAGGAACAGCGCCGCAAGGATGGCAGCTACATCCGCTTCGACCGCAACGCCGCGGTGCTGGTGAAGGACGATGGCGAGCCGATCGGCACCCGTGTGTTCGGGCCGGTGGCGCGCGAACTGCGCGAGCGGAAGTTCATGAAGATCATCTCGCTCGCCCCAGAGGTGCTGTAGGCGATGGCTGGCTTGAAGCGGATTCGCAAGAACGACGAGGTCATCGTCATCGCCGGCAAGGATCGCGGCAAGCGTGGACGTGTGACCCTGGTGGATGCCGATCGCAACCGGGTGGTGGTCGAGGGCTTGAACCTCGCCAAGCGGCACACGAAGCCGAACCCCCAGAAGCAGGTGCAGGGCGGCATCGTGGAACAGGAGGCGTCCATTCACGCCTCCAACGTGATGCTGGTGGACCCGGCCTCGGGCAAGCGCACCCGCGTGGGGATGCGCATCGAGAGCGACGGTCGCAAGGTCCGTGTCAGCCGACGCAAGGACGGCGGAGTGATCGACAAATGAGCCGGCTGAAGGAGCGCTACACCGGTGAGGTGGCGCCCGCCCTGCAGAAGGAATTCGGGTACGCCAACGTGATGGCGATCCCGAAGATCACGAAGGTCGTGATCAACCTCGGGCTCGGCGAGGCCACCCAGAACGCGAAGATCGTGGACGTCGCGGCCGACGAACTCATGCGCATCGCGGGCCAGAAGCCCGTCGTGACGCGCGCGAAGAAGTCGATTGCCCAGTTCCGCGTCCGCCAGGGCATGCCCATCGGGACGATGGTCACGCTGCGTGGCGAGCGGATGTTCGACTTCCTCGATCGCCTGATCTCGATGTCGCTGCCGCGGGTGCGCGACTTCCGGGGTATCCCGACGAAGGGCTTCGACGGGCGTGGCAACTACACGCTCGGGCTGAAGGACCAGCTGCTCTTCCCGGAAATCGACTACATGCGCGTGGACAAGCCGCGCGGCATGAACATCACCGTGGTCACCACGGCGAAGACCGACGAGGAATCGCGGCGCCTGCTGCAGCTCCTCGGATTCCCGTTCAGGCAGAGCTGACATGGCGACAACCGCAAAGATTGCCAAGGAACACAAGGTCCAGAAGTTTCAGGTCCGCGCCCGCAACCGGTGCGGCCGCTGCGGCCGACCGCGGGCGTACATGCGCAAGTTCGCCCTGTGCCGTCTGTGTTTCCGTGAGCTCGCCCTGCGTGGCGAGGTCGCGGGTGTGACCAAGAGCAGCTGGTAAGCCACAGCAGGGCCGGGAGTGCAGGCCCGCGACGGTCGCATGACCGCCGGGAACCGCGCTGCCGTGGTGCGCAGGCCGAGGACCAGGGAGTCCCGTGCCGCGCCCGGCCCACCGAGGACAAGGTATGACTGACCCGATTGCCGACATGCTGACGCGGATTCGCAATGCCGTCCAGTCGCGCCACACGCGCGTGGACGTGCCCGTGTCGAAGCTGAAGCTCGAGATCGCCCGCATCCTGGAGGCCGAAGGCTACATCGGCGGCTTCAAGGTGATCGACCACCCGACCACCCCGGACTCGCCGCAGAAGGTGGTGCGGATCGCCCTCAAGTACGGACCGCGCGGTGAACGCGTCATCTCCGGGCTCGAGCGCGTCAGCCGCCCCGGCCGCCGCGTCTACTTCGGCCGCGAGGCCGTCCCCACGGTGCTCGGCGGGCTCGGCACTGCGATCCTGACCACGTCGCAGGGCGTGATGACGGGACGCGAGGCGACCAAGGCCGGCGTCGGCGGCGAAGTGCTCTGCAACGTCTGGTAAGGACTGAGGAACATGTCTCGAATTGGCAAGAAGCCGATCCCCGTCCCCAAGGGTGTGCAGGTCACGCTGAAGGACGGCCTGGTCGAGGTGAAGGGGCCCAAGGGCCAGTTGTCGCAGGTGCTGCCTCCGGGCGTCACGATGGTGCTCGAGGACGGCCAGATCGTCACGAGCATCAGCGAGGCGCGCGAGATGCGGAAGTTCCACGGCCTCGGCCGCACCCTGGTGGCCAATGCGGTCCAGGGCGTGTCGGAGGGGTTCAAGCGGGAACTCGACATCGTCGGCGTGGGCTACCGTGCCGAGGTGAAGGGCCGCGACGTGCACTTCGCGCTCGGGTATTCGCACCCGGTGGTCTTCCCGTTGCCGCAGGGCATCGACGTGGCCATCGAGAAGCTGACGCATCTCACGGTGACGGGCATCGACAAGCAGATGGTCGGCCAGGTGGCCGCCAACATGCGGTCGCTGCGCAAGCCGGACCCCTACAAGCAGAAGGGTGTCCGGTACACCGGCGAAGTGCTCAAGAAGAAGGCCGGCAAGGCCGGCGCGAAGTAACGCGCGCTGAAGCGGAGAAGCTGCCGTGAAGATCGAAACCAAGAAGGACCGACGCGAGCGCATCCGCCTGCGCCTGCGCAAGAAGCTGAGCGGTGAAGCGGTACGGCCGCGGGTCGCCGTGTTCCGCAGCGTGGCGCACATCTACGTCCAGGCCATCGACGATGCCAGCGGTACGACCGTGGCGTCGGCGAGCACGACCGAGGCGGCCGTGAAGGGCCAGCTCGCCGAGGGCGAGCGGGGCGGCAACGTCAAGGGGGCGGCCGCCATCGGCCGCATCCTGGCCGAGCGGCTCAAGGAGAAGGGCATCACCCGTGTCGTGTTCGACCGCGGCGGGTTCCTGTACCACGGGCGCGTGCGCGCCGTCGCCGAAGCCGCGCGCGAAGCCGGCCTCGAGTTCTGAGGACTGACATGTACGAATTCCGCGATCGCATCGACGCGAGCCAGCTCGAGCTGAAGGACACCGTCGTGTCCATCAACCGCGTCACCAAGGTGGTCAAGGGCGGCAAGAACCTGTCCTTCAGCGCCCTGGTCATCGTCGGCGACAATGCCGGCCACGTCGGCTTCGGCGTCGGCAAGGCCAAGGAAGTGCCCTCGGCCATCAAGAAGGGGATCGAGGCTGCCAAGAAGTCGCTGGTCCGGGTGCCGCTCAAGGGCACGTCGGTGCCGCACGAGATCACCGGCCGCTTCGGCGCCGGGCGCGTGCTGCTGAAGCCGGCGCCGGACGGCACGGGCATCATCGCCGGTGGCGCCGTGCGCGCCGTGGTCGAGGCAGCCGGGATCCAGAACATCCTGACCAAGTCGCTCGGCTCGGCCAACCCGCACAACGTGGTGCGGGCGACGATCGCGGGGCTCAAGGGCCTCAAGGACCCGTCGGCCATTGCCCGCCTCCGCGGCAAGTCGGTCGAAGAACTGCTGAACGCCTGAGGACGTGATGTCGGAAACCACTCCCCGTCGACAGAAGCCGGCCACGCTCGCCGCCCCCAAGGGCAAGACCCTCAAGGTCACCCTGGTGCGCAGTGTGATCGGGTACGACAAGAAGCAGGGCGAGATCGTCAAGGGTCTCGGCCTGCGCAAGATTGGGCACACCGTGGAGGTCCTCGATCATCCCGCCATGCGCGGCATGATCCAGAAGGTCCGCCACATGGTCACCGTCGAGTAGCCGGAATCAGATGGCCTTCGGCCTTCGGCCCTGGGCCTTGGGACATGCGAAGGCCGACGGCCGCGTGACGACGGTCGACAGGAAAGAGTCATCATGGATTTGAGCGATCTCAAGCCAGCCAAGGGTGCGACCCACGCCAGCAAGCGCGTGGGCCGTGGCCAGGGGTCGGGCAATGGCAAGACGGCCGGGCGAGGCCACAAGGGCGCCAAGTCGCGCTCGGGCTTCAAGCGCAAGCGCGGGTTCGAGGGCGGCCAGATGCCGCTGCACCGACGCCTGCCCAAGCGCGGCTTCACGAACATCTTCCGCAGCGAGTACGCGGTGATCAACCTCGACCAGCTCGAAGCGCTGTTCGAGGCCAACACCGACGTGACGCCGGAGGTCCTGCATGGTCAGGGGCTGGCGCAGGGCACCCAGAAGATCAAGGTGCTCGGCCGCGGCGAACTGACCAAGACGCTCAACGTCAAGGCCCACAAGTTCAGCGGGGCGGCCGCGCAGAAGATTCAGGCGGCCGGCGGCACCGTCGAGAGCCTGTAGGGCTCGCCGACGCCGCACGTCGCACGTCGAAGGTAGCGGGCGCCCCGCCGGGGCGCCCACGTCGGCCGGCTCGCAAGGCCGGCCCTACCCTCCGAAACATCGAGACCACGACCGATGGATAGCTTGAGGAACATCTTCGCCGTCCCGGAGCTTCGTACCCGGGTGCTGTTCACGCTGGCAGTGCTCGGCGTGTTCCGCATTGGCCACCACATCCCGACGCCCGGTGTGAACACCGAGGCGCTGGCGTTGCTGGCCGAGCAGGCGCGCAATACGATGTTCGGCCTGTACGACCTGTTCTCGGGCGGGAACCTGTCGCGCGTGACGATCTTCGCGCTCGGCGTCATGCCGTACATCAGTGCGTCGATCATCCTGCAGCTGCTGACCGTGGTGTGGCCGACCCTCGAGCGGATCTCGAAGGAAGGCGAACTCGGTCGCCGCAAGATCACGCAGTACACCCGCTACGGGACCATCCTGCTGTCGGTGGTGCAGGCGCTGAGCATCGCCATCTTCCTGGAGCGCCAGACCAACATCGCCGGTGGCCTGCCGCTGGTGTACGACCCGGGCTGGGGCTTCCGCCTGCTGACGGTGCTGACGCTGACGACCGGGTCGATCTTCGTGATGTGGCTGGGTGAGCAGATCACGGAGCGCGGGGTCGGCAACGGCATGTCGCTGATCATCTACTCGGGCATCGTCGTCGGCCTGCCGCGGGCCGTCATGACGACCCTCGATCAGCTGAAGACCGGCGAGATCGGCCTGCTGCGGCTGGCGCTGCTGGTCCTGGTGATGGTGGTGGTGGTGGCGGCGATCGTGTACGTCGAGCGCGCCCATCGGCGTGTCACCGTGCACTACGCCAAGCGCGTCGTCGGTCGCCGGATGTACGGCGGATCGAGCACGCACATCCCGCTCAAGGTCAACACGGGCGGCGTGATGCCGGTCATCTTCGCCTCGTCGCTGCTGGCGTTCCCGGCGACCATCGCCGGGATGTTCCCGCCGGAGAGCTGGGTGCAGCGCGCGGCGCAGCAGTTGATGTGGGGCATGCCGCTCTACAACCTGCTGACGGTCGCCCTGATCATCTTCTTTGCGTACTTCTACACCGCCATCGTCTTCAACCCGGACGATGTGGCGGAGAACATGCGCAAGTACGGCGGGTTCGTGCCGGGCATCCGCCCGGGCAAGCGGACGGCCGAGTACATCGACCTGATCCTGACGCGGATCACGCTGGTGGGGGCCCTGTACCTCGCCGCCGTGGCGCTGCTGCCGGAATTCCTGATCAGCGGCTTCAAGGTGGCGCCGATTCCCTTCATCGGGGAGTCGCTGGACGCCGCGCTGCCTGGCTGGTTCACCAACGGTCTCGGCGTGACGTTCTTCTTCGGGGGCACGTCGCTCCTGATCGTCGTCGGCGTGGCCATGGACACCGTGCAGCAGCTGGAGTCGCAGCTCATCATGCGGCACTACGACGGGTTCATGAAGAAGACCCGCATCCGCGGACGGAGAGGGTAGGCCGCCCGTTGGCTCGTCCAGGCCTCAATGTGGTGATGCTCGGTCCGCCGGGCGCGGGGAAGGGCACGCAAGCCAGCCGGCTGGCGCGCCACTACCACGTGCCCAAGATTTCGACCGGCGACATTCTCCGGGAGTCGGCCGCGGCCGGCACCCAGCTCGGGCTCGAGGCTCGGGCGCGCATCGATCAGGGCCATCTCGTCAGCGACGAGGTCGCCATCGCCATCGTCCGGGAACGACTCTCTCGACAGGACGTCGCTTTAGGGTTTATCCTTGATGGTTTCCCGCGGACGGTCGGACAGGCCGCGGCGCTGGATGAGATGATGGAGGGACGGTCGCCGTTGACCGTCCTGCACATCGTGGTTCCGGTCGAGGTGCTGGTGGGCCGACTGCACGCCCGGCGCGTGTGCGGGGTTTGCGGCACCAACGCCGATCCGACCAAGCCGGATGTCGGGGTGTGCGCCAGTTGCGGCGGCGCGCTCGTCACCCGGGCAGACGATGACGAGCAGGTGGTGCGCAACCGCCTGCAGATTTACGAGGATCGGACGGCGCCGCTGGTGAACTACTACCAGGACCGCCCGACGTTCTTCACGATTGACGGCAACGTCTCGCCGGACACCGTGGCGGGCGCCATGAAGGACGCCCTGGCGTCGGCGATGGCGGTGGCTGAGGGGGGCACGCGGTGATCACCTGCCGGTCGGCGGAAGAGCTCGTGAAGCTGCGGGCCGCCAACCAGTTGGTGGCGCGGATCCTCGAGGACCTGCGGCGGCTGGTGGTGCCGGGGGCGACCACGGCGGGCATCGACGCCGAGGCCGAGCGCCTGGTGCGCGAGGCCGGGGCGCAGCCGGCGTTCAAGGGGTATCGCGGGTTTCCCGCGACCATCTGCGCGTCGCGCAATCACGAGGTGGTGCATGGCATCCCCTCGTCACAGGCGCTGGTGGAGGGCGACATCCTCTCGATCGACATGGGGGTGAAGCTCGACGGGTGGTATGGCGACTCGGCGGTGACGGTGGGTGTTGGGGCGATTGCCCCCGAGGCCCAGCGCTTGCTGGATGTGACCGAGGCGTCGCTGTACAAGGGCATCGACGCAGTGCGGCCGGGGGCGCGGGTGTCCGACATCGGCCAGGCCGTCCAGGCGTACGTGGAGGCCCAGGGGTTCACGGTGGTGCGGGAGTTCGTGGGGCACGGCATCGGCACGAAGTTGCACGAAGAGCCGCAGATCCCGAACTACGGCCCCGGGGGACGCGGGCCGCGTCTGGCGGAGGGCATGGTCCTGGCGATCGAGCCCATGGTGAACGCGGGACGCGCGGCGGTGCGGGTGTTGTCGGACGGCTGGACGGCCATCACGGTGGACGGGACGCTGTCGGCGCACTTCGAGCACACGGTGGCGGTGACCGCGGACGGCGTCGAGATTCTGACGCTGCGGCCGGCGGCGATGGCCAGCGGCCGCTGAGGCGGCATGAGTGAGGGACTGCGCGGCACGGTCATCGAGCAGTTGCCGCAAGCCCTGTATCGGGTGCGCCTGGAATCAGGGCACGTGATCATGGCGCACGGCACCGGGGACATCCGTCGCAACTTCGTGCGGATCCTGGTGGGAGATCGGGTGGTTGTGCGGGTGTCGCCGTTCGACGTCACGCGCGGCCGGATTATCGGGCGGCTCGCACCGGGTGGCCGCCGTCAGAACGGAAGCGACGGTAGCGAGACATGAAGGTCAGAGCATCGGTCAAGCGCATTTGCGTGAAGTGCAAGATCGTCCGGCGACGCGGTGTCGTGCGGGTGATTTGCGACAACCAGAAGCACAAGCAGCGGCAGGGATAGGGCATGGCACGTATCGCAGGCGTGGATCTTCCGCGGACCAAGCGCGTCGAGATCGGACTCACCTACATCTACGGCATCGGACGCAAGCGTTCCGGTGACATTCTCAAGGCCTCGGGCGTCAGCCCGGACATCCGGATCAAGGACCTCACCGAAGAGGACGTCCGGGCCATCTCGAAGGTCATCGAGGACGTGGGTGGCGTCGAGGGCGATCTCCGCAAGGAGATCTCGCTCAACATCAAGCGCTTGATGGAAATCGGCTGCTACCGCGGCCTGCGGCATCGCCGCAGCCTCCCGGTCCGCGGTCAGCGCACGAAGACGAACGCGCGCACGCGGAAGGGCCCGCGCAAGGGCGCCATCGCCAAGAAGAAGACGGTGTAGGACATGGCAGACGAGAAGAAGGGCGCGGCAGGCCGGAAGAAGGTCTTCAAGAAGCGCGGCGAGAAGAAGGTGGTCCACAGCGGTGTGGCCCACATTCAGGCGTCGTTCAACAACACGCTGGTCACGATCACGGATGTCGACGGCAACGTCGTGTCCTGGTCGAGTGCCGGGGCGATTGGCTTCAAGGGGTCCCGCAAGGGCACGCCGTTTGCCGCCACTCAGGCGGCCATGAATGCCGGCACGGCTGCGAAGGGCGTCGGGATGCGCTCGATCGAGGTTCGTGTGAAGGGACCGGGTGCGGGTCGCGAATCGGCCGTCCGCGCTCTTTCCAACGTCGGGTTGGATGTCAAGACCATCCGCGACGTCACGCCGATTCCGCACAACGGCTGCCGGCCGCCCAAGAAGCGTCGCGTCTAGCGCGCCGGGCGTCCACGGTCGTCAAGAGGGAGGGCACGCCCATTTTGCGTGCCGATCCGCGCGCTCCGGCGCGCGTCGTGAGAAGGACACGAAGGCTACATGGCTCGATACATCGGACCCGTCTGCCGTCTCTGCCGGCGAGAGGGCATGAAGCTCTTCCTCAAGGGAGAGCGCTGCTACACGTCGAAGTGCGCCATCGAGAAGCGCAACCTGCCCCCGGGCCAGCACGGCAAGGCGCGCAAGGCGAAGATGCTCGGCTACGGCCTGCAGCTGCGCGAGAAGCAGAAGGTCAAGCGCACCTACGGCGTGCTCGAGAACCAGTTCCGCCGCTACTTCGAGGCGGCCGACCGCCAGCGCGGGATCACGGGCGAGACGCTGCTGCAGTTGCTGGGTTCGCCTCGTCGCGTCCCCAGGCCCGGCAGCTCGTCAAGCACGGCCACTTCCTCGTCAACGGCAAGAAGGTGGACATCCCGTCCTACCAGCTGCGCCAGGGCGACGTCGTGAGCATCCGCGCCTCGAGCGAGAAGAATCCGGCGATTCTGCATGCGTTCGAAGAAGTGAAGGGCCGCGGCGTTCCCGAATGGCTGTCCGTCGACACGGCGGCCGGGACCGGGCGCGTGGTGTCGCTGCCGACGCGTGAGCAGATCAACCTGCCCGTGCAGGAGCAGCTGATCGTCGAGCTCTATTCGAAGTAGCTGCCGGACGCGTTCGGCACTCTGCCGAACGGTTCGTCAGCCTGCCGGGGCGACCGGCGGCGGCCAGGAGGGGCTCAGGCGCGCAGGCGCGGGGTCCCCGGCCCATTTTTGACTGGAAAGGACTACATCGATGCTGTGGAAGGGGTTCCAGCGCCCGAAGCGACTCGACGTTGAACGCGAGAGCCAGACCGGCCGGTTCGGGCGGTTCACCGCGCAGCCGTTCGAGCGCGGGTGGGGTACCACCATCGGCAACGCGATGCGCCGGGTGCTGCTGTCGTCCATCGAGGGCGCGGCGATCACTGCGGTGAAGATCGAGGGTGTCCAGCACGAGTTCTCGCCCGTCGAGGGCGTCGTGGAAGATGCCACCGACATCATCCTCAACCTCAAGCAGGTCCCGTTCAAGCTGCATGGGGACGAGACCAAGATGCTGTACCTGCGCATCGACAAGCCGGGGCCGGTGCACGCCCGCGACATCGAGGTCGACCACACGGTCGAGGTTCTCGATCCGGATGCGCACATCGCCACCGTCTCCGAGGGCGGCAAGCTGTACATGGAGATGCGCCTCAAGAACGGGCGCGGCTACGTGTCGGCCGACCGCAACTTCGACGAGGATCTCGGCATCGGCTGGATCCCCGTGGACTCGGTCCACTCGCCGGTCCGCAAGGTGAACTACCTGGTCGAATCGGCGCGCGTGGGCCAGAACACGGACTACGACAAGCTGACCCTCGAGGTGAACACCAGCGGGGCGCTGTCGCCGACCGAGGCCATCGAGCTCGCGGCCCAGTTGCTGCGCGATCACCTCTTCATCTTCGGCGGCGACGATGACGACGATGTCGTGGTCGGCGAGGGTGGCGACGCCACGCCTGCGACGCTCACCGAGGAGAGCAACGAGCACCTCGACAAGAGCATCGAAGAGCTCGAGCTGTCGGTTCGTTCCTACAACTGTCTGAAGAACGCCAACATCCGGACCATCCGGGAACTGGTGGCCAAGACGGAGAACGACCTGCTCAAGACCAAGAACTTTGGCCGCAAGTCGCTCAACGAGATCAAGGAGATCCTCCAGACGATGGGTCTCAGCCTCGGCATGAGCGTGGAGCAGCCAGCACAGTAGGGAACAGGCTCCAGCTCACGGCTCTCACGGCTCACGGCACGCTGCCGCAGCCTCTGGTGAGCCCTGAGCCATGAGCCGAGAGCCTGCAGAGAACGGACCATGAGACACGGTGTTGCCCATCGCAAGCTCGGACGCGTAACCGAGCACCGCATCGCCCTCCTGCGCAATCAGGCCCAGGCGCTGCTCCGCCACGAGCGGATCCAGACCACGCTGCCCAAGGCCAAGGAACTGCGCCCGTACGTCGAGCGCATCATCTCCATCGCCAAGCGCAGCCTCGTGACCGATGGCACCGACGAAGAGCGTCGGATCCGTCGCATGAACGCCGAGCGTCTCGTCGCCCGCGACGTGGCCGACAAGAAGGTCGTCACGAAGCTGTTCGACACGCTGGCACCGCGCTTCGTCGAGCGTCCGGGTGGCTACACCCGCGTCCTCAAGCTCGGGCACCGTCGCGGCGACGCGGCGGAGGTGGCGCAGATCGAACTCGTCGGCAGTGAGTTCGATCCCAACGCCGGCACGGTCGAGGCCGGCGAGACCGCCGAGCAGCCGACGGGCCTTCGCGGCCGCGCCCGCGCGGCGGTGAAGAAGCTGCAGGACGAAGGCGCCACGACGGGCGAAGACAAGCCCAAGCGCGCCCGGAAGTCGGCCAAGAAGGCCGAGTAACCGGCACGGTCGACGGGACCCCGTCCCGGCCGCCGTCTCGTTCGCTGGAAGACACGAAAGGGAGCCCCGCCGTCAGGCGAGGGCTCCCTTTTCGTTTGCTGGACGCCTCGGCGGGCCCTCCGCGGGCTCGGTCGAGCCCCGCCCCTCCCCCAGAGACTCCGATCCAGCCGGACGGCTCAGCCGTTCGACGCGCGCGCGGCCGTCGTTGATGAGGGCATGCCCCGACACCTCCGTGACAACGCCTGGCCGCAGCGGGTCCAGCGCGCGGAGCGGCTGACCTGATGGCCGGGGCCCTGGTGTCGTTGCTGGGCCGCGTGGGCGCTGGGCGTGGGGCCTGGGCGGTCGTCTCGTTCCTGTTTCCGGCGTTCGCCATCGTCGAGGACGGGCGCGTCGCCGTCGCGATGCTGCTCTTCGTGATGGAGACGCTGCTGGCCTCGACCCTGCTCGGCGTCCGGCTGGGGGTCGCGACCCGGCACGCCCAGGACGAGCCCGACGTGCAGACGCGCCTCCGTGAGGTCCGCAGGCTGCTGCTGATCCTGGTCGTGCCCTTCAGTCTCGTCTGTGGCGTGATGCTCGGCGTCGTGACGCTGATCGAACACGCCAACACCGGCCGCTTCGAGGGCGCGCTGGAGATCTTCACGTCGCGTGCGACGTGGATGGCGGGGGCGTTGCTGGCATCGGCGGTGCTGGACGCCGTGGTCGCACCGGTGCGGACCGTGCACTGGCTGGAGACGACCGCCGCCTGGCAGTGGAGCCGGACGGCCGTCCTCTTCCTGACGATGCTGATTGGATGGCCGGTGATGCTCTTCACCGGCACCTCGCAGGCCTTTGCGTGGATCTTCTTCGCGTTCCGGCTGCTCACGGACATCGGGTCGATGAGGCCCGGGGAACGCGAGCGCATCCGCGGGGTCGTGTTCGACGGGCCGACCACCCCCGACGGAGCCGTCAGAGACACGGCCAAGGCACCGCCACGCCACTCGGCGGCGCACGCCCGCCATCGGCGTGGCCACGACGACCCGCGGCGCCTTCCCGACTGAAGCGCCCTGAGCCGTGAGCCCTGAGCCATCGGTGCCGAGCCGAGAGCCCTGAGCCCAGAGCCCTGGCTAGCGCCCGAGCATCACCGGCTGCGTCCAGGCGGCCTTGCCGTCCGACTGGGTGATCTTCGCGCGCACGTAGCCTTCGCTGCCCTTGACCGTGTACGTGGCGTCGGTCCCCTCGACGTCCTGCAACACGGCGCCACCCGTGCCGATGAACTGGATGCGGTAGCCCGCCTTCATGCTGTCCTCGGTGCCGTTGCCCCAGAACTTCTGCTTCACCTTCACGGTGATCGCCGCCGGCGACGCCTGGTAGTCCGCGAGTTCCACACCCGTCGACGCGTAGAAGTCCCCGCGGTCGAGCGCCTCGACGATGGCCTTCGCGTCGAGCGTCTCGGCGCGCACCATCACCCACCCCATCCCGGGGCGCGACGACGACAGGTCGTCGAGCTTCTTGAACTCGTGCGCGTCGTCGGTGGCCAGGCCGAAGAGGAGGATGCCGCGCGAGAGCAGCGCGTCCCAGGTCTGCTCGAGGCTCGGGTGCCCGGAGCCGCCGACGTTGTTGACCATCGGGTGCGCGTTGTAGATCTCGAACAGCTTGTTGTTGCGGACCTGTGCGAGGTCGTCCGCGGTGATCGCCCAGCCGAAGTTCGGATGGTTGATGTGCGGCACGCCGTTGGCCATGCGGATGGCATCGACGTTCTTCTGCACCACCTCGGCGACGCTTGCGCCCTCGCGGATCGGCACCACGAGCCGGTCCGGATTGAGGCCGTTGATGTGGAGCGGCTTCGCCTGGAAACCCGAGGACACCTCCTCGCCCTTGACGACGAGGAACTTGTCGTCGGCGCCATGCAGCGCGTTGAGTCCGTCGACCGAGGTCAGGTAGTTGTGGTCCGTCAGGACGACGAAGTGGTACCGGTGGTCGCGATACCAGCGCACGACCTCGTCTGGCGTGCTGTCCCCGTCGCTGTTCAGGGTGTGGGTGTGTGTGTTGCCCTTGAACCAGCGCAGGGTGGACGACTGGGTTGGCGCCGGCGCCTGCGCGCCGGTGGCGACAGCGAAGGCGGCGGCGCCCAGAAGGATCGACGAGAGCAGGAGGCGGCGAGTCATCGGCACCGGCTATGCGTCCGAGTGCTCGACGCCGTGGTCGGTCTTGTGGGCGGCCACGATCTTGGCTTGCTGATGCGCCGGCACTTCCTCGTAGTGGGAGTGGGTCATGCGGTATGAGCCGCGTCCGCCGGTCGCCGAGGTCAGGTGTTGTTCGTAGGTGAGCATCTCGGACATCGGCACCTGCGCCTTGATCGTCGTCGCGTGGCCGCGGGCTTCCATGCCGCTGATGCGTCCGCGTCGGCCGTTGAGATCGCCCATGAGGTCGCCGGCACACTCGTTCGGCGCGTAGACCTCGACCTGCATGATGGGCTCGAGCAGCACCGGCCTGGCCCTGGTCATCGCGTCACGCAGGGCGAGCGAGCCGGCCATCTTGAACGACATCTCGTTGCTGTCCACCGGGTGGAACGATCCGTCGAACACGGTCGCCTTGAAGTCGACGAGAGGGAAGCCGGCCAGGAAGCCGCGCAGCCGCGCTTCCTGGATGCCCTTCTCGACGGCGGGGACGAACTGACGCGGGATCGAGCCACCGAAGATGTCGTCCTCGAACTGGAAGTCCGAGCCGCGCGGCAGGGGTTCGACGCGGATCTTGCAGTCGCCGAACTGGCCGTGGCCGCCGGTCTGCTTCTTGTGCCGTCCGTGCGCCTCGGTGCTGGCGGTGATCGTCTCGAGATAGGGGATGCGCGGCAGCTTGAGCGTGACGTCGACGCCGAAGCGCCGCTTCAACTTCGCGACGGTCACTTCGAGATGCAGCTGACCCTGGCCCGAGATCAGCTGTTCGTGCGTCCGCGGGTCGCGGTCGGTGCGAATCGTCGGGTCTTCTTCCTGGAGGCGATGCAGCGCCGTGCTGATCTTGTCCTCGTCGCCGCGCGTCTTGGGCTCGAGGGCGTAGGACAGGAGCGGCGCCGCGAACGCGATCGGGGGAAAGGTCAGATCGGTGGCCTTGTCCGACAGCGTGTCGCCGGTCTGGGCCTCCTTCAGCTTGGCGATGGCGCCGAGGTCGCCGGCGTGCAGTTCGTTCACCTGCGCCTGCGTCTTGCCCTGGAGGGCCATCAGGTGGGCGATGCGCTCCTGGGATCCTCGCGTCAGGTTGGACAGCGTGGTGTCGTTGCGGATGACGCCGGTGACGACCCGGAACAGCGAGATCCGGCCGGCGAACGGGTCGGCCACGGTCTTCCACACGAACACGCGGGTCGGCGCCGTGTCGTCGGCGCTGACGGTGACCGCTTGCGCGTCCGCCGCCTGGATCGCCGGCAGGGGCCGCTCCACCGGGGAGGGGGCGTATTGCGTCAACGCCTCGAGGAGGCGATCGGCACCGATGTTCTCGGCACCCGCCGCGCAGAACACGGGGACCACGGCGCCCTTGCCGACCGCGGTGCGCAGGCCGGTCACGAGTTCGTCGTCGGTCAGCGTGCCTTCATCGAAGAAACGCGACATCAGCGCATCGTCGGCCTCGGCGACCAGTTCGACGAGGGCCTCGCGGGCGTTCCTCGCCTCGGCGGCGATGCTTTCGGGGATGGCGACGGCCTTGCCGCGGCCGGTGCCGCCGTCATAGGTGTAGGCGCGCTGGCCGACGAGGTCGATGACGCCCCGAAAGCCCTTCTCCTCGCCATAGGGCAACTGCACCGGCACGAGCGTGCGGCCGAAGGTGGCGTGCAGGTCCTCGAGGGCGGTGGCGAAGCTGGCGCGCTCGCGGTCGAGGCGATTGATGACCACGAAGCGGGCGAGCTGCTGGTCGGACGCCAGGCCCCACACGCGCTCGGTCTGCACTTCGACGCCGGCGACCGCATCGACCACCACGAGGGCCGCGTCGGTCACCCGCAGGGCCGCGCCCGTCTCGCTGAGGAAGTTGCCGAACCCCGGCGTGTCCACGAGGTTGACCTTGGTGCCCTGCCACTCCAGCCAGGCCGGCGTGGCGGCGAGGGTGTGCTTGCGGGCGATGGCTTCGTCGTCGAAATCGGTCGGCGCGGTGCCGTCGTCGACGCGTCCGAGGCGGGTCGTGGCCCCGGCGGTGAACAGCAGGGCGGAGATGAGCTGGGTCTTGCCGGAGCCGTTGTGGCCGACGACTGCCACGTTGCGAATGGTCGCCGCTGCATAGGTGGGCATGAGCACCCTCGAGGGGGAAAAGAGCTACACGCCCGCGATGCTATGCCAGAGCCGTGACGCGAACAAGGGGCGGACGGCTCGGCATTCGCCAGGCCGCCCGCCCCCTGGTCGCGAATGCCGCGATGCCGCGAATGCCGAATGCCGGAAGGACGAAGGCCCAAGGCCCAAGGCCCAAGGCCCAGAACCCAAGGCCCAGGCGCCGAAGGCCGTCCCTACTCGTACCGGAGCGCTTCGATGGGGTCGAGCTTGGAGGCCTTGATCGCGGGCAGCATGCCGAACAGGATGCCGACCGCCGCCGAGAAGCCGACCCCCAGGGCGAACGACCAGAGCGGGAGCGCCACCGGGAAGCCCGCAAACACGTTGACGGCATAGCCGATACCGGCCCCGAGCAGGATGCCGAGCAGGCCGCCGAGCATCGTCAGGAAC
>LNFM01008491.1_pt1 | contig 20738 bp, 18 predicted proteins | sample 596031 | NCBI WGS metagenome assembly LNFM01 (sample SAMN04254537, study PRJNA301005) | activated carbon metagenome | isolation source: dual media filters at the Ann Arbor, Michigan drinking water treatment plant | place: USA: Ann Arbor | reverse complement strand
TTGGTTGCGGGGGCTGGATTTGAACCAACGACCTTCAGGTTATGAGCCTGACGAGCTACCGGGCTGCTCCACCCCGCGTTACCTGCCGATCAAACGCGTTCCGACCGGTGCCTGGGCTCCGGTGCCGATCCTCCAGAAGATCCTGAAGGTTCCGTTCGACGGGCTCTCAGAGCCAGGGCGACCGGAAGGGGAAAGCATCTTGCGACAGCGGTCTTATAGCAGGTTTCGCGCGGAGGGAAACACCCCATGTGAACCTTTTTCGCGGATGCCGACGTCGAGACTGAAGCATGCTATGCCCACATGTTCCAGCCACTTGAATACAAACGAATTTCCGCAAAATCGTGAGCGCTTACGGCGCGGGGTGCGGCAGCAGCGAGCACTCGAGTGCGAGCACGGTCGTCGTGCTTTGCGCGAGCAGGATGCGCGTGCATTGCCATTGCTCCTGAAGCGAACGCGACTCGACCGTCAGGATCGCCGCTCCGGCCTTGACCTGCCTTTCGAGATCGGGCGCCAGTCGAGGCTCGTCTTCAGGATCGAGTTGGATGCCCCAAAGAGCGGGAAACCGCCAACCCGAGTTCCACGGACCGATCACATTGGGGCTGGCAACGATCGATTGGCCATTGCGAACTCGGGAGAGAGCGGACAACCCCTCCAGGAGACCCGCCAGTGTTTGTGCGCCACGATCGCCCAGCCGTGGCGCGAGATCGCGCGTCAGCCGTGCCGCCGTCGCCGTGGATGCGATGATGCCAATGCGAACCAGCGGGACACCGACGCCAAGCAACGCCCCAATCGCGGGCTCAAGCGAGCCGGCGCACTCGAACACTGCGAGCGCTATCCTGAGCTTGTGGTCGCCGACCGTCATGCCTGTTCGTCCAGATGGCCCGCTGCCGGCGTTCTCCGCTTCGGAAAGCGAGCTGTACTGAGTCTCCCGGGCCCAACTGCCAGATCGAAAACGGGCAATCGGACGGCACTCTGCGTCGTGACGCATGGTTCAATTCCGGTGTCGGCCTTCGCCTCCGCCCTGCGCCAGCTGTGCCAGGGCTTCAGGCTTCAATATCGTGACGAGAATGCATTGCTCGAGATCAATCACCCCCTCGTGCCTCAGCTTGGTCAGGGTCCGGCTCACGGTCTCGATCGTCAATCCGAGGAAATCCGCGATGTCCATGCGGGTCATCGGCAGAACGATTTCGTTGGCAGCCTCGCCGCGGCGCTCGCTGCGCCGGCACAGGGCCAGCAGGAAGGCGGCGACACGCTCGGCGGCCGTGCGCTGGCTGACGGTGAAGAGCAGCTCACGCGCGGCCATCAACTCGCGTGATAGCGCCTCATAGAGCTTAAGGCCGAGACGCGTATCGCTCTGGGCCAGCTCCCGCAACGTTGCCACCGGCATGGTGCGCACGACGGTGCGTTCCATAGCTTGAGCGCTGTCGGAGTGATCGACGATCGCACCCAGGCCGATCATGTCGCCGGGGTAGGCGAAGTCGACGACTTGACGTCGACCATCTGGCATCATGCGGTAGATGCAAATGTGGCCGACCTCGACCCGATAGACGTGGCTTGCCGGGTCGCCTTCACAGAAGAGATGCTCCTTGGCCTCGAGCGTACGGAGGGCTCCGCGGCCAAGGCGCTCACCGAGCAGATCGCGCTCGACCGCGACAACATGCGACGATGCGGGGGCGTGGTCCTCGATGTCGGCGGTCGTGGTGAAGGCCGTTGCGAGCATGTTGCGATCCCCTGGATGATCGAATTCCTGTTCGCAGGTAAAAGAGCAGGTTCTTGCTGATGGGCTATGGCTGCTGAGTGACGTTTTGTGAGAATGTGTGACTAAGCCCTCGGAGCGGCTGGAAAGGGAGTTGGTCGATGCCATCGCCGCCGCAGGCGCGCACGATACTCGTGGTGGACGACGAGGAGCCGGTTCGCGCGCTGCTGCGCGATTGCTTCGAGCTCGAAGGCTATCTGGTGGAAGAGGCCGCCGACGCTCGCAGCGCCATGGCGCGGCTGGATGGTGGGCCACTGCAACTCGTCACGCTCGATCTCAGTCTCGGCGGGGACGATGGCCTCGAGCTCGCTCGCCAGATTCGGGCGCGCTGTAACGTGCCGATCGTGATGATCACCGGCAAGGGCGACACGATCGACCGCGTGGTCGGCCTCGAACTCGGTGCGGACGACTATATCGCCAAGCCTTTTCACGTGCGCGAGGTGCTGGCGCGGGTGCGTGCGGTGCTGCGACGCTACGAGACGACCGGTGGACACGATGCTCCCACGTCGGCACGAGAAACCGGTGAGGTGTTGATGTTCGATACTTGGACACTGGACGTCGCGCGTCGCGAGTTGCGATCGGCGTCCGGGGGTGTGCGCGATCTCACGACGGCCGAATTCGACATGCTTTTGATGTTCGTGCGCCGCCCCAGCCGCGTTTTGAGCCGCGACAACATCATGGACATCCTCAAAGGGCATGAGTGGTCGCCGCTCGACCGCTCGATCGATTCGCTCGTCGTCCGCCTGAGACGAAAGGTCGAGGAGATGCCCGATGCGCCGAAACTGATCAAGACGGTGCGCGGTGTCGGCTACGTGTTCGCCGGCGAGGTGCGGAAGGGCTGACGCGGAGCTGGCAATATCAGGCGGTGGGCGATCGACGCTCGGCTAGAATGCGCCCGCGGATGGCGAAGACGATCTCCCCATTCTGGTTACGGCCCTGATTCTCCGTCTCGATGAGGCCGCGGTCGGGTCTGGAGCGCCAGTCGAGCATCGTGTCGATACGACCCCGGAACTCGATGGTGTCGCCGGGGTAGACCGGCTTGAGCCAACGCAGATTGCGGAAGCCGGGAGAGGGCCCATACTCGGCGGGCCGCAAGCCGCGCTCGCGCATGTCGCGTTCGATTGCCTGGCGCCAGAGCACGAACTGGCGGATCCAGATCGAGGTCGTATGCCAGCCTGATGCGCTGAGCCGCCCGAACAATGACGCAGCGGCGGCCGTGTCGTCGAGGTGGAACGGCTGTGGGTCGAAGCGGCGTGCAAAGTCGATGACGTCTTCGCGGCCGAACGTGTGGCTGCCGAGGGAATACGTCTCGCCAACGTGACGGTCCTCGAAGTAGTTGGTCGTCAGGTCGGGAGCCGGCCCCGGGGTGTCCCAGAGGCTGACCAGGGCCGCTCGTGCGGGATTGCCGCTGGATGGTTCCGAGGCAGCAGCAGGCCGACGGACGCCGATCAGCTGTGGCCATTCCCAGCTCATTACCACATCGCCCGACCCATTGAGCATGTCGCCCTTCATCCGGACGAGACCGACATGCGGACGCGATGCCAATGGCCGCTTCTCGAGACAGGTGAAGCGAGCCGTCAGGCGGTCCCCGGGGCGTACGGGCTTCATCCACCTCACTTCGTCGACCCCTGGCGCACCGAGCGAGACACCGTTCGCGAGTACGTCATCGGCCAGCATGCGCATCATGAGGGCGCAGGAGTGGAACCCTGAGGCGCACAAGCCACCGACGATCGAGCGCTTCGCGGCTTCCTCGTCAAGATGAATGGGTTGGGGATCGAAGGCCCGGGCATAAGCGACGATATCGTGCTTGGACACCTCGAGAGAGCCGAAAGCCACCTGGCGCCCGATCTCGAGATCCTCGAAGTGGATGCGGTCGGCAGGCACGGCCATGTCGAGCATGTGGATCTCCGAGGGGATGGCGAGGCGGCGGCGGATAAGAGCACGTGGGCCTGTGAATTGGCAAGCCGTGCGCCTCGGTGTCTCTTTCAAGCCGCACTATCCAAACCAGCACACCGCTTAACCCGCTTTTAACCGCGATCGGAGCATTCTCGGCCAGGAAAGTCGAGGTCAGCGGCAACACGCGGACCTGTGTGCGCGTTCGCTTCAAAAGGTGGCTGAGAATATGAATACCAAGCTCAAGCTGGGCCTGGCTTCGGTGACAACCGTCGCAGCCTGCATCGTCCTGCCCGCGGCAAGTCCGGCGGCCGATCTCTATCGCGGCGGATCCATGAAGGACGGCTATGCGCCGGCCTACTCGGCGCCCGCCATAGCCGGCCCCTGCTACCTGCGCGGCGACGTTGGATACGGCTGGAATGGTCAGCCGAGTGGCACCTACGTCGGCAACGGCACCGACCCCAATGTGCGCTACGCGGATATCGAGAACAGCGGCGTTTACGAGGTCGGCATCGGTTGCGGGTCGGGTTCGCGCGGCCTCCGCGGCGATCTGACCGTCGGCTTCCGCCCCCGCCGGGACTTCACCGGCGATGTCGATATCGTCATCAACGCGGTACCGATCGATCCGCCGATCAAGGCCACGATCGACACCTACACGGTGATGGTCAATGGCTACTATGACTTCGGCAACTTCCGCGGCTTCGTGCCGTACGTCGGTGCCGGCGTCGGTCTCGCCATGCACGACATGGGATATGTCACCATCGATCATCCCGCGAGCCCGAGCCCGCAGCATGGGGACACGAAGGCCGGCGTTGCCTGGTCGCTGATGGCCGGCGTCGGCTATCAGATCGCGAGCAACGCCATTCTCGATGTCGGTTATCGCTACATCAATACCGGCCTGGCCCATAGCAGCCAGGGCGACACCGCTCAGTTCCTCAACCCCAAGCTCGTGGTCGATGATATCGCCTCGCATGAGCTGAAGGTCGGCCTGCGCTACCACTTCGGCGGCTCCGCGACCCCCGCATATGCGCCGATGAAGTAAGCCGTCGCGTCGCAGGCATACGTTTGATCGAGAAGGCCGACGCGTGACCGCGTCGGCCTTTACTTTGTTCTGGGTTGTCCGCCGCCGGGGCTGCCCAGTTGTTCCGCCATGGCGCAGTTCTTGCTGAAATCCTAACTCGAGAGGCCGCGCCAACCGCGTCGACCTCGTTCGATGAAAGGGTTTCCCCATGGGACGTCTCGCGCTTGCCGCCATGGCCGGCGGAGCCTGGATGGTGTGGTCAAATAATGGCTACTCGGTGCCTTATGGGCTCGAGGACAAGCTCTGGCTCGTTGCCCTGCTTCCGGCGGTCTACATCCTCTGCATCACCCTGCTGCGCGAGTAGTGGGCTTTCGAGGGCCACTTGCCGAGGTCGCAAGGGTGGTTCACGCCAGCTCGCTGCGCGCAGTCCACTTTCTCGATTGATCAGCAGGGCTGCGTCCAGATATAGGTGTCGCCCTCGATACGTCTGGGAGAAGAGGGGCTTGTCACGCGCCCTCTTGGAGGAGTGCCCAGACGGAGATTGCCTTTTCGAGGCGCTACAGGCCCTATGGGTCTCCGCAGCTGGTAGACACGCCAGATTTAGGTTCTGGTGGCCTAGGCCATGGGGGTTCGAGTCCCTCCGTCCGCACCACGGCGGCGAGGCAATGCCGGGAGAACTCCCAGGGGCCGGTGGCGCCTGTTGGTTAGTCCTACACGTTTGATCGTTGAGCAGGGTGGCGAAGAGCACGATGCAGGTTTCAGTGACGAGCGCGGAAGGTCTCAAGCGGACCCTCAAGGTGGTGATCGGTCAAAACGAGCTCGGAGAGCGCTTCACCTCGCGTCTCGACGAGGTCAAAGGAACGATTCAGCTCAAGGGCTTCCGGCGTGGCAAAGTGCCGGCAATGCATATCCGCAAGGTCTATGGCCGCTCCCTGATGGCCGAGGTGATGCAGAAGGCCGTCGAGGAGACGACCGAGAAAGCCATTGCCGAACGCAAGGAGCGACCGGCTTTTGAGCCGCGCATCGAGTTTCCCGAGGACCAGGCCGAGATCGAGCGGGTGATGGAAGGCCAGGGGGACCTAGCGTACTCCGTTTCATTCGAGGTTCTACCCGAGATCACGGTCACCGATCTGACGGCGCTTGAACTCGAGCGGCTCGTTGCTGACGTGCCGGACGAGGAAGTCGCAAAGGCGATCGAGCAGATCGCGTCGCGCAACGTCACCTTCACCACTGAGGAAGGCCGGGCCGCCGCGGAAGGCGACCAAGTCACCATGGATTTCGTCGGCCGGATCGACGGCACCGAATTCGAGGGCGGCAAAGCCGAGGACGCGCCTCTCGTCATCGGGAGTGGCGGCTTTATCCCGGGATTCGAGGATGGTCTGAAAGGCGCCAAGGCAGGCGAGGAGCGGACGGTCAAGGCAACTTTCCCGGCTGAGTATCCAGTTCCGGCGCTGGCGGGGAAAGAGGCCGAGTTCGCGGTCACGATCAAGGCCGTCGGAGCCCCACAGAAGCCGGTGATCGACGACGAACTCGCTAAGGGGCTCGGTCTCGAATCGCTGGAGCAGCTGAAAGCGCGCATCACCGAGCAGATCTCGGGCGAGTATGCTCAGATTTCGCGCGCCAAGCTCAAGCGTGGCATGCTCGATGCCCTCGACAAGGCGCATACGTTCGAACTGCCTCCTTCGCTTGTCGAGGGCGAGTTCAACGGCATCTGGCAGGATCTGACCCGGCGGATGGAGGAGGCCAAGAAAACCTTCGCCGACGAGGGCAAGACCGAGGAGCAGGTCCGCGAGGAGTACCGCAAGATCGCTGAGCGCCGCGTCCGCCTCGGGCTCGTGCTGGGTGAAATCGGGACCGCCGCGAAGATCGATGTGACGCAGGACGAGCTGCGCAACGCGCTGTTCGCCCAGGCTCGACGCTTCCCCGGCCAGGAAAAGATGGTTTATGAGTATTTCCAGAAGAATCCGGGCGCGGTGGCTCAGCTTCGGGCGCCGATCTACGAAGACAAGGTCGTAGACCACATCGCGGCGCAGGCGAAGGTCACCGAGCGCAAGATCTCTCCGGAAGATCTTCTCAAGCCGATCGAAGAGGATGTGGCCGCGACCACGCCGGTCGCAGGGGCCTGACCGGACTGGAGGCGGTCCCCTGTCGAGCGTCTCGACTAGGAGGCGGTCGATCCGGCGTCGTCTATCGACCATCGACCAGCGACACGACCGGGCCTAGAGGCCCGGTCTTCAGCGGGAGCAATCCCAAGAGCGGGAACACTGACATGAGCATGATCACGAGCACCTTCTGGCCAACGGTCATCGAGCAGACCGCCCGCGGGATGCAGCCTTACGATCTGCCGTCGCGGATGCTCCAAGAGCGGATCATCTTCGTGATCGGTCCCGTCGAAGACGGGATGGCGACATCCATCTGCATGCAGCTTCTCTTCCTCGAGGCACAGAACCCGAAGAAGGAAATTGCCATGTACATCAATTCACCAGGCGGCGTCGTCACCTCGGGCATGGCGATCTACGACACGATGCAGTTCATCAAATGCCCGATCGCGACGCTTTGCATCGGCCAAGCCGCCTCGATGGGCTCGCTGCTGCTTGCAGCCGGCCGGAAGGGCATGCGGTACGCGTTGCCGAATGCCCGGATCATGGTGCACCAGCCGTCGGGCGGTTTTTCAGGCCAAGCGAGCGACATCGAGCGGCATGCGCTGGACATCATCAAGATGAAGCGCCGCCTGAATGAGATCTATGTCAAGCACACCGGGCAGACCTACGAGAAGATCGAGAGCACGCTCGATCGCGACCATTTCATGGTCTCGGAGGAGGCGCGTGATTTCGGGCTGATCGATCGCGTGCTCAACAGCCGTGACGAGATCGATTTCGGCGCTGCCGAAATACGCTCCTGACGTCTCCACTATCCTGTGGCCGGCGTCCGGTCGGCCGCAGTTTGGGAGGCATGGCCTACTTTGGTGCGGCGCGCGGCAGCGGTTCCGCGTGACCAGCTTGATTGAAGTGCCGGTGTCTCCCGCCTCCCGCTTCCCGCGCACTGAAACGGTGCCCCAAGTGGCTCGTAGTTTGGATATGCGTTCCCTCTACGTTCTTTTGCTGATCGACCCTCCTTGCGGCGCGGTGTCGCCGCTACGATATAGGGGTGGCTCGCAAGTCACAGGACTGTATCAATCACGGGAAGTGCGTCGCCCTTGGGGATCGTCTTGTTAATCCAATCTTGATCTGGCGGCAGATAGCGTGCTCAGATCGCCCTAAATGGATTCATACGTAGCCCGTGGTGAGAATCAGCCGCACAATCGACACGGGAGGTACGCATAGGGTCTAGCGGCCCGAACCCGCTGCCAACTCGAGGTTTGTCCTGCACCGAGCCTGCTCGGCAGGCATGAGAGAGCCCGGATGCCGAACGAGAAAAATACCCTTTACTGCTCCTTCTGCGGCAAGAGCCAGCACGAGGTGAGAAAACTCATCGCCGGGCCGACCGTGTTCATCTGCGACGAATGCGTCGAGCTGTGCATGGACATCATCCGCGAGGAGAACAAGAACACGCTGGTCAAATCGCGGGATGGCGTGCCGTCTCCGCAGGAGATCTGCAATGTTCTCGATTCCTACGTCATCGGCCAGATTCACGCCAAGCGCGTGCTTTCGGTCGCGGTGCACAATCACTACAAGCGCCTGAACCACGCCTCGAAGTCGAACGACGTCGAGCTGGCAAAGTCGAACATTCTGCTGGTCGGTCCGACAGGTTGCGGCAAGACCTTGCTGGCTCAGACGCTGGCTCGCATCCTCGACGTGCCGTTCACCATGGCGGACGCCACGACGCTTACGGAAGCGGGCTATGTCGGTGAGGACGTAGAGAACATCATCCTGAAGCTGCTCCAGAACGCCGACTACAACGTCGAGCGGGCACAGCGCGGGATCGTCTATATCGACGAGGTCGACAAGATCAGCCGGAAGTCGGACAACCCATCGATCACCCGCGACGTGTCGGGTGAGGGCGTCCAACAGGCCCTGCTCAAGATCATGGAAGGCACGGTTGCCTCCGTTCCCCCCCAGGGCGGCCGTAAGCATCCGCAGCAGGAGTTCCTGCAGGTCGACACGACCAACATCCTGTTCATCTGTGGCGGCGCCTTCGCGGGTCTCGAGAAGATCATCTCGCGGCGCAACAAGGGCACCTCGATCGGATTCGGCGCGACAGTGATCGGTCCGGACGAGCGCCGTACTGGTGAAGTGCTGAAGGAGGTCGAGCCGGAGGATCTGCTGAAGTTCGGCCTGATCCCGGAATTCATCGGCCGCCTGCCGGTCATCGCCACGCTCGAGGACCTAGACGAGAAGGCCCTTATCCAGATCTTGACCGAGCCGAAGAATGCCCTGGCCAAGCAGTATCAGCGCTTGTTCGAGCTGGAGGATGTGCAACTCACCATCACCCAGGATGCCTTCAAGGCAATCTCCCGCAAGGCCATCGAGCGCAAGACCGGCGCCCGTGGCTTGCGCTCGATCATGGAAGGCATCCTGCTCGACACTATGTTCGATCTGCCGACCATGAAGGGCGTCGAAGAGGTGGTGATCGGGCCAGAGGTCGTCGAAGGTGGAGCGCGACCCCTTCGCATCTATACCGAGCGTGCCGAGGAAAAGGGTACCTCGGCTTGAGGTTCGGCGGCGGCGTGCCTTATCGCCGTCGTTTTACTGGGTCATTGCGGATCGACTGACCCCATGCCGCACTTGGCTGCGGTCTTGCAATGAAGCCGTGACGGACTATGTCAGTTGGCCGTCACACTCGAACACACTTCGCGACTGGCGTGTGCAAGATAGTTCAAATGTCGGCGTCAAGTCTCCCGCTGCCGGAGCCGGGCTTCGCTCGGGAGATCGAGATGGGTCGGAGGGTTGCGGCATACGGCCAGGAGCCATGACAAAGCTTCTGATTTCCTCAGACGGATCGCGACTGGTGGCGAGTTCGACAGAACGGATGGGAAGACGATGAGCGAAGAGAACCGTATGAAAGTGAAGGACAAGGGTGGGGCCCGGGAGGTCTATCCCGTGCTCCCGCTGCGTGACATCGTCGTGTTCCCCTACATGATCGTGCCTCTGTTCGTGGGTCGCGAAAAATCGATCAGCGCTTTGGAAGAAGTCATGCGGGCCGAGAAGCAGATTCTTCTCGTCGCCCAGAAGGACGCCAGCGACGACGATCCCGAGACAGATGCCATTTACACGGTTGGAACCTTGGCGTCGGTGCTGCAGTTGCTGAAACTGCCCGATGGCACCGTGAAGGTGCTTGTCGAGGGCACTGCACGCGCGCGCGTCGCAAGCTACACGTCGAATGCCAATTTTTTCGAGGCCGAGATCGAGCGTATTACCGAGGTCCCGGGGAACGTCGAGGAGATCGAGGCTCTCGCCCGCTCTGCGGTCACGCAGTTCGAAGGCTACGTGAAGCTCAACAAGAAGATCAGCCCCGAGGTGCTCGGCACGTTGGCTCAGATCGAGGACCACTCGAAGCTGGCCGATACGATCGCCTCGCATTTGGTCATCAAGATCTCTGACAAGCAGGAGATTCTCGAGATCACCAAGATCTCGGAGCGTCTCGAGCGCGTCTATGGCCTGATGGAGAGCGAGATCTCGGTTCTCCAGGTCGAGAAGAAGATCCGCAAGCGCGTCCAGCGCCAGATGGAGAAGACGCAGCGAGAGTACTATCTCAACGAGCAGATGAAGGCGATTCAGAAGGAGCTCGGCGACAATGACGAGCGCGATGACATCGCTGAGTTCGAGGAGAAGATCGAGCAGACCAAGCTTTCGAAGGAAGCCAAGGACAAGGCGCTCGCCGAGCTGAAGAAGCTCAAGCAAATGAGCCCGATGTCGGCCGAGGCGACGGTTGTGCGCAACTACCTCGACTGGCTGCTGTCGATTCCCTGGGGCGTCAAGGGCAAGGTCAAGAAGGACCTCAACGAGGCGCAAGAGATCCTCGACAAGGAGCACTTCGGCCTGGAGAAGGTCAAAGAGCGCATTGTCGAATATCTGGCCGTTCAAAATCGGACCAACAAGCTCAAGGGTCCCATTCTCTGCCTCGTCGGCCCGCCAGGTGTCGGCAAGACCTCGCTCGGCAAGTCGATCGCGAACGCGACCGGCCGTGAGTTCGTGCGCATGTCGCTCGGCGGTGTGCGTGACGAGGCCGAGATTCGCGGTCATCGTCGGACCTACATCGGATCGATGCCCGGGAAGGTCATCCAGTCGATGAAGAAGGCGAAGCGGACCAACCCGCTCTTCCTGCTCGACGAGATCGACAAGATGGGTTCGGATTTCCGCGGGGATCCGGCAGCGGCCCTGCTGGAGGTTCTGGACCCTGAGCAGAACGCGACGTTCAACGATCACTACCTCGAGGTCGATTACGATCTGTCGAGCGTGATGTTTGTGACAACCGCGAACACGCTGAACATCCCGCCGGCCCTTATGGACCGGATGGAGATCATTCGACTCGCGGGCTACACCGAGGACGAGAAAGTCGAAATCGCCAAGCGGCATCTCATTCCGGAGACGCGTCAGGCCCATGGGCTCGAAGCGGCCGAGTGGAGCGTCGATGACGATGCGATCCGGACATTGATCCGCCGTTACACCCGAGAGGCCGGCGTGCGGTCGCTCGAGCGTGAGATCTCGAAGCTGGCTCGGAAGGCCGTCAAGGACATCCTGGTCGAGAAGCACAAGACCGTCCACGTCACGGCCGACATGGTCGAGGGTTATCTCGGCGTGCCACGGTATCGCTACGGCGAGGCCGAACTCGAGGACCAGGTGGGTGTCGTGACCGGCCTTGCATGGACCGAGGTTGGTGGCGAGATACTCACGATCGAGGGCGTGATGATGCCCGGCAAGGGCAAGATGTCCGTTACGGGCAACTTGCGCGATGTGATGAAGGAGTCGATCCAGGCCGCTAACGCCTATGTGCGCTCGCGTTCCGTCGACTTCGGCATTCCGGCTTCGCTGTTCGATCGACGCGATATCCACGTCCACGTTCCCGAGGGTGCAACCCCGAAGGATGGTCCGTCGGCCGGCGTGGCGATGGTCACGGCCATCATCTCCGTGCTGACGGGCATCGCGGTCCGCAAGGACGTCGCGATGACCGGCGAGATCACGCTGCGCGGACGCGTGCTGCCGATCGGCGGGTTGAAAGAGAAGCTGCTGGCGGCGCTTCGGGCCGGCATCACGACGGTACTGATCCCCGAGGAGAATGTGAAAGATCTCTCGGAGATCCCGGCGGAGGTGAAGTCGAAGCTGACGATCATTTCCGTCGCGCGGATGGACGACGTGCTCAAGCAGGCACTGGTGCGGATGCCTGATCCGATCGCCTGGGAAGCCGAGCCGGCTGCCGTTGCAGTTGCCGACGGAACGTCAGATCGGCCGACCGCGCATTGATCGTCGACGGAGGGCTGATTGGGCTCTCCAATCCTGAGAAAATGGGCCCGGTGGCAGGTTACGCCACCGGGCCTTTTTCATTCGCGCTTCGTTCCAACGCATGCGTCGAATTAGCTCGAAACCCCTGAATTCATGCGGGTTTGAGGGTGTTTTCGGCTTGACCTCGGCGGGCAATGGCGGTTGGTAGCCAAACGCTGCCATTGTGCAGCGTGCGGGCGGGCCTTTCTGCCGTATTGCGGCCAGGCCCATGCATGTCACGAGTGGACTGATCCAAAGGATACCCAGAAATGAGCAAGCAGGATCTGATCGACGCAGTCGCCGAGAAGTGCGACCTGACGAAGGACAAGGCGAAGTCGGCGGTCGAGGCGGTTATGGAGAGCATCGCCAAGTCGATGAAAGACGGACAGGATGTTCGCATTCCCGATTTTGGAACGTTCAAGGTCACCAAGCGCAAGGCACGGGACGGGATCAATCCCTTGACCAAGGCCCCGATTCAAATTCCAGCTTCGAACGTGCCGAAGTTCAGCCCCGCGAAGAAGCTGAAAGAGCTGCTGAACTGACACGGACTGGCGCCAACGCGTCGCCAAGCTGAGAGTGCGAAGCAGCGGCGCCACCATGGCGCCGTTGCCTTTTTCTGACCCGATCGCAACTGCCTTCGGCCTCGTCGGCTACTGTTCGCCCCGGTCGGGCTGCGGCTTTGCTTGTTTTGCTCCGGGCGACCAGCGAGCAATCTCCGCAATGAAATCGCGCGCCCGGACCCGTGGCGCCTCGAGATAGGGAAGTGGTCGGATCACCTCGATGGCCGTCGCTCCGATACGAGCCGTCAGTGCCGCGTTGAAAATGCTTTCGCCCAATCGACGGGACAGGCGGCGAACCAGATCCTGTCCGAGAAACTGGCCGAGCAGGTCATCGGTCAGCGCAACGCCGCCGGTCGCGACCATGTGGGCGAGCACCATCCGCGCCAGGCGCGAAGTGCCGAGAAAGCCTGGTTGACCGCCATAGAGCGTTGCCAATCCCCGCAGGAGACGGAGGTTTTCGACCAGGATCCAGCCGACCGTGACGAATGCCATCGGCGACAACGCCGTGACGACGCTGACGCGCCGTGCGGTCGCGGCGACGAGGCGGCGTGCGTCCCCATCGAGCGCCGGCATCACATCGCGGTCCACGAGGCGAGCAAGATCACCGGCATCGCTGGCGCTGCGTGCGTGTTCGGAGACGGTGACGAGTTGCCATTTCAGCTCCGGTCGATCGGCGAACCTCGCAATGATCTCCTCGATGGCGCGGCGCTCCGCACCTGTATCGCGTGCGGCGAGTGCTGCTTCGAGATCGCGGCGCGCGCGGCCGAGACGGCGGAGGCGGAAGAGCCCTGCGACTTCGCGTATGAGGATGGCAACGAACGCCATCATGGCGATGGCGAGCAGGCCGAACGAAACCCAACCGACCCAGTCCTGGCGTTCGAATGCCGCGGCGACGAAGCTCGTCAGCGAGAGCGTCAGTGCAATGCCACCTAACAGGGACAGTGCCGAGACCAGGATCGCGCCCCAGCGAATGCCGCGGGCAGTCGCCGTCATGGAGGTCAGCCGAGGCGTTGGTTCCGCATCTGCCTCGCCGCCGATGCCACCGTCGGAATAAGGATCTTCCCGGCCGCGCTCTCCGACGCTCAGCCCTTCGGGCGCAACCACCAGATCGGGATCATCGAGCGGGATGATCTGCGGTTTGCGTCGCGGCCGCTCGGTCGTCATTCGAGTCGATCTCCCAACAGGAACTCGAGCGCCCTGTCGAGGCGAATATGCGGCCAGGGCTGCGCCGCACCGGTAGCGGTGTCCGGACCGATCCGATATGGACGGAAACGGACCAGAGCGACGTCGCGGTCGGTGCCGGTACTCGGCTCGGCCGCGAGCGCTTCGTCCAAACTCGAGGGCAGGTCTCCTGGGTAGAGCGCGACCTTTCGCCGGCCGTCGAAGGTCTCATGCCCGATACGCTCTCCTGGAAGGGGAACGCCGAGCAAGGCCGGCTCGGGTGCACCCCGGTTGACCTCGGCTTCCTGCGTCGCCCTGAGAGCTGCAATGGCCATCGCGCGGACCTCAGCCCCCGAATAGCGCGCGCGTTCCGCGGCCCGGGCGGTGAGGCCTGCCAGGATCGTCTCCAGCCGGTCGTGACTCGACCGGGGTACGTGATCGGCCTTGGTGGCCGCAAGTAGGATGCGATCGATCCGGCGCGGGCGAAACATGGCGAGTAGGCTTCGGTCACCTGTGCGGAATGCGCCGAGCACAGACGCGAGGGTTGCCTCCAGATCGCTCAACGCGGCGCTGCCGCGGTCGATCGCCGACAGGGCATCGACCAGTACGATCTGGCGGTCGAGGCGAGCGAAGTGGTCACGAAAGAAAGGCTCGACCACCTTCTTCACATAAGAGCGATAACGGCCTTCGAGCAATTCGCGCATCGAGCCGCGCGGCGCCGTTCCGCTTGGCGCCGGCACCGGGAGAAACGTCAGCAACGGAGAGCCTTCCAACTCCCCCGGCAGCAGGAAGCGGCCGGGTCCGAGCGTCGGCTCGAAGGCGCCAGAGTGACGCTCCGCCAGGAGGTAGCGGGTGAAGAGCTTGGCGCCGTCGAGCGCAGCCTGCTCGTCGCGGGGGCCCTCGGTCTGCAGGCCGCGGATGAAATCGATGACGTCCTTCGCGGCCGCCGTTCTGCCCGGGCGTTCCAGACGCGCCAGCGATGAGTCGCACCAATCGCGGTAGCTCTGGCCGAGGAGCGGGAGATCGATCAGCCACTCACCCGGGTAGTCGACGATGTCGACATGAAGCCGTTGGTCGCCGAGCTGACGCCAGAACGGATGCTGAGAGCGATACTCAATGGTCACGCGAAGCTCGGAGATGCGCCGCGTACTTTGGGGCCATTCGGGCGGATCTGCGGCGAGCGCGGCGAGATGGTCCTCGTAGGCGAAGCGGGGCACGTCGTGATCGGGCTGCGGCTCCAGATAGGCGCGCACGATCCGCCCCTGGGCGGATGCCACGAAGAACGGCAGTCGCGCCTCACGAACGAGGTTGCGGACCAGCGATGTAATGAACACGGTCTTGCCCGCCCGAGCCAAGCCGGTCACGCCGAGCCGCAGCGTTGGCGTGGCGAGCTCGCTCAGCATGCCTCCCGGACCGAGCAGGCCGCCGAAAGTCGAGCGAGAAAAATCGAATGTCGGCAAGGGCAGTGGTCCCAAAGCTCCGGCGCCGCCGGCACCGTGGCTGGTCCGCTTGCGAAGTGCAAGCGCCATCGGCCATCATTGCGAGCCGCGCCGCCCGATCCGCTCATGGCGCCGCCTCCCTCATGGAAGCAAGCGACATGACGAACCCGGACGAGATCTTCGACTATATCGTCAGCGGAGCCGGCTCTGCGGGCGCGGTGGTAGCGGCGCGACTGTCGGAAAGCGGCCGGTATCGCGTGCTGCTGCTGGAGGCCGGTCCGCCCGACAGCAATCCGTGGATTCACATTCCACTGGGGTTCGCAAAGACATACGTCGATCCTCGGGTGAACTGGAAGTTCGAGAGCGCCCCCCACCCGCGGCTCAACGACCGGCAGATCTACGTTCCGCGCGGCAAGACGCTCGGTGGGACGTCCTCGATCAACGGCATGGTCTACATGCGTGGGCATCCCCGCGACTACGACGGGTGGCGCCAGCAGGGCTGCGTCGGCTGGGACTGGGACAACGTCCTCCCATTCTTCAAAAAGGCTCAGAACCAGGCACGAGGTGAAAGTGCATTTCACGGTGTCGGCGGGCCGCTCAACGTCTCCGACACGCCGGAGCGCTCCGAGCTGGCGGAAGCGCTGATCGCCTCGGCGGAAACGCTCGGTATCGCCCGCACTGAGGACTTTAACGGGCCGTCGCAGGACGGTGCGGGATACTATCAGACGACCACCGGCCAGAGCCGCCGTTGGAGTTCGGCGAAGGCCTATCTGAAGCCTGCGCGTGGCCGCACCAATCTCGTCGTCCGATCCAATGCTCATGCGACGCGAATTCTGTTCGAGGGCGTGCGCGCCGTCGGCATCGAATACCAGACCGCAGCGGGCCGGCGCCGAGCGCGTGCACACCGCGAGGTGATCGTCTCGGGCGGTGCCTACGGCTCGCCGCAGCTGCTGCAACTTTCGGGCATCGGCCCGGCCGATCATCTCCGCGAGATGGGCCTCGACGTCGTCCGCGATATCCCAGCCGTCGGGGCCAACCTGCACGATCACTTTGGCATCTATCTGATGTGGCGATGCTCCAAGGCGATCACCATGAACGACCTGGAAAACAGCTGGCCGCGCAAGATCATGGCGGCCCTGCGCTACGCAGTCAGGCGGGACGGCCCGATGGCGATCAACGGCATCCGCGCCGGCGTGCTGGCACGATCCGACCGCAGCCTCGAGCGGCCCGACCTGCAGATCAACCTGCTCGAATGGAGCACCAAGGAGCGCTCCAAGGACAGGGTCATCCCGCACGCTTTCCCTGGCTTCACGCTGGGACCGGTGCACCTCGCGCCGGACGGGCGCGGTTCGGTGCGGCTTTCGAGCCCCGATCCACTGGCGCCGCCGCGGATCACCTTCGGCTTCCTCGGGTCGCAGTACGACATGCGCGCCATGGTGGCCGGCGTAAAGCTCGCCCGGGAGCTTGCGGCCCAGCCGGCACTTCGCGCCTACGCCATCGAGGAGATCGTACCGGGCCCGAAAGCCGCGAACGAGGCCGACCTCGAGCAGTTTGTGCGCGAGACGGGCGTCACCAATCATCATCCGACGAGCAGTTGCGCCATGGGGACCGGCACCAACTCCGTTGTCGATCCGCGTCTGAAAGTGCACGGCATCGCGGGACTGAGGGTGGCCGATGCTTCGATCATGCCCGCGGTCGTCTCTGGCAATACCAACGCTCCCTCGATCATGATCGGGGAGAAGGCGGCGGCGATGATCCTCGAGGATGCGGGCGTCGCAGCCGTCGCCTAGGCGACACGATAGGGCGGCCCTCATGTCGGACAGCTCGTTCCAGAGCTATCGTCCGTGATATGTTGTTATGTGGGGCGCGTTCGCGTGAGCAAGCACGGGGGTGCCATAATGCTCGAAAAACTTACAAGGCAGAATTGTAATTCTCCTGTCGGTTCTATTTCCAATTCGACATATCAGTTGATCCGACAAACACAAAATTGCCCAAGAGGTGTCTCTTTTTGCTCACGTTCCAAGTCAAAATCAAAGACATCGGACGACGTGATTTGGCGGTCCACCAGTCCGGACCGCTGCCAAAGGGGGAAGTCAGAAATCTGGATTTGCCGAGCCGGTGTCTGCCGGAGCGCGGGCGGTCGCCCAGATCGCTCCAGGTGATCGGCGACGGAAGGGGCCCGACGCCCGTTTCAACGGCTCAGCCGTTGATCCGTCAACAGGGCTTCAAGGAACGGACCGTTTCCTGCCGGGCGCCCTCCCGGTGGTGGCGGCCCGCCCGGGACGGCGGCGAACCCCGCTACGCCGCCGTCCCGGCTCAGCTCGGCCGGCCGCACCCTGAAAGGGGCCCGCGGTGGCCGTGCCCTCTGCCGGAAGGTTCCGCTCGGCGCCGCACCGCCACACCTCCCTCCCCGACGCGGCCCAGGTGGATCCTTCCGGCAGTTGGCCTCGTTCGCAAAGCTTGCCCAGCTGATGCACACACGCAGCGCTTGCATTCCGTCTCGCGACGCGCTTTAACTTGTCGTGAAGGCAGCACCGCCCCAGGGCGGCACCGGAAAAGCCGGAACGATGACGCGCGCGATATTTTCAGCAACAGAGCTGACGGCGACGGCCCTCCGGCCGGGCCTGCTGTTGCGCGCCTCGAGCCTCACCCTCCTCCTTACCTGCCCCTGAGCCGATCAAGCTCGGACCACTTGGTCTCGGGCGGCGCTCAGGGGACCGAACGAAAATCCGGGCTGATGGATCATTGGCTGGCCCAGCGAGGCTGGCCGCACGAAGGACTGAAGTTATGAGCCAAACGGGCAAACACGACACCGCCACCGTCATCGCCGAGAATGCCGCTAAGGATCCGAAAGACCGGGTCCTCATCTTCGACACCACGCTGCGGGACGGCGAGCAGTCTCCTGGCGCCGCCATGACGCTCGAAGACAAGCTGCGCGTCGCCGAGGTGCTCGACGAGATGGGCGTCGACATCATCGAGGCCGGCTTTCCGATCTCGTCCAACGGCGACTTCGAGGCCGTGTGCGAGATCGCGAAGCTGGTCAAGAACTCGGTGGTCTGCGGTCTATCGCGCTCGAGCTTTGCCGACATCGATCGCGCGGGCGAGGCCGTGAAGTTCGCCAAGCACCCGCGCATCCACACGTTCATCTCGACCAGCCCCGTGCATCGCAAATGGAAGCTGCAGATGGACGCCGAGCAGGTCATCGAGGCCGTCGGGGCCAGCGTGTCCCGCGCGCGCAACTACACAGACAACGTCGAGTGGAGCGCCGAGGACGCAACGCGCACCGAGTGGGACGTGCTGTTCCGTTGCTGCGAACTCGCCATCAAGCAGGGCGCGACCACGATCAACATTCCCGACACCGTCGGCTACTCGGTGCCCGAGGAGTACTACGCGCTGATCAAGAGGCTGCGCGAGGAGGTGCCGGGCGGCGACAAGGTGGTCTGGTCCACGCACTGCCACAACGATCTCGGCATGGCGGTCGCCAATTCCCTGGCCGGAGTCCGCGCCGGCGCCCGTCAGATCGAGTGCACCATCAACGGCCTCGGCGAGCGGGCCGGCAACGCCGCCCTCGAAGAGATCGTGATGGCGCTGCAGGTGCGCCGCGACATCCTGCCCTACTGGACCGAGGTCGATTCGACCAAGTTCGTGCGTGCCTCGAAGCTGGTGGCAGCGGTGTCGGCGTTTCCGGTGCAGTACAACAAGGCGGTCGTCGGCCGGAATGCCTTCGCGCACGAGTCGGGCATCCACCAGGACGGCATGCTCAAGAACATCGAAACCTACGAGATCATGCGGCCGGAGAGTGTGGGTCTCTCGAAGTCGACTTTGTCGCTGGGCAAACTCTCCGGTCGCGCTGCCTTCCGCGACAAGCTCAAGCAACTCGGCTACGAGCTGGGCGACAACGCCTTCCAGGACGCGTTCCGGCGCTTTAAAGATCTGGCCGACAAGAAGAAGCTCGTGTTCGACGAGGACATCGAGGCGCTGGTCGACCAGGAGGTCGCAACGCAATACGACCGCATCAAGCTGGTGGGCCTGAGCGTTGCGGCCGGTCTCGGCGTTGCGCCCAAGGCGACCCTGGCGCTCGAGATCGACGGCCAGCGCCACGAGCACGAGACGGTCGGCGACGGCCCGGTCGATGCCATCTTCAAGTGCATCAAGGCGCTCGTCCCGCACGAGGCTCGCCTGCCGCTGTATCAGGTCTCGGCCGTGACCGAAGGTACCGACGCGCAAGCCGAGGTGATGGTCCGGCTCGAGGAGAACGGCAAGGAGGTGACCGGCCGCGGCGCCGACACCGACACCATGGTCGCATCCGCCCGCGCCTACGTCGCAGCCCTCAACAAGCTGATGATGAAGCGCCTGCGCGGGCCCAACGCGCAGGCCATGGCGGGGTGACACCCGGGTTCAGGGCCACCCTCGTCGCCCGCCTTGGGCAGGATGCCCCTGGTCGGGATCCGTGAAGGGCCGATGGCCCTTCACATTTCGCCCGGAGGGCGAAGCGATATGGAGACGGAGGCTATGAACAAGCCGCTGACAATGGACGAAATCAATGCCCTGCCCGTCGCCGACCGCCTCCGACTGATGGAGGAGATCTGGACCTCTCTCGACGCGTGCGCGAACGAGCAGTCTGTACCGGATTGGCAGGTGCGAATTCTCGAAGATCGCCTCGATGCGCATCGACGCGATCCCGACGCAGCGCGGCCTTGGCAAGAGGTCGAGGCTCTCGTGCGCGATGTTCTGCGCAAATGACGGTTCTCGTTCGTCCCGAGGCGGCAGGCGACATCACCCGTGCTGCCGTCTGGTACGATGAGCGAGAGGCCAACCTCGGCACGGCTTTCGTCGACGAGATTCACGCGACACTGGTGCGGATCGAGGCGCGGCCTCTCGGCTATCCCTTGACGCATGGGCCTTTGCGGCGAGCCCTGACCCGGCGCTTCCCGTACGCCGTTTTCTATGTCGTCGATGGGGCGGACGCCATTACGGTCATTGCCGTTCTGCACCAGCGGCAGGATCGCAAGGTGTTGGATACGCGATAGGCCTCGCGCCAAGTCCCGTTCCACTCTAACGATCACTCCGATGTCTTACTGCACGACGACGGGGATCGATTGGCGGCGTGGCCGACGTATTCATTTCCTACAAGAGCCAGCGGCGGACGGCGGCGCACCATCCGGCGTCAATCATGTAGGTTAACAGATTTTCGGTAGCTTTTTTTACTGCTCCTCCGCCGAAGCTCTCGTTCGGCTTTCATCCTCGCTATCAACCATTCCATGCGGTGAGGTGCTTTCGCCCGTAAGCCGGCTCGGCTAGAACGCCGGGCAACGCAGGGCAACCGGAGCAGAGCCACATGACCGCCATCGTCGACATCCAGGGCCGCGAAATCCTCGATTCTCGCGGCAATCCGACGGTCGAGGTCGATGTCGTGCTCGAGGACGGCTCGCGCGGCCGGGCCGGCGTGCCCTCGGGCGCCTCGACGGGCGCGCACGAGGCGGTCGAGCT
>LNFM01005879.1_pt1 | contig 20738 bp, 14 predicted proteins | sample 596031 | NCBI WGS metagenome assembly LNFM01 (sample SAMN04254537, study PRJNA301005) | activated carbon metagenome | isolation source: dual media filters at the Ann Arbor, Michigan drinking water treatment plant | place: USA: Ann Arbor | reverse complement strand
CCGCGGGGATTGGCGAGCCGCTTGATCTGGTAGATGAAGTCTTCCGCGGTAACTTCGCGCGTGCCCGTCTGCGGGAAATCCGACAGCCGGTAGCGCGAGCGGATATCGGCTTCGGACAGCGCGAGATACAGCGGCTTGCCCGAGGCGTCCTGAGCGAATGCCGGGTGGGGTTGAAACCGCAGACCGGGGCGGATGCGCACCTCGAACTCGGACTGGGCGACCTGCTCGGGCGGCGCATCGGCGCCAATCTCGCGCCCGTCCGCGGCGAAATACCGCACCGTGGGCAGGCTCTCGGCGCTTTGCGGAATCAGCTCATACGGGCGCTTGAGATAGTGATACTGCAGCGGCGGCTCATAGATCTGGGTGATGAAATCCCACTCGTCGGACGCGTATGACAAGGCGGGATCCAGATGCCTCGGCCGCTCGACGAATGCCGAGAAGAGCGTATTGGATCCTCGGTCGGCCGCTGGGTAGGGATCGTTCCAAAGTGCGTCACCGCATCCAGCAAGCACCCAGACAAGCGCGAGAACCGCTGCGAGTCGAAACGTCATGCGGCCATTGTAGTGCAAGCGACCACGCTTTTGCGCGGTCCGCGATCGGCGTCTCGGCTATAATTCGCCCGCTCTTGAGACCCGCCTCACTAGGAGACGTCCCCATGGGATTCCTCGCCGGCAAGAAGATCCTCGTCACTGGCCTGCTCAGCAACCGCTCCATCGCATACGGTATCTCGCGCGCGCTCCAGCGCGAGGGCGCCGAACTCGCATTCACCTATCAGGGGGATGCAGTCAAGGACCGCGTCACGGCGCTGGCCAAGGATCTCGGCTCGGATCTGATCTTTCCCTGCGATGTCGCCAAGGACGAAGAGATCGAGGCGCTTTTCACCGAATGCGCTCGCCACTGGGACGGACTGGACGGCCTGATTCATTCGATTGCCTTCGCACCGCGCGAGGCGCTCAATGGCGACCTCCTCGACGGATTCTCCCGCGAGGCGTTTCGCACCGCGCACGAGGTCAGCGCGTACAGCTTCCCGGCCCTGGCCAAGGCGGCCTTGCCGATGATGAAAGACCGCAAGGGCGCAATGCTCACGCTGAGCTATCTGGGCTCGGTGCGCACCGTGCCCCATTACAACGTCATGGGGATGGCCAAGGCGAGCCTGGAGGCCTCGGTGCGCTACCTGTGCAGCGCCCTCGGCCCGCAGGGGATCCGGGTCAATGCCATCTCGGCGGGGCCCATCAAGACGCTCGCCGCCGCCGGCATCGCCGGCATGGGCAAGATCCTCAACTTCGTGGGGGAGCATGCGCCGCTGCGGCGCAACGTCACGATCGACGACGTGGGCAACGCGGCTGCGTTCCTGATGAGCGACTTGGCCGGCGGCATCACAGGCGAAGTCATGTACGTGGACGGCGGATTCAACACCGTCGTGGCGGGCATGGAGTAGGCCGAGCGGCCTGCTCCAGCGCGGGTTACTTCTTCTCGATCAGATCAGGCTGGGTCTTCACTTCGACCCGGCGCTTGAGCGCGGCCACGTAGTCGGCGAGCAGTTCCTGGCCCATCATGCGCCTGAGCTGATCGGCGGTCGCGGCGCGCATCTCGGGACGAACCTCGGCAGGCTGGTTCACGGCCGACACGCGAAGCAGCTGATAGCCGAGCTTGGGATCGTCCGCGCCGATGTAAGCGGGCAGCTTGCGGGTGTCGGCACGAAACGCCTCCTTGAAGGCCGCCTCGGCCAAGCCCTGCGGATCGGTGCGACCGATCACGACCGGCTTGCCCCAGGTCACGCCAACTTCCTCGCCCTTGCGCAACTTCTCGAGCTTTTCGAGGCCGGCGGCCACCGCACGCTTGCGCGCCTCGGCGTCGATCAGCCGTTTGCGGATCTCGGCCTGGACTTCCTCGAACGGCCGGGTTGCTGCGGGCTTGAACTCGAGCGCTCGAGCGCTGATCAAGGTGCCCGGCGCGACCTCCACGACTTCGCTGTTGCGGTTGTTCTTGATCACGTCCTCGGAGAACGCCGCATTGAGAAACTTCTCGCTGCCCAGGGGAGAGCCCGGCTTGGGCACGCGGGAGATCCAGGGACTTTGCTGGACGGCGACTTTCAAGATCTCGGCCGCTGGCTTGAGGGTGTCCGACTGCTCGTACGCCGTGTTGTTGAACTGCTCGGCAAGCTCGGCGTACCGCTTCTGCGCCGCGGCCCGCTTCATGTCGGCCTCGATGGCAGCACGCACTTCTTCGAACGGCTTGGTCGCGCCGCCGCGCACGCCGTTGAGCCGAATGATGTGATAGCCGAACTCGGTTTCGACCGGGCCCTTGATCTCGCCGGCCTTCATGCTGAACAAGGCCTCGTCGAAGCTCCGCTTCGTGGCGCCGCGCTCGAGAAAGCCGAGGTCGCCGCCGCTCTTGGCGGAGCCCGGATCATCCGAGTGGGCGCGCGCAATCTCGGCGAAACGATCCGGCTTGGCCTGCAGCTGCTTGAAGAGATCGGCCGCCTTTGCCTGGGCTGCCGCTTTCGTTTCAGCCGTGGCGCCACTGGCCACTTGCACGAGGATATGGCTCGCATCGCGCTCTTCCGGCGCCGTGAACCGCGCGGAACTCTGCTCGTAGGCCTGCCGGACCTCCTCTTGCGACACCTGCGTCTGCGCGGCGAGATTGTCCAGCGACAACACCACGTATTCCAGACGCACCTGCTCGGGCACCCGGAACTCGGCAGCACGGCTGTCGTAGTAGGCCTTCAGCGCGGAATCGTCCACGCTCACCTGAGCCTCGAAGGCCGCAGGCGCGAGGGTGGCGACCGAGACTTCCCGAGTCTGCTCGGACAAGCGCACGATTCGGTCCACGACCGTCTTCGGAAGAAAGCTGCTCGACGAAAACGCATCCATGAGCGGCTGCTGCAGCAAGTCATGACGCAGCCGCGCCTCGAAAGCGAGCGGAGTCATGCCCTGATTGCGCAGGAAGGCGTCATACAGATCCGATGAAAACTTGCCGTCCTGTTGGAAGGCTTGCTGCGACATGATGAGTTCGCGCAACTGCTCGTCCGTGACCCGCATCCCTGCGCGCACGGCCTGGGAGAGCAACAGCCGCTCACGGACGATCTGCTCCAGGGCCGCGAAGCGCATCTCCGGCGAGTCGAGCACGGACTGGTCGAGCGGCGCGTTGTTGACCATGCGCCGCATGGCATCCTGGCGCTCACGCAAGGTTTCCTGGAACTGCTGCTGGGTGACTCGATAGTCGCCCACACGGGCAACCTCGGCGCCGAGTTCGTTGCTCGTGAAGTAACTCTCCATGCCGAAAAATGCGAACGGCAGGAACATCAAGAACAGCAGGACCTGGATGAACCGCTTGTTTTTATGGACTAGATCAAACATGGAATCAAAAAGGCGAACTCGGGTTCGCCTCTGTCAAGTTGGGGGCCGGCATCGGTGCGCCGCGACACTTGCTCCAGACCCATGTTGAGAACCCAACCGACCGCTCCCCCGCATGCGACGATGCTTCGTGAGCCGGCATGGCCGGCCCAGGGCGGATCGCGGCCGATTATACGGCACGAAGTCTGGCACGGATACGGCCACCGCACGTTTACGGACCGCCTCGGGAAAGCGCGGTTCCCGCACGATCGCGCGATGCGGCGAACATGCGCAAACAAAGAGGACCGCACGAAAGACCGCTCAAAGGGACCGCACAAAGCAATAACGCCTGACGAGGCAGGCGTTATCTGAAAGCTGGCGGAGTGGACGGGACTCGAACCCGCGACCCCCGGCGTGACAGGCCGGTATTCTAACCAACTGAACTACCACTCCATGTTACTGCACTCGGCTGGTGGGTGCTGAGAGGGTCGAACTCCCGACATTCGCCTTGTAAGGGCGACGCTCTACCACTGAGCTAAGCACCCGACAAACATCTTCGACGCCACGGCAAACGACATCCGCCGACTAAGCTCGCTAGTTTACCGCGCCCTTCAATTCCTTACCAGCCCGAAACTTCGGAACTTTCGCAGCGCGGATCTTGATCTCCGCGCCCGTGCGAGGATTGCGTCCGACACGGGCGGCGCGACGTGCGACCGAGAACGTGCCGAAACCGACCAAGGTGACGCTCTGCCCCTTGCGCAAGGAAACCGTGATTGCACCGAGCGCCCCGTTGACTGCGCGCTCGGCAGCGGCCTTCGAAATGTCTGCGGCTTTGGCAACCGCTTCGATCAACTCGGCCTTGTTCACGTGAATTCCCTTTCCTGGCTTTCAGTCACTGACTGCAAGCGAGCCAGCTTCATTACGGAAGGCGCTTTATAGCAAGTCAAAAATGTCGATGTCAAGACAAGCCCGCGTACGCCGATTCATCTCCTGCGTGCGCGGGCCGGGAGCCGACAACGGCTGCTAGTGCTTCATGACCGCGCCATCTTTATCCGACGCGGCTGGCAACGGGGCGACCTCTTTCCCGTCCGCGGGCTCGGGCAAAGACTCCGGCAACCGCTCGAGCGCCAGTTCGAGAACGCGATCGATCCAGCGCACTGGATGGATATCCAGCCGGTTCTTCACGTTCTCGGGGATATCGGCCAGATCCTTGGTGTTCTCCTCGGGGATCAATACCGTCTTGATGCCTCCCCGATGCGCAGCCAGCAGCTTTTCCTTCAGGCCGCCGATCGGCAGAACCTCTCCGCGCAGCGTAATCTCGCCTGTCATGGCCACGTCGGCGCGCACGGGAATGCCGGTGAAGACCGAAACAAGCGCCGTGCAAATGGCGATACCCGCACTCGGCCCATCCTTGGGCGTCGCCCCCTCGGGCAAGTGAATGTGGATGTCGTTCTTCTGGTAGAAATCAGGTTCGATACCGAGTTTGCGCGAACGGTTGCGCACCACGCTCAGCGCCGCTTGCACGGACTCCTGCATCACCTCGCCGAGTTTTCCGGTCGTGATCGTCTTGCCTTTGCCCGGCATGACCACGGCTTCGATCGTGAGCAGTTCCCCGCCGACCTCGGTCCACGCGAGTCCCGTGACCTGTCCGACCTGATTGTTGGTTTCCGCTTGACCATAGGTGAAGCGCCGAACTCCCAGATGCTTTTCGAGATTGCGCGAGGTGATGTTGACCTTGCCGCTCTTCTCCTGCTTGAGCAGCAGCGCCTTCACCACCTTGCGGCATATCTTGGATATCTCGCGTTCGAGCGCTCGAACGCCGGCTTCACGCGTGTAGTACCGGAGCATGTCGCGAATCGCGCTTTCCGATACCGTCAACTCGTCGGCCTTGAGCCCGTGGTTCTTCATCTGCTTGGGAATCAGATAACGCTGGGCGATGTTGACCTTCTCGTCTTCGGTGTAGCCCGACAGGCGGATGACCTCCATCCGATCGAGCAATGCCGGCGGGATATTCAGCGTGTTGGCCGTCGCGACGAACATCACGTCGGAGAGGTCGTACTCGACTTCGACGTAGTGGTCGACGAATGTGTTGTTCTGCTCGGGGTCGAGCACCTCGAGCAGGGCGGAGGCGGGATCGCCGCGGAAATCCATGCCCATCTTGTCGACTTCGTCGAGCAGGAACAGCGGATTGCGCACGCCCACCTTGGACATGTTTTGCAGGATCTTGCCGGGCATGGAGCCGATGTACGTGCGCCGATGCCCGCGGATCTCGGCCTCGTCGCGCACCCCGCCCAAGGACATGCGCATGAACTTGCGGTTCGTGGCTCGCGCGATCGACTGACCGAGGGAGGTCTTGCCGACGCCCGGAGCGCCGACCAGACAAAGTATCGGCGCTTTGACTTTCTCGACACGCTGCTGCACGGCAAGGTATTCGAGGATGCGCTCTTTGACCTTCTCCAGGCCGTAGTGGTCCTTCTCCAGCACCGCTTCGGCAACTTTCAGGTCCTTGCTGATCTTGCTCTTCTTGCGCCAGGGCAACGAGACCAGCGCATCGATGTAATTGCGCACCACCGTCGCTTCAGCGGACATCGGCGACATGAGTCGGAGCTTGCGCAGTTCGGCCTCGGCCTTGAGCCGCGCATCTTTGGGCATGCCGGCCTTGGCGATCTTCTTGGCCAGTTCGTCGAGATCGGCGCCCTCTTCGAGTTCGCCCAGTTCTTTCTGGATGGCCTTGACCTGCTCGTTCAGGTAGTACTCGCGCTGACTCTTCTCCATTTGCCGCTTCACGCGGCCGCGGATGCGCTTCTCCACCTGCAGGATGTCAAGTTCGCCCTCGATCAGACCGAGCAAATGCTCCAGGCGCTTGCGCACATCGAAGATCTCGAGAGCTTCCTGCTTCTGCTCGAGTTTGAGCGGCAGATGGGCGACGATCGTGTCGGCGAGACGGCCGGCGTCGTCGATGCCGGAGAGCGATGTGAGGATCTCCGGGGGAATCTTCTTGTTGAGCTTCACGTACTGATCGAACTGCGCGAGCATCGCCCGTCGCATCGCTTCGACCTCCGTCGTCTGCACGGGCTCCAGCGGCACCGGGACCACGGATGCCGTGAAATGGGTGCGCACGTCGGACACTTCGATCACGCGAGCACGCTGGGCGCCTTCGACCAGCACCTTCACCGTGCCGTCGGGCAGTTTCAGCATCTGGAGAATATTGGCAATGCTGCCCGTGTCGTAGAGGTCCTCGGGGCTGGGCTCGTCCTTCGCGGCGGACTTCTGCGCAATGAGCATGATGCTCTTGCCCGCTTCCATTGCCGCCTCCAGCGCCTTGATGGACTTGGGACGACCCACGAAAAGCGGGATGACCATGTGCGGGAAGACCACGACATCCCGCAACGGCAACAACGGCAACGTCAATGGACTGGCAGGTGAGACGGCTTCGGACATGTTGAGGTGACCTCGGAAAGATGCATAAGACTACCTGGGGGTGCGGGAAAAAATATCAACCGCACACCCAGCAGGGCTGGCTCGTAGACCTTGCCGCTGCGTGTTTTTGTCACGCAGTCCCAGCAATCTTGGGCTGTTCGGAGTAGATCAGGATGGGACGCACGTCGTCGCCCCCGGCGCCCTCGTCGATGACGACCTTGATGACATTCTCCATCGAAGGCAATTCGAACATCGTATCGAGCAGCGCTTGTTCGAGGATCGAGCGCAAGCCGCGCGCCCCGGTCTTGCGGACCAGCGCACGGCGAGAGATGGCATGCAACGCCTCGTCGCGCACCTCGAGCTCGACGCCTTCCATCGAGAACATGCGCTGATATTGCTTGATCAGCGCATTCTTGGGCTCGGTGAGGATCTGGATCAGCGCGCGCTCGTCGAGTTCCTCGAGCGTAGCGACCACCGGCAACCGACCGACGAACTCGGGGATCAAGCCATACCGAATGAGATCTTCGGGCTGGACGTCTTTGAGCACGGAGCCGATGTCCTTGCGGTTGTCGCGGCTGTGGACTTCGGCACCGAAGCCGATGCCGCCCTTTTCGGAACGGGCTCGGATGACCTTGTCGAGCCCGTCGAACGCGCCGCCGCACACGAACAGGATATTGGTCGTATCGACCTGAACGAACTCCTGGTTCGGATGCTTGCGACCGCCCTGAGGCGGCACGGAGGCGATCGTGCCTTCGATGAGCTTCAACAGCGCCTGCTGCACGCCTTCGCCCGACACGTCCCGGGTGATCGAGGGGTTGTCCGACTTGCGCGAGATCTTGTCGATTTCGTCGATGTACACGATGCCGCGCTGTGCCTTCTCGACGTCGTAGTCGCACTTCTGCAGCAGCTTCTGGATGATGTTCTCGACGTCTTCACCCACATAGCCCGCTTCCGTGAGCGTGGTGGCGTCGGCAATCACGAATGGCACGTTGAGCAGACGCGCGAGCGTCTGAGCCAGCAATGTCTTGCCGGACCCCGTCGGGCCCACAAGAAGAATGTTGCTTTTCGCTAGCTCGACGTCGTCGCTCTTCGACATCGTCTTCAATCGCTTGTAGTGATTGTAGACGGCCACGGAGAGAATCTTCTTGGCGTGGTGCTGCCCGATCACATAGTTGTCGAGAATCTTGCAGATTTCGTGCGGAACGGGAAGATCGGACTTGCCGCCCTTGACGCCGTGGTCGGTCTGCGCCTCTTCGCGAATGATGTCATTGCACAGCTCGATGCATTCATCGCAGATGAACACCGAGGGGCCGGCAATAAGCTTGCGAACTTCATGCTGGCTCTTACCGCAGAAGGAGCAGTACAGAAGCTTTTCACCGCCGATCTTTTCTGACATGTCCGCCAAATCAACCGTCTTGGGTTTGAGGAAAATCCACCGTGGATCCAATTAGTCGCCGACGACGAGCCCAGGGTTCCATCATTCTGCTGCCCCGGGCCTGCGGCCGACGCCGCCGATCAACGAGCCGTTATCGCTTCCGCACGACTGGACAACACGCGATCCACCAAACCATAGCGGACCGCGTCGTCCCCAGCCAGGAAGTTATCACGATCCGTATCCCGCTCGACCTGATCGACCTTCTGCCCGGTGTGCTGAGCGAGGATTTCGTTCAGACGTCCCTTCAGATACAGGATTTCCCGCGCATGGATCTCGATGTCCGAGGCCTGCCCCTGGAACCCGCCCATCGGCTGGTGGATCATCACGCGTGAATTCGGCAAGCAGAAGCGCTTGCCCTTCGCGCCCGCCGCCAGCAACAATGCGCCCATGCTCGCGGCCTGCCCGATGCAAAGCGTGCTGACATCCGGCTTCACGAACTGCATCGTGTCGTAGATCGCCAAGCCGGCGGACACCGACCCGCCCGGAGAATTGATGTAGAAATAGATGTCTTTGTCCGGATTTTCGGATTCGAGAAAGAGCAGTTGCGCCACGATCAAGTTGGCCGACACTTCGTTCACCGGCCCCACCAAAAACACCACTCGCTCTTTGAGCAGGCGCGAATAAATGTCGTAAGCGCGCTCGCCTCGCCCGCTCTGCTCGATCACCATCGGCACGAGGCCGAGACCTTGCGGCTCGAACCTGTCGCCTGTTGCGCGCACGATCATGCGTTGCTCTTCCCCATCAGTTCGTCGAAATCAACGGGCGAATCTTGCGTCTTGGCCGCAGATGTCACCCAATCGACCACATTTTGCTCGATGACCGCAGTCTCGAACTCTTGCAGGCGCTCCGGCGAAGAATAGTACCACTTCACCACTTCCTGGGGCTGCTCGAAGCTCTTGGCGTGCCCTTCGACCGCGGCGCGCACCTGTTCCGGCTTGGCTTGGAGAGCATTCGCCCGCACCACCTCAGCCAATATCAGCCCCAATCTGACCCTGCGCTCGGCCTGAGTCTTCAGTATATCGGCCGGGATGGGCACATCTTTCATCTTTACGCCCCGCGCTTCGAGATCGCGCTGGGCGGCCTGCGCCAGCGACTGCATCTCGATCTCGACCAGTGACTGCGGGACCTCGAGCGTCGCACGCTCGCCCAAGAGCTTGAATACCTGCTCTTTCAGCCGAGCCTTGATGCGCCCCTCGACCTCGCGCTCGACGTTCACGCGAACCTCGGAGCGCATCTTGTCCACATCGCCGTCCGTCACCCCGAGGGTTTTGGCGAACTCGGCGTCGAGCGTCGGCAACTTGGGCTCGGAAACCAGTCTCAGGGTCAGCGAGAATTGGGCCGTCTTGCCTGCGACTTCCTTGGCGTGATAATCCTCGGGATAGGTCAGATCGAAGCTGCGCGTTTCGCCCGACTTCATGCCGACGATCGTTTTTTCGAACTCCGGCAACATCCGTCCGGCGCCGAGCAACATCTGCAGATCCTTGGCTTCCCCGCCTTGAAAGGGCTTGCCATCGATCTGGCCCGAGAAATCCACGACGACCATATCGTCGGCCTGCGCCGCGCGCTCGACAGTGTCGAAGCTGGCCCGCTGCTTTCTGAGGACCTCGATGGTCTTCTCGACCTCGGCGTCGGTCACCGTGAACACAGGACGCATGATCTCGGCGTCAGCAACGGAACCGAGGACGACCTCCGGGTAGACTTCGAAGGTTGCGCTGTACTCGTACTGTCCGCTGCCCTCGCCGGCGGGTTTGGTCTCGAACTTCGGATACCCCGCCACACGCAGATTGTTGTCCCGCACGGCGTCGCCGAAGCACTTCTGCAGCTTGTCGGCGAGCACTTCCTGCCTGACTTGGAGCCCGTACTGCTGCTCCACCACCTTCATCGGCACTTTGCCCGGCCGGAAGCCGTGCATCTTCACCGTCAGGGCCAGCCGTTTCAGGCGGCTGCTCACTTCACCATCGATATCGTTCGACGGCACGCTGATATTCAGGCGCCGCTCGAGATTACTTACTGTTTCCAGATTTGCTTGCATCATGCAGCCTCGAAGATTTCCACTTGGTGCGAAAGAAGGGACTCGAACCCCCACGCCTTTCGGCGCCAGAACCTAAATCTGGTGCGTCTACCAATTCCGCCACTTTCGCACGGCTGGAAAGACCGTCCTGGTGGGACTGACCTTCCGGCCGGAAGGCAAACTTTATCGCCCGAGAGCCATCCGCGTCCGGGCAAGTCACGTTCAGGCCGTGGCCACGGAAATGCTGGTCGCATCAACGTCCGGGGGCCTGGCAGCCAAGCCCCGCTACGCCCGGGACTGGCAGCAGACAAGTGTAATATTATTAGAGACTTGCCGCCAGCGTCAGATTGCCCTGCCGCTCCTTGCCATATACCTAAGCATTTGTTCCGAGGTCGCTTTTCATGGGGGTTGGACATTACGAGAACTTCCCGGTGGCCTCCATCCTGCTGCCAGAACCCTTGCGGCGCCCGATCGCGGCAATCTATCGGTTCGCCCGTACGGCCGATGACATGGCCGATGAGGGCGATCTGCCCGCCGAGGCCAGGCTCGAGCAATTGGCCGAGTTTGACCGCCAACTGATACGCCTGGAACGCGGAGAACCCCTGCAAGATCCACTCTTTCTCGAGCTTGCCGAAGCGATCCGCCGCCACCGCCTGCCGATGCGGTACTTCCACGACCTGCTGGACGCCTTCTCGCAGGACTGCGTCAAGACGCGTTACCGCGACTTCGCCGAGTTGCAGGACTACTCGCGACGCTCGGCCAATCCGATCGGCCGTCTGCTGCTGCACCTGTTCGGCACGACGAGCGCGGAAGCCTTCCGCTGTTCGGACAACATCTGCAGCGCCTTGCAGTACATCAACTTCTGGCAAGACGTCGCCATCGACTATCGCAAGAAGCGCATCTACCTGCCGACAGAGGACATGCAGGCCTTCGGTGTCGCCGAAGCGGATATTGCCCGCGGCATGGCCACCGATCGCTTCAAGGCGCTCATGGCCTTCCAGGTGACGCGCACCCGCAGGATGCTGCACGAAGGCGCCGCGCTGGGACGGATGCTCAAGGGACGGGCCGGTCTGGAAATCCGCACCGTCGTCGCCGGTGGCGACACCATCCTTCAGCGCGTCGCCGAAGCCGACTACGACGTTTTCCACTGCCGCCCCGTGCTGCGAGCTCGCGACTGGGTAGCCATGCTCGCTCGCGCGATCTTCGGCGATGGCAGGATTCGCGCCTGATGCTCGGACGCCCGACGCCGTGCTTGCCAAGCTGACCCCAATTCGTGGACCCTGCCCCCATGGACCCGCACAAATACTGCGCTGACCGGGCCGCCCGCAGCGGGTCGAGCTTCTATTACAGCTTCATGTTTCTACCGCAGCCGCGTCGGCGCGCCATCACCGCGCTGTACGCGTTCTGCCGCGAGGTGGACGATGTGGTCGACGAGACCTCGGATACCGAAGTCGCCCGCACCAAGCTGGCATGGTGGCGCAACGAAGTCGCCTCCGTCTACGGGGGCACGCCGCAGCATCCGGTCGCACGCGCGTTGACCGACGTCGTGGGCGAATTCAGCCTTCCTCAGTCGATGCTCGAGGAAATCATCGACGGCATGCAGATGGATCTCGAGCAGAATCGCTATCCCGACTTCGAGTCCCTGCTCGCCTATTGCCACCGCGTCGCAGGGGTCGTGGGCTTGCTCTCGGCGAGAATCTTCGGCCATACCAGTCCGGCCACGCTTGACTACGCCCACGATCTGGGCATCGCGTTCCAGTTGACCAACATCGTCCGCGACATCGGCGAGGACGCCCGACGCGACCGGATCTACCTGCCCCTCGACGACATGACACGCTATGGCGTTCGTCCGGCGGACATTCTGCAGGGGCGCGACTCGGAGTCCATGCGCAATCTGCTGCAGTTCCAGATCGCCCGTGCCCGCAGCTACTACACCCAGGCGCTCGACAAGCTGCCTGCGGCCGATCGACGCGCCCAACGCGCGGGGCTGATCATGGCCGCGATCTACCGCCGACTGCTCGACGAGATCGACACCGAGGCAACACGAGTGCTCTCGGCGCGAGTTTCGCTGACCCCCATGACGAAGCTTTGGCTCGCCTTCAAGACCTGGCTGAAGACCTAGTGGCCGGGCTCATGAACGATCTGCGCGATGCGGCCGAGGCTCGGCGCCATGCGAGGCCGCGCGTTTGCGCCAGCCGCCGCAGCCCGGATGCGGTTCACGATCCACGGGCGCCGCTCCCGCCCTGGGCACCTCAGGGCCGCTCGGCGCGATCGGCCATGCAGCGGCGAACACCGACTGAGGACGCTCGCCGGTGAGGCGATATCGAAGCGGCCCGCCGCGCGTCGCAGTCGTCGGCGGCGGCTATGCGGGCATGGCCGCCGCCGTCGAACTGGTCGACCTGGGTGTGCCTGCCACGGTCTACGAAGCCGCGGCGTCGCTGGGCGGACGAGCCCGACGAGTCAGCCGTCACGGGGTCATGCTCGACAATGGCCAGCATATCCTCATCGGCGCCTACACGCAGACCTTGGCGCTGATCGAACGAGTCGGCAGCGACGAGCGACATGTCTTGCGCCTGCCTCTGCAATGGCGGTTCCCGCCTCACTTCGATCTGCGGGCGTTTGCTGCGCCGGCACCGTGGCATCTTGCCCTGGGGCTTCTGGGCGCACGCGGATTGAGCATGAGCGCCCGGATTCGCTGCGCACGCTTTCTGCAGTGGTGCAAGCGAGTGCAGTTTCGGCTGCCCGCGGATACCTGTGTCGCCGATCTGCTCGTTCAACACCGCCAGGACAGCGACGCGATCCGCTTCTTGTGGGATCCGCTCTGCGTCGCGGCATTGAACACGCCCCCGCAGGAGGCCTCGGCGCGGGTTTTCCTCAGCGTGCTGCGCGACGGACTCGCCTCGACGCGCGCGGCCTCCGAACTGATCCTGCCGCGGACGGACCTGACGAGCCTCTTCCCCGAACCCGCAGCCGAGTACGTGAGGCGGCATGGCGGCGAGATGCGCTTGGGATGCGCCGTCCAGCGCATCGATCATGACGCCGACGGGTTCCGGCTGCGATGCACGACGGACGAGCAATGCTACGACGCTGTCATCATCGCCACCGCGCCGTCGCAGGTCGCCCCGTTGGCGGGCCACTTGCCGCAGCTCGGCGCCCAGCTGCAGCAGATCGCCGCGCTCGACTACCAGCCGATCGTCACGCTCTATCTGCACTACCCCGAGCTGCCTGCATTGCCCTTTCCGATGATGGGGATGTCGGGCGAGTTCGGCCAATGGCTGTTCGACCGGTCGGCGATCAGCGGCCAGCAAGGCCTGCTCGCCGTCGTGATCAGCGCCCGCGGACGTGCGCAGCGCCTGAAGCGGGAAGACCTGGCCGCCCGCGTGCAAGCCGAGGTGAGCGCGCTGCTGCCGGGGATCGGAAGCCCGGATTGGGTGCAGGTCATCGAGGAGAAACGGGCCACCTTCGCCTGTGTCCCGAACCTGGATCGCCCTGCCAGCCAGACGGGACTGCGCGGCCTGTACCTGGCCGGGGACTACACCGCAAGCGACTATCCCGCCACGATCGAGGCGGCCGTGCGCAGCGGCCGCTGCTGCGCACGGCTCGCCCACGACGAGGCAGCCGCCGCGCCGAGCCGCGAACACCCGCCGCGCACCGAGCTTGCGAGTCCGGCGCCGCCTCTCGCGCCTGGAAGCCACTGATTCTTCGGCCAGGCGGCTGAGCCCTGGTGAGCCGGTGTAAGATATCGAGGATCAAGAGCAAAGCCCCGGGAGAGCGAAGTTGACGCAGCGCGAATCGATGGAGTATGACGTTGTAGTGGTCGGCGGCGGACCGGCCGGACTGGCTGCAGCCATCCGGATCAAGCAGCTTGCCGCGGAAAAAGGCACCGAGACCAGTGTCTGTGTCCTGGAAAAGGGCTCCGAGATCGGCGCCCATATCCTGTCTGGTGCCGTCATGGACCCGCGCGCCCTGACCGAACTCATTCCTGACTGGAAGGAAAAAGGCGCGCCTCTCAACGCCCCCGTGACCGAGGACAGGTTCATGTTCCTGTCCGAGTCCGGCGGCTGGCAAGTCCCCGACGCGATGCTGCCCGGCTGCTTTCGCAATCACGGCAACTACGTCGTCAGCCTCGCGAACGTTTGCCGTTGGCTGGGGCAGCAGGCCGAGGCGGTGGGCGTGGAGATTTTTCCCGGTTTCGCGGCGGCGGAGGTCCTGTTCAACGACGACGGCAGCGTCAAGGGCGTGGCCACCGGCAACATGGGCGTGAGCAAGGAAGGCGAAGAGACCGAGAACTTCCAGCCCGGGATGGAGCTGCATGCCAAGTACACCTTCTTCGCCGAAGGCTGCCGAGGGCACCTGGGAAAACAGATCCAGGAGCGGTTCAAGCTTCGCGAGGGCGTCGACCCGCAGGTCTACGGCATCGGCCTCAAGGAGCTGTGGCAGATCGATCCGGCGAAGCACAAGCCCGGCCTCGTCATGCACACCGCCGGCTGGCCGCTGGAAAACGACACCTACGGCGGGTCCTTCCTCTATCACATGGAAGACAACCTGGTGGCCGTGGGCTTCGTCGTCGGCCTGGGTTACAAGAACCCCTACTTGAGCCCGTACGAAGAATTCCAGCGCTACAAGACACATCCGAAAATCCGGACCTTCTTCGAAGGCGGCAAGCGCCTGGCCTACGGCGCACGCGCGATCTCGGCCGGCGGCATACAGTCGCTGCCGAAGCTGGTGTTTGCGGGCGGCGCACTGATCGGTGACGACGCCGGCTTCCTCAATGCGTCCCGGATCAAGGGCAGCCACGCGGCGATCAAATCCGGAATGATGGCCGCCGAGGCAGCCTTCGAGGCCGTCGCAGCCGGACGCACGAGCGATGAGCTGACCGCGTATCCCGAGGCATTCCGTTCCAGTTGGCTGCACGACGAATTGCATCGCGCGCGCAACTTCAAGCCCTGGATGAGCAAAGGCTTGGTCAGCGGGACGATCATGGTGGGTATCGACCAGATCCTGTTCGGCGGGAAAGCACCCTGGACCCTGCACCACCATCATTCCGACAACGAGACGCTGGTCAACAAGCGCGATGCCAAGCCGATCACGTATCCGAAGCCCGACGGCGTGATCACGTTCGATCGCTTGTCGTCCGTGTTCGTCTCGAACACGAACCACGAAGAGAACCAGCCCTGCCACCTGACGCTGAAGGATCCGAGCGTGCCGGTGAACGTGAACCTGGAGCTCTACGACGCGCCGGAGCAGCGGTATTGCCCCGCCGGGGTCTACGAAATCGTTCGCGACGACGACGGCACCAATCCCCGACTGCAGATCAACGCGCAAAACTGCGTGCACTGCAAGACTTGCGACATCAAGGACCCGACGCAGAACATCGTCTGGGTCGTCCCCGAGGGCGGCGGCGGACCGACCTATCCGAACATGTAGGCGATCCCCGAGCGCCCCCAGCCGGGGCAGAAACACGACGGCTGCCTCGCCTGGCGAACCGGGCGGCCGTGCTTGGGCCTATGTTTTCCCGCTCGCTCCCGGGCGCCTCGGCACGGAATGCCGCGGCCTCTTCTTCGTCGGTCGTCGCCGTGCCGGCCGACAACCTGCTACAATCGCGCCCCCTCTGAAGGCCCGCCCCCATGTCAGTACCGATCCGAAATATCGCCATCATCGCCCACGTCGACCACGGCAAGACCACGCTCGTCGACAAGCTCCTGCGCCAGGCAGGCGTTTTCGCCGCCCATCAGCAGATGACCGAACGCGTCATGGATTCCAACGATCTGGAACGTGAACGCGGCATCACCATCCTCGCCAAGAACACGGCCGTCGAATTCCAAGGCATCAAGATCAACATCGTCGATACCCCCGGACACCGCGATTTCGGCGGCGAGGTGGAGCGCGCGCTGTCGATGGTCGACGGCGTGCTGGTCCTGGTGGACGCCGTCGAAGGCCCGATGCCGCAGACGCGCTTCGTAACCAAGAAAGCGCTCGCGCTGGGGCTGCGCCCGATCGTCGTGGTGAACAAGGTGGATCGCCCGGGCGCACGGCCCGAATGGTCGGTAAGCCAGACTTTCGACTTGTTCGACCGCCTCGGTGCCACCGAAGACCAGCTCGATTTTCCGGTCGTGTACGCCTCGGCCCTGCATGGCTGGGCCGTCAAGGAACTTGCCGACGCTCCCGAGAGCGGGGTGGACTCCGCGGGCGACCTCGATTCGGGGCCGTCGATGCGCCCCCTGTTCGAAGCGATCCTCGCTCATGTGCATGCGCCGGAAGTCGAAGCCGACGGGCCGTTCCAACTTCGCATCAGCGCGCTCGATTATTCCAACTACGTGGGTCGGATGGGCATCGGACGCATCAGCCGCGGCCGTGCCCGCCCCGGGCAGGAGATCGTCGTCCTGACCGAAGGCAAGGCACCGGAGAAAGCACGCATCGGGCAACTGCACGGGTTCAGGGGGCTCGACCGAGTTCTGCTGACCGAAGCGATCGCCGGCGACATCGTCGTCATCGCGGGCGTGGAACAGGTTGCGATCGGCGCCACCATGGCCGACCCTTCGCAGCCGGAAGCACTGCCCGTGCTCGCGGTCGACGAGCCGACGCTGACCATGACTTTCCAGGTGAATACCTCGCCGTTCGCCGGCCAGGAAGGGAAGTTCGTCACCAGCCGCCAGTTGGCCGAGCGGCTGGCGCGCGAACTGAACACCAACGTGGCGCTGCGAGTCGAGGAAACCGGCGATCCGGACGTCTTCCGCATCTCCGGACGCGGCGAATTGCACCTGACCATCCTGCTGGAGAACATGCGTCGCGAAGGCTATGAACTGGCCGTCGGTCGCCCGGAAGTCATTACGCGCATGATCGACGGCGTGCATTGCGAGCCGTTCGAAGCACTCACCGTGGACGTGGAAGACGTGCACCAGGGCGCGGTGATGGAGGCACTGGGCGTGCGCCGCGCCGAACTGACCGACATGGCTCCCGACGGCAAGGGGCGCGTCCGTCTCGATTACCGCATTCCTGCACGCGGGCTCATCGGCTTCCAGAACGAGTTTCTCAACCTTACCCGCGGTACGGGCCTGATGAGCCACGTCTTCGACGACTATGCCCCGATGAAGCCCGATATGCCGGGACGTCGCAACGGGGTGCTCATCTCGGGTGACGACGGCGATGCGGTCGCGTATTCGCTAGGCAAACTGCAGGAACGCGGGCGGCTATTCGTCAAGCCGGGCGACCGTGTCTACGAAGGCATGATCGTCGGGATCCACAGTCGCGAAAACGACCTGAGCGTCAATCCGGTGAAGACCAAGCAGCTGACGAACTTCCGCACGGTGCTCAAGGACGATGCCATCTTGTTGACGCCACCGGTGCAGCTCACCCTGGAGTACGCCGTCGAATTCATCGCGGACGACGAGCTGGTGGAGATCACGCCCAAGACGATTCGCGTGCGCAAGCGCCACTTGAAGGAAAGCGACCGCAAGCGGGCCTCGCGCAGCGGAGCGACGGTCGAGTAGGCAGGAGCAGGGGCACGGCCGCCACGGGCCTGCCCGTCAACCTCGCCGGGCGCACGTTGTGCGGCTTGTTCGGAACACGAACGCTTGGCAACGCTCAGGCTGCAGAACAACGGGCGTGAACGGCGGCGCGCTCCCGGCGTCGATTCAAAAGGGCAGCACACTATCGGAGCCGCCCAGCAGGGTGCGCTTCAGGCGGCCGTCCACGGGCCGGTCGCCAAGCCAGATGCGCATCAGCGCACGATGGAAATCCTCGCCGGGTATCGTCCGCCGCACCACGCCGTTGATGGTCACGCGCGTGCCTATGCCAGGCAAATAATCGAGCAGCACCACGCCGCCCTCGGTGATGCGCCCGACATCGCGCATCATGGCGGCCAGATCCCGAATCCGCTGCTCCAGCGGCGCGAGTTCGGGAGGCTGATTGTTCGCGGACAACCCGTCGTTGAGCGAAGCGATCAACTGCTCGGCAGTCACCTCTTTTTGCAGGATATGCATCGCCAGCCGCTTCGGGCCGGGATCGGCGAGCACCGCATCCGAGGCGGTCTTCTTCTGCGAAAGATAGAGCGCGATGACGTAGACCTTGGCGACCAGCAGCTTGCGCCGCACGCCCGCGCCATTGAGGTGCAATTCAGGCAGCCCCTGCGCGATATAGAGACGCTCTTCGAGCTTGACGCCTTCGACCTCGACAGCATGCCCCGACCCGGAGGCCACAAGCAAAGCCAGGAATAAACCGAGAGTGCGCGTGATCATGGCAGCCCGTCGAAGAGGTCTGTCTGATCTTAAGCCAAGGCGTGATGAGCGGCAATCGATCATCCGGGCGTCCGACGGGACGACGAGGCTGATGGCGCGAGCGCGGACGATCTCCGCGCCAGGCGCTAGTGTCCTAAGTCAGAAATCCGCTGAACAAAAGCGCCGAGAATCGGCGCCATACTTTGTCGGAAATCCTCGCCAGGTGTCCAACCTGGCTACGGTTTCCTTCGCGTCTGACGCCGATTTCGACACTTTTGTCGCTGAGGCAATAGCGATACCGTTCGGCAAAATGTCAACGGATCTCCGACTCAGGACACTAGAAGGATTCGAAGATGCCTGCCGCGCCCATGCCTGTGCCTATGCACATCGTGACCATGCCGTATTTCTTGCGTCGGCGCCGCAGACCGTGCATGAGCGTCGCCGCACGAATGGCGCCGGTGGCGCCCAGCGGATGACCCAGGGCGATCGCGCCGCCCAGCGGGTTGACGCGCTCGCGATCGAGCCCCAGATCCTGAATGACTGCCAGGCTCTGCGCGGCGAACGCTTCGTTGAGTTCGATCCAGTCCATGTCTTCGATCTTCAGGCCCGTCTGCCGCAGCACCTTGGGGATGGCCTTCACCGGCCCGATGCCCATGATGTCAGGCGGCACGCCCGCCACGGCATAACCGACGAAACGCCCCAGGGGCTGCAGCCCGGTACGCTTCAACGCGGCTTCGCTCATCAACACGATCGACCCCGCGCCGTCCGACATCTGCGAGCTGTTGCCCGCGGTGACCGACCCTTTGGCAGCGAACACCGGCTTCAAGCGCGCGAGCCCCTCCGGGCTCGTATCCGCACGCGGACCTTCGTCGACTGTAGCGAGGCGCCGCTTGATCGCAATCTCGCGAGTCGCCAGATCGGGCACCCGATCCTCGATCTGATAGGGCGTGATTTCGTCCTCGAACTCGCCCGACTTGGTCGCATGCAGGGCACGCCGATGGCTTTCGGCGGCGAACATGTCCTGCGCCTCACGCGAGATCTTCCATTGCTCGGCGACCCGCTCGGCCGTCACGCCCATGCCGTAAGCGATACCGACATGCTCATCGCGCAGGAAGATCTCGGGATTGTAGGAAATCTTGTTGCCGCCCATGGGCACCAGGCTCATGCTCTCGGTGCCGGCGGCGACCATCACGTCCGCCTCGCCCAGCCGTATGCGGTCGGCGGCCAGGGCCACCGCCTGCACGCCCGACGAACAGAACCGGTTGATGGTCATGCCGGAGACGGCATCCGGAAACCCTGCGAGCAGCAAGCCGATGCGAGCCACGTTCATGCCCTGCTCGGCCTCGGGCATGGCGCAGCCCACGATCACGTCGTCGACTTCGACCGCATCGAGCCCCGGACACTGCGCCATGGACGCCTTCAGCACATGAGCCAGCAAGTCGTCGGGACGCGTCGTGCGATACATGCCGCGAGGCGCCTTGCCGACGGCTGTGCGCGTGGCGGCAACGATATAGGCATCCTGGATCTGTTTGCTCATCGATGAACTCCTCGGTGCTTCATTGGGCAAGGGACAAGCCGTGCCGGTTCAATTGCGCAGCGGCTTGCCCGTGCTCAGCGTGTGTTCGATACGTGCCTGCGTCTTCTCGGTCGCGAGCAGTTCCATGAAGTGGGTGCGCTCCAGATCGAGCAGCCAATCCTCGTCGACGAGACTGCCTGGCTCGACATCGCCCCCGCACATGACCGTCGCGACCTTGCAGCCGATCAAGTAGTCGTGCTCGGAGATGAAGCCCCCGGCGCGCATGTTGAGCATATGCGCCTGCAAGGTCGCGATCGCCGACCGGCCGGCGACCGGAATGCCTCGCGGCTTGAGCGGCGGACGATAGCCGCTCTCGGCGAGCGCACGAAGCTGCGCCTTCGCCACCGTCAGCAACTCGAAGCGGTTCATCACCAGGGTGTCCGCAGGCCGCAGATAACCGAGTTCCTTGGCGTGCTCGCCGCTGCGCGCGACCTCCCCCTTGGCGATCACCTCGAAGTAGCGGCGCACGAAGGGGAATAGATCCGCCCCCCGGGCCTCCTGCGCGGCACGCATGGCGGCCTCCTTGCATCCGCCACCCGCCGGCAACAGCCCGACGCCCACTTCCACGAGACCGATGTAGGACTCCAGCGTGGCGACGGCGCGGTCGCAATGCATGATCACCTCGCAGCCGCCACCGAGCGCGAGTCCGTCGACCGCGGCGATCGTCGGTATGTTGCTGTAGCGAAGGCCATGCGTCGCCAACTGGAACTTCTCGACGATCCTCTCCACTTCGGCGAGCCGACCC
>LNFM01008754.1_pt1 | contig 20740 bp, 24 predicted proteins | sample 596031 | NCBI WGS metagenome assembly LNFM01 (sample SAMN04254537, study PRJNA301005) | activated carbon metagenome | isolation source: dual media filters at the Ann Arbor, Michigan drinking water treatment plant | place: USA: Ann Arbor | reverse complement strand
CCGCCGGTCCCGAGCACGCCGCCCCCGCCGCAGCCCGACCCGGACCCCGCGGCGCCCGGCCCCCCACCGGACCCGCCGACGCCGTTCGCGCCCCCGCCGCCCGCGCCGCCGCCGCCGGTGCCGCCACCTCCCCCACCGCCGCCGAAGTTGGCGGACAGGCTGCCGTTGCCCCCGCGTCCACCGCCGGCGGAGCCGCCGGGGGACCCCGCCTGACCGGTTCCCGTGCCGCCGCCGGAGCCACCGCCACCGATCCGGTCGCCGCCCGCGCCGCCGTTGATCGACGACTGCGCCGCGCCGCCACCGCCGCCCGCCACGATCACCCGCGCCGCGAGACCCGGCGCCGTGCGCACGTCGCTGGCGCCACCGCCACCGCCCGCGTTCGCGTCGCCCCGCCCTCCCCCGCCGTTCGCGCCGCCCGTCGCCCCACCCGGCCCGCCGACGACGGCGGTGAGGGTGGCGCCGGGGGTCACGGCGAACGTGCCCTGCGCGAACCCACCCGCGCCGCCCGAACCCCCAGCGGGGCCGGCCCCGCCCGGAGCGCCCTGCACGTCGATGCAGACGCTCGCGACGTGGGAGGGCACCGTGAAGGCGTGCGTGCCCGCGGTCGCGTAGGTCACCGCGACGGTCCCCGGGCCCTGGGCGCACGCCGCCCCGGCGGTGGCCGGTGAGCCCCCGTGCACGGCGAGGCAGAGCAGGCCGGCGAGGGCGACGGACGACCACGGGAGTGTGCGGGAGGGTGTCGGCATGCCCCCACATCGGCAGCGCGGGGCCGATCGCAAGCCGCGGGGCCGCGGACCCCCGTCCCGCGGGGGGCTAGGGGTGGCCGGGCTCCGCGGGGCCCCAGGGGGCGGGGAGCAGGCGCCGCTGCAGGTGGGCGCGGACCGCGGGGTCGTCGGTCAGGCCGATGGCGATGCGGGCGGCCTCCTCGGACCCGGACCGGTCGCCGAGGTCGGCCCGGCAGTGGGCGCGCAGCACCCAGTACGGCTGGTAGGCGCGCATCGCGTCCGGGGGCAGCTCGTCGAGCAGGGAGAGGGCCGCGGCGGGGCCCTCGGCCTCCCGTCGCGCGGCGGCCAGCGCCACCAGCGCGCCGAGCGCGGGCGCCCGGGCGACGAGCGCCTCGTAGAGCAGGGTGATCGCCGTCCAGTCGGTCGCGCCGGTGATCGCCCGCGCGCTGTGCACCGACTGGATCGCGGCCTGGAGCTGGTACGGGCCGGGCCTCCCCGCGCGCTGGGCGCGGGCGAGTCGTCGCTCCGCCTCGCCCTGCATCGCCGCGTCCCACCGCGCGACGTCCTGCTCGCCGAGGGGCACGAACCCCCCGTCGGCGCCGCGCCGGGCGCCGGCGCGGGCCTCGAGGTGCAGGAGCAGCGCGAGGAGGCCGTCCGCCTCCGGTTCGCCGGGCAGCAGGTCGGCGAGGACCCGCGCGATCCGCATCGACTCCCCCGTCAGTCCCCGGCGCTTCGGGTCGCGACCCGCCGGGTCGTCCCAGCCGGCGCCGTACGCGGCGTAGATCGCGTCGAGGACCGCCCCGAGCCGACCGGGCAACTCCTCCCGCGACGGGACCGAGAACGGGATGCCCGCCCGCGCGATCTTCGCCTTCGCGCGCACGAGGCGCTGGCCCATCGTCGCCGGCGACATGAGGAAGGCCGGGGCGATGCGCGCCGCGTCGAGGCCGAGCACCACCTGCAGGATCAGGGGCGCCCGCATCGGCTCGGCGAGGGCCGGGTGGGCGCAGGCGAACATCAGCTCGAGCCGGCGGTCCGGGATGACCTCGTCGGCGGCGGCCTCGGCCTGCTCCTCCCGCAGCTGCGCGACCCCCGGCAGGGCGCGGTCCGCCACCCGCGCCCGCCGGGCCGCGTCGATCAGGTTCCGCCGCGCGGCGGTGACCAGCCACGCGTCGGGGCGCCGGGGGACACCACGGGACGGCCAGGTGGCGAGCGCCGACACGATCGCGTCCCCCAGGGCGTCCTCGGCGGCGGCGATGTCCCCCGCGACGGACGCCAGATAGGCGACGAGGCGCGGGTACGACTCGCCGACGACCCGCTCGACGCCGCGCCGGGCGTCCTCCCGGCCGGCGGCGCCGTCGCTCACGTCGCCGGGGGCGGCAGCAGGGGCCGCACCTCCACCGCCCCCGTCGTGACCGACGGGCAGCGCGCCGCCCACGCGAGCGCCGCGTCGAGGTCGGGGACCTCGACCACGAAGTAGCCGCCGAGCTGCTCCTTGGTGTCGCTGTACGGACCGTCGTGGAGCAGGCGGCCGCCGTCGCGCTCGCGGATCGTCGTCGCCGTCCACGGCGGCTGCAGCCCACCCGCGTCCCGCAGGACCCCGCTCGCGGTGAGCGCCGCGATGTACCCCTGCCACGCCGTCCAGTAGCCGTCGGCGCGCCCCGGGTCCTGCCGCGCGCCGAAGTCCTCGGTGTCCTCGACCGCCAGGATCATGTACCGCATCCCGCCTCCTCCTGTCCGTTGGTGAAGAGGTGCGCCCCGGGATCCTCGCGGCTCCGTCCCCGGGTCCGCGGAGGAACGGTGGCGCCCCCTCACGACGCAGACGTCCGCCGCGCCGCCGTTTCGACGTCGCCGGAGGCGGCGGGTCGAAGTGGGCCCTCGATCGACGTCTGCGGGGTGAGCGCACCGCTCGCACCCGACGACCAGGAGGAACCGGTGACCAGCCAGCACATCCAGATCGCGATCAAGGCCACGCCCGAGGAGGTGTGGGACGCCCTCACCGACCCGGAGACGACGCCGGCGTACTACGTCGGGTTCGCCGCCCACTTCGACCTCGCCCCCGGCGGGTCGTACCGCTACACCGCCGGGGGCCGGGACATGATCACGGGGACCGTCGTCGCCGCCGACCCCGGACGGTCGCTGGAGACGACGTTCAACGGCCACTGGGCACCCGACGTGGACGACCTGCCCGAGAGCCGGGTCACGTTCTCGCTCACCGACCCGCCCATGCCGACGCCCGGCGTGACGGTGCTCTCGTGCCGCCACGAGGGGCTGCCCGACACCGCCGCCGCCGCGCACCTCGAGGCGGGGTGGGTGTCGATCCTGAGCGGCCTGAAGACGCTCCTCGAGACCGGCGAGCCGATGGCGGCCCCGCGGTAGCCGCCCCCCGGACGCGCCCCGGGGGCTCCCCCGGGGCGGCGGCCTCAGCGGTACTCGGGGTTCGGGTGGTCGAACCGACGGCCCGCCTCCCACTCCGTGACCTGGTTGCCGTGGGCGGGGACGCCACCCGCGGCACGCAGCATCCGCGCCATGTGCATCAGGTTCCACGTCATGAAGGTGGTGTTGCGCCGCGTGAAGTCGTTCTCGGGCCCGCCGCTGCCCGGGTCGCCGTAGCTCGGGCCGGGGCCGACCTCGCCGATCCAGCCGCAGTCGGCCTGGGGCGGGATGACGTAGCCGAGGTGCTGCAGCGAGTAGAGGACGTTCATGGCGACGTGCTTGACGCCGTCCTCGTTGCCCGTCACGACGACGCCTCCGACCTTGCCGTAGTACGCCCACTGGCCGGCGGCGTTCGTCTCCGCCGAGTAGCCGTAGAGCCGCTCGATGACACGGGTGCAGACGCTGCTCTTGTCGCCCAGCCAGATCGGCGTGCCGATGATCAGGATGTCCGCCGCCATCACGCGCTCCTGGATCGCGGGCCAGTCGTCGCGGTCGAAGCCGTGCTCGGTCATGTCGGTCTGGACACCCGGCGGGATGACGTGGTCGACGGCCCGCAGCTCGTCGACCGTCACCCCGTTCGCCCGCATGATCGCGACGGCGTTCTGCGCGAGGCGGTCGGTGTGCGACGGTCCGGGCGTCGGCGTGAGGGTGCAGTTCACGACCAGCGCGCGCAGGTCGGAGAGGTCGGTCTCGGGCATCGGTCCACCTTCCGGGTCGGGTGAGACGCCAGTCTCCCGCGGCGTCGGGTCGCGGGGAACATCACCCGCCGCCGCCCCGTCCGCCCGCGGACCGGCCGCGAAACCCCCCGGGGAAACGGCCTTTCGGGTGGGGTGGGCGTCCCGGACCGTCCCATCGGGGAGTTGTCCCCCCTCAAGTAATCCACTGAGATCTCGATGCAGGGGGAGAGTCCGCACCCAGGAGAGTGATGTTGAGGGACAGCGCCATCCGCCGCTGGCGCACCGCGCGCCGGCTGAAGGGCGACATCGGCTACCGCGGCGTGGTCTACGCGCTCGCGTGCAGCGTGCTGCCGGGGCGCGTCGTCCAGCTCGAGTGGTTCGTGATGATCGAGCGGCGCCCCGTCGACCCCGGCCCCCTCCCCGCCGGCCTGCGCATCCGCTGGGACGCACCGGGCGACACCACCGTGCTGAGCAGCCTCGACCTCACGCCGGCGGAGGTCGCGCGCCGGCGCGGCCTCGGCGACCGCGCCCTGATCTGCGAGGGCGACGACGGTCGGCTCGTCGGGTACTCGTGGTACCGCCGCGACCACTGGGACGAACGCGGCCTGCAGTTCCCCCTCGCCGCCCACGAGGCGTGGGCCTACGACCTGCGCGTCGCCCCGACCCGCGAGGGGCGGAAGGTGCTCGGCTACCTCGGCGCCTACAGCTCCGTCGCCCTCGCCCGTGACGGCGTCACGAGCGTCCTCGCCGGCATCGACGTCGCCAACCGCGGCGTGCTGCGGGCGACGCTGCGGCGCGGCGCGAGGTCCATCGGCTCGGTCGCGATGGCCCGGGTCGGCCCGGTGAGCATCCGGCGCGAGGACTGGGACGGACGGCGGGCGCGCTGGCGCCTCTGCCGCGGCGCCCGCCCCGTCGAGCGGCCGTCCACCCCGTTCGACCCCGGGTGGCGGGACGCGCTCCCCGTCGCCGAGGTTCGGTACTCCCCGGCGCCCGACACCGCCTGAACCCGCCCCCCGGCCTCACCCGGGGCACGCCGCGCGCCGATACCGGTGTGGGGACGGAGCGCGTCGCCACACCGCCGAGGAGTTCCCGATGGCCACCGGTACCGCGAGCTCCGACAGGATCGTCCGTGAGGCGGCCGCGCTCATCGGCGCGTCCCTCGACGTCGGGGCGACGCTCCGCGCCATCGCCGACGCCGCCAAGCGTGCCCTCGGCGCCGACCGCGCGAGCTGTTACGAGTACGACGTCGAGCGGCAGGTCGTCACCGCCGTCTACACCACCGAGACCGAGCCGCGGGCGCGCCGGGCCCTGGAATGGGCATGCGGACGCGGGCCGGACGCGTTGCCGCTGTGGCGCCTCCAGCTCGCCGGCGCCGACCGGATGCTCGCCATCGAGGACTACGCCACCTGCGCCGACCTCCCGGCCGCGCTGGCCCGTGACCTCGGCAGCGGCGCGCTCATCGGCGTCCGCCTCGAGCACGCCTCCGTCCGCACGAACGGCGCCGTGTCGCTGCTCGGCACCCTCTTCTGCAGCTACCGCACGCCCCGGGTGTTCTCCGAGCAGGACCGGTCGGTCGCCTACGGCCTCGCGAACCTCGCGACGCTCGGGCTCGCGAACGCGCGACTCCACGCCCAGACCCTCCGCAGCCTCGAGACGGCCGAGCGCCTCGCGGAGACCGACGAGCTGACCGGCCTCCCCAACCGTCGTGCCCTGGAGCGACGGCTCGAGGCGATCCCCGGCGACGGGGACCGGCCCCTATCGGTGCTCGTCCTCGACCTCGACAACTTCAGGACGACTGCCTGCGGGCGGTGGCACGGACGAGCGAGGCGGCGCTGCGCCCCCACGACCACGCCGGCCGGCTGGGGGGCGAGGAGTTCCTCGCGATCCTCCCCGACACCGGCTCGCGCGGCGCATGGCTCGTCGCCGAGCGGCTGCGTGCCCGCATCGGCGAGCTGCCGATGCCCGGCGGGCACCGCCTCTCCGCCAGCTTCGGCGTCGCCAGCATGCCCGCCCACGCCCGCTGCGTCGCCGACCTCGTGCGGGCCGCCGACACCGCCATGTACGCGGCGAAGTCCGCCGGCCGCGACCGGTGCGTCGTCTACGACCCCCGCGACGTGCTGGCGGTCCGCGAGGTGACGCGCCGCGCGCAGGCGAGCCACGACGGCTTCGTCGGTTCGGTGCTCGCCCTCGCCGCCGCGGTGGACGCCCGCGACCACCGCACCCTCGCCCACTCCGCACGCGTCGGCGCGATCGCCGGCGCGATCGCGGCGCACATCGGGATGGACGGCGACCGGGTCGAGGAGGTCCGCATCGCCGGGCTCCTCCACGACGTCGGCAAGGTCGGGGTGTCCGACGCGGTGCTGCACAAGCCGGGCCCCCTCACGGCGCCGGAGTGGCGGGAGATGGCGCGCCACCCGGAGATCGGCGCCAACCTCCTCGTCCACCCGGACCTGGCGGACGTCCGGGACTGGATCCTGCACCACCACGAACGCCCCGACGGCCGCGGTTACCCCCACGGGCTCGTCGGCGACGCGATCCCCATCGAGGCCCGCGTCCTCGGCATCTCCGACGCCTACGAGGCGATGACCGCCGACCGGCCCTACCGCGCCGCGATCGGCGCGGACCGCGCGCGGGCCGAGCTCCTCGCCGGCCGGGGCACCCAGTTCGACGCGGCCCTCGTCGACGCGCTGCTGGCCGTCATCGACGACGGGCTGCTCGACGACGACGCCACCTCGCGCATGCCCCTCGCCCTCGACACCGCCCCCGGAGCCGTCGTCACCACCTGATCATCCGGCCGGACCGGTCAGTACACCCACGACACCGGCGACGCAGGGGCGCGCCTCATGGGGCGCGCTACCCTCGGTCCCCGCCCCCGACGGAGGACTGCCATCCCCCCCGCCCCGCTGCCCCCCGGCGTCGAGGAGCTCGTGCGCCGCGCCAACCCCGCGGTCATCGCGTCGATCCGCGCCGACGGCACCCCCCACACCGCGGCCACCTGGTACGACTGGGAGGACGGTCGCGTCCTGCTCAACATGGACGCGTCCCGGCTGCGGCTGCGGTTCCTGCGCCGCAACCCGGCCGTCTCGCTGACGATCCTCGACGATGCGAGCTGGTACCGGCACATCACCCTCGTCGGCCGCGTCGGTGAGATGCACGACGACCCCGACCTGCACGACATCGACCGCCTCGCCGTGCGGTACACGGGCTCCCCCTACCCCGACCGCGGGCACCGCCGGGTGTCCGCATGGGTCGACGTCACGTCGTGGCACGGGTGGGACGCCGCCGGGACGATCGCGACGCACGCGGACTGGCGGGAGGGGTAGACGCGGCCAGGGGGCGCGGTCGCCCCGTACCGGCCCCGCGGCGAAGGCGGGCGGCCCCCGCCGCCGATAGCCATCCCATGACCCCGACGCCGCTCACGTCGGTGCGCACCGCGCGCCCGCGAACGATCCTTGCCGTGCTCGTGTTGCTCGCCGTCGGCGCCGCCGCCGTCGCCGGGATCCGGGCGATCGACGTCGGGGCCGCCGCCGCGGCGTTGACCCACGCCTCGCCCGAGTTGCTCGTCGCCGCGATGGGCCTCTACCTCCTGAGCCAGACGGCCTCGGGGCTGATGTGGGGCGTCTGCCAGGGATCCGGTGGCGTGCGGCTGGCGATGCCGACGACCCTCGGACTCCACTGGATCGTGCGCGCGTCGTGCGAGCTGCTGCCGGCCGGTCTCGGCGAGGCCCTCCGCGTCGCCGCGGTGCGACGCCACCCCGACGGCGCCCGCGCCGGCACCTGGCGCATCGCGGGCGCCCTGACCGGCTTCAAGGTCATCGACGGCGTCGTCACCGCCGTCGTGGTCCTCGTGATCGCGCTGGCGACCCCCCTGCCGGGCGCGGCCGCCGGGCTCCGCTGGACGGCCCTCGCGGGGGTCGCGGCGTTCGTGGTCGCCGGGATCGCCTGGCGCCTCTGCCGCGGCCGGCTGCCCGGCGGCCTCGCCCCCGCCCGCGCCCGTCGCGTGAGCGCACGGCTCGCCGAGGGCGCCGGTGTCCTCACCGACACCGGGGGAGCGCGCCTCGCGGGGCTCCTCGCCCTGATCTCGGTGCTGTTGCGCATCGCCTGCCTCGCGGTCCTGCTCGCCGCCCTCGGCATCGCGCCGCAGGCGGCGCCGCTCGCGTTCGCCGCGATCGTCCTCGCCGGCGTCGTCCCGGGCGCGCCCGGCGGCGTCGGCGCACGCGAGGTCGTGCTGCTGCCGGCCCTCGCGCTCGCCCACGGCGTGCCGGGCTCCGACGCCCTCGCGTTCAGCATGGCCGTCCAGGCCACCGCGCTGGCGACCTCGCTCGTCGCCGGGGGGGTCGCACTGCTCTGGCTCGGCCCGTCGCTCGCGCGCGGCCGCCGGGCCGCCGGCGAACCGGACCCCGGTGTCGCGCCCGCCCCGGCCGTCGCGGTCGCCACCCGGGCCTGACGGGGCCCGGGTGGCGACGCCCGACGGTCAGCGGGTGGAGAGCTCCGCGCGCAACGCCGCGGGGATCGGTCGTCCGGCGATGCTCCGGAACGCCGCGTAGCTGGGCTTCGGCGCACCGCCCGAGCGCAGCAGACCGGCGGGCCAGTCCCGGTTGTCCTCGAGGTTGAACCACACCACCGCGGCCAGGCGGGGGCTCTTGACCGTCTTCAGCGAGAAGATCTGCCGCAGGAAGAGCCGCTGCTGGGAGGGGCTCGACGGCTTCAGGTCGGGCCGGAAGGTGGTCCGCGCCGTCGTGTAGCCGGCCTCGGTGACGTAGAGCTTCATGCCCTTGCGCTTCGTGTCGAGCGTGTCGTAGATCTCCTGCAGGCTCAGCCACGTCGGGAAGGCCTTCTGGTACGACTTCGTCGAGAACTTCGGGCCGCGCGACGGGTAGATGTGCTGCGAGTACGCGTCGAACTTCAGGGCCTTGTCCTTGACGATCGCGTTCATCCACGCCTTCGCGCCGAGGTTGCCGCCACCGCTGGAGCTGCGCGGCCCGCCGACGCCGGCGATCACGATCGCGCGCTTGTTGGCGGCCTTGATCTGCGGGTACGCGGCGCGCACGAGGGCCTTGTACTTGGCGACGTTGGTGCCGCTGTTGAAGCGGAAGAACGCCTTCAGGTTCGGCTCGTTCCACACCTCGAAGTGGCGGACCCGGGGAAGCAGCGCGACGCCGCCCGTCGGGACGAACCGGCCGCTGTACCGGGTGGCGAGCGCACGCATGAACTGCCCGTACGCCGCGGGCACCGGCGCGTTCGGGTTGTACGCGGTCTTGAAGTCCGTCTTGCGGCCCTGCACCGCCCAGTCGGGGCTGCTGTAGACGCTGACGATCGGCGTGATCCGCGCGACCGTGAGGCCCGTGAAGATCTCGTCGACCCGGGTCCAGTCGTAGGCGGGGTCGTTGGGGTCCGTCGGGTTGGCGGGGCGCGTCGGCGCCACCATCGACCAGAGGACGTCGATGCGGGTGACCTTGGCGCGGCTCTGCCTCACCGCCTCGACGCGGGCGGGGATCTCCGCCAGCGGAGCGGTGGTGAGCACGTCGTCCTGCACGGCCGCCACGCCGGCGACGCCGGTCGAGGGGATGGCCAGGGCGGCGCCGACCGCGGCCGTGGCCGCCAGTCCGATCAGGGCACGCCGTGGCGCGAATGCCTGTGGTCTCACCGGTCTCGTCTCCTCATCCAGGGCACGGGCGGCGGGGATGGTACCAACGATGCGGCCCGACCCCGATCCGGCGGGTCGGCCTCACAGACCTCTAACGCCTGTCGTCGAAGAACGATCGCAGCAGGCCGAGCGCCTCGGTGGCGAGGACGCCGCCCTGGATCTCGACGCGGTGCAGCAACCGCGGGTCCTGGAGGGGGTTGATGACCGAGCCCGCCGCGCCGACCTTCTGGTCGGGCGCCCCGAAGACGACCCGGGCGACGCGTGCCTGCTGGATCGCCCCCGCGCACATGGGGCACGGCTCGAGGGTGCAGTAGAGGACGGTGCCGAGCAGGCGCCACCCGCCGAGGGTGACGGCGGCGGCCCGCAGCGCCAGCACCTCCGCGTGGGCGGTGGGGTCGCCGCGCGCCTCGCGTTCGTTGTGCGCCGCGCCGACCACCTCGCCGTCGCGCACCACGACCGCCCCGACGGGGACGTCGCCGTGGTCGGCGGCCTCCGACGCCTCGCGGAGCGCGACCCGCATGAAGTGCTCGTCACGCGGGAAGACGCGGCTCATGGAAGGACCCTACCCGTGGGGGGTACCCTGCGGCGGTGCGCATCGTCTCGGTCAACACGGGCCTCCCCGCCGACCTGACGTACGGGTCCCGGACCGTCCTCACCGGCATCGTCAAGGCGCCGGTCGAGGGGCGCGTCGTGGTGGGGCCGACGGGTCTCACCGGCGACGGCCAGGCCGACCTGTCGGTGCACGGCGGCCCCGACAAGGCCGTCTACGCCTACCCGCTCGAGCACTACGCCCACTGGGCGGCGGAGCTCGGGCGCGACGACCTCGCGCCCGGCCACTTCGGGGAGAACCTGACGGTCGAGGGCGTCGCGGAGGACGACCTCGCGATCGGGGACGTGCTGCGCGCCGACGGGGCGCTGTTCGAGGTGAGCCAGCCGCGGGTGCCGTGCTTCAAGCTCGGGATGCGGATGGGCGACCCCGGCTTCCTGAAGCCGTTCCTCCGCAGCGGCCGGGTCGGGTTCTACCTGCGGGTGCTCGAGACCGGATCGGTCGGCGCCGGGGACACGCTGCGCCGTGAGCGCGCCGCCGAGGGGTCGATGACCGTCCGCGAGGTCGCGGCCCTCCTGCTCGACTCCGCCACCGCGGACGACCTGACCCGCGGCGCGGAGGTCGCCGCCCTCCCCCTGTCGTGGCGGGAGGGGTTCGCGAACCGCGCGATCTCCGTCAGGCGACGGCCTGCATGACCAGCAGGGCGGCGTAGCCGGCGGCGTAGGCGCCGGTCAGCGCGAAGGGGACGGCGGGGGGCAGGTCGCGCACCCGGAAGCCGCTCGTCGCGAGGAAGCCCAGCTTCACGAGGTCGCCGGCGAGCATCAGGGCGCCGAAGGCGACGACGTACCCGCCGATGTCGCCGTCGCGGGCGAGGGCCACCGTCATGCAGACGTGCCCGGCGAGCATGAACGGGATGAACGCCATCCCCACGATCTCCCGCTCGAGCAGGCGGTCCGCGACGGCGGCGAGCAGGCCGGCGGACAGGACGGCGAGCAGGATCACCTGCGCCAACCGGACGCCGCCGGCCCCGTCGGCCGACCGGCCGAGGGCCGTCACGAGTGCCGCGACGCCGACCACGATCCCGGCGCCCTTCAGGGCGGTCTCGAGCCACCCGAGCGGGCCCCACTCCCCCACGTGCCAGTCGCGGCGCGACGTCCCGGTCATGGCGCGGGGCACACGGACGCGCCGGCGGCGATGACGGCCCGCCCGCCGGCGTCGTCGAAGCCGCCGGTGCGGACCACGTCGGCGCGGGAGCCGCCGCCGCCGTCCACGGCGACGGCGTAGCGGTGCAGGCCGTCGGGGCTCACGGTCGCGACCGCCGCGGGGCCGCACAGGCGCGCGACCTCGCGGTCGACGCGGCGGACGTCGGCCTGGCGGGCCGCCGCGGTGATGCGCCCCTCGGGCGGCGACGCGGGCCCCGGCCCGACGACGGCCAGCACCCCCAGCACGATCGCGCCGACGGCGAGGACGCCGAGACCGGCGTGGAGGAGCGCGCGGCCGTGGCGGGAGCCGCGCCACGGGGGCGCCGCCTCGGGAAGCGGGCGCGCGAAGCGGCCCCGGCGCCCCGGCGGGATCATGGCGGCGACCGGCGCGAGGCAGGCGATGACGGCGACCCCGATCTGCGACACCTCGAGGCTCGCGAGCCCCAGCATGCGCAACGGCAGGCAGGCGACGGTCCAGAGCGCGGCGAGGGCGAGCACCGTGGCCGCCCGGTGGACGCGCCCCCACGCCGTCCACGTGCGCGCGGCGCGGCGCCACGGTGGCAGGGCGAGGTAGGCGTCGACGCGGCGGCGACGCCAGATCGCGCGGGCGGTGCCGCCGACCGGGCCACCCGCGGGGCCGAGCAGCGGCTCGAGCTGCTCGGCCACCTCGGACTCGAGCTGCGCCTGGCGGCGGAGCATCCCCTCGGTGCGCTCGCGCGCGAGGCGCTCGCGACGACCGGAGGGACGGCCGATCGGCGACGACGCGGCGGTCACTCCGGGTCCCCGACCGCCATGCGCACGATCTCCTCGGGGTCGTCGGACATCTGGATCAGGTCCATGTCGGTGCGCCCGACGTAGCCGTCCTCGAGCAGGCGCGCCTGGATCCACCGCACGAGGCCCGCCCAGTGGGACACCCCGCACAGGACCACCGGGAAGCTGCGCGCCTTGCCCGTCTGGATGAGGGTGAGCGACTCGAAGAGCTCGTCCATCGTCCCGAACCCGCCCGGGAACACGATGTAGGCCTCGGCGTACTTCACGAACATGGTCTTCCGTACGAAGAAGTAGCGGAAGGCGATCGCGAGGTTCACGTAGTCGTTGACCGACTGCTCGTGGGGCAGCTCGATCGTGCAGCCCACCGACATGCCGCCGGCCTCGGACGCCCCGCGGTTCGCGGCCTCCATGATCCCGGGGCCGCCCCCGGTGATGACCGCGTACCCGCGCTCCACGAGGCGGCGCCCGACGTCGCGGGCGAGCTCGTAGTGGGGGCTCTCGCTGCCGATGCGGGCGGAGCCGAACACCGAGACGGCGGGCCCGACCCGGGCGAGGGCGTCGAACCCGTCGACGAACTCGCCGAGGATGCGCAGCACGCGCCACGGGTCGCTGTGCAGGAACTCGGGGTCGCTGCCGCGCCCGAGCAGGCTGGCGTCGGCGTGGCCGAGGGCGGCCTCGCCCGGTCCGCGGGCCCCGAGGCGGCCGCGTCGCTCCAGGCTCACCGGTCGGCCGAGCCCACGTGGCGCACGAGCGCGTCGAGGGGCAGCCGGGCGGCGTCGGCGCTCCACCGGGCGACGTCGCGGCGCGCGGGGTCGCGCGGCCGCTCCGGCGTGCCGAACGTGAGGACGATCACGGCGCGCTCGGGCGGCTCGATGCCGAGCGCCCGGCCGAGCGCGTCGCGGTCGGCGATGCCGTTGGGGCAGGAGGTGACGCCCTCGGACCAGGCCGCGAGCATCATGTTCTGGGCGGTGCGGCCCGCGTCGAAGTCGACGAGGCCGCCGCCGGGGGTCACGACCAACGCGACCACGAGTCCGGCGGACATGACGTTGCCCGCCGCGTAGACGGCGTCCGCGACGGCGGGGACGGCCTCACCCTCGGCCACCACGAAGCGGCAGGGCTGCCGGTTGCGGGCGCTGCCGGCGAGCCGGCCGGCGTCGAGGATCGCGGTCCGCACGGGCTCGGTGACCTCGGCGCCCGAGTAGTGGCGGGCGTCGCGCTTGCTGGCCACGGCGAGGTGCACGTCCATGCCCGGGCAGGTTAGACGACGGGTCGCGGCGCGCGACCCGTCGCTCAGGCCGCGGCTTCGCTGCGCTGGGTGTGGGAGACGCAGAACGGCGTCCCCCAGATCGGCTCGCGCCCGCAGGGCTTGCCCTTGCGGTTGAGGGCCGCGCAGCGCGGGGTGGAGCCGTCGAGGCCGGACGAGCCGCGCTCCTGCTCGAAGAAGGTCCGGGCGCGGGCGAGGTGCGCCTCGATGACCCGCGAGGTGCGGAGCTGGTCCTGGGCCCGCATGAGGGAGCGGGCGGAGGAGAACAGCGACCGCGACGCCATCGGCAGGGAGCGGGGGTCGGCGGCGAGGCGCGAGATGCCGGCCTCGCAGACCTGGAGCAGGTACCGCTCGGACCAGCCGGGGCGACGCGGGTCCGGCATGAGCGACGGGCGGAGCGCCGCCCAGAGGTCTCGGGTGAACCGCTGCATGGCCGCGGCGCGGCTCATCGGCGGGTCGGAGGGCGGTACTCCCAGTGTCGTGGCCATGGCGGGGATGACACCACAGACCAGACAGGCTGTCAAGAGTCTGTCGAGGGTTCGGATCGCGCGGATCGTCCCCGATCCCCCCCGCGCACGGGGTGGGAGGGGGTAGCCTGGACAGGTTGTCGAGATTTGAACCAGCCGTGACCCCGCTGACCACCGACACGACGCCGACGACCCCTCCGGGCCTCCTGCGCATCGGGGAGCTCAGCCGCCGTCACGGCGTCAGCCCCGACCTCCTCCGGGTGTGGGAGCGGCGGTACGGCCTGCTGGAGCCCGAGCGCTCCCCCGGCGGCTTCCGGCTCTACACGCCCCGGGACGAGGAGCGCGTGCGTGCGATGCGCCGCCACCTGGCCCAGGGTTTCTCGGCGGCCGTCGCGGCGCGGATGGCCCTGCGCGCCCCCACCCCTCCCCCCTCCTCCGAGCGACAGGGGGCGATGGAGAGCGCGCTCGACGAGCTCGGCGTCGCGCTCGAGGCCTTCCAGGACGTCGAGGCCCAGTCGGTGCTCGACCGCCTGCTCGCGACGTTCAGCGTCGAGGCGGTGCTGCGCGACGTCGTGCTCCCCTACCTCCAGCGGCTCGGCCGCCGATGGGAGCAGGGCGAGGTGTCGATCGGCCAGGAGCACTTCGCGAGCGCCGTCCTGCGCGGCCGCCTGCTCGGCCTCGCCCGCGGCTTCGACGTCGGCGTCGGCCCGCGCGCGCTGCTCGCCTGCCCCTCGGGTGAGCACCACGACCTCGGGCTGCTGTGCTTCGGCATCGGCCTCCGCGAGCACGGGTGGCGCGTCACCTACCTCGGCGCGGACAGCCCCATCGAGACGATCCGCGACACGGCCGGACGGCTCGACCCCGACCTCGTGGTCGTCTGCGCCGAACGCCAGGAGCCGCTCGACGCGGTCGTCCACGAGCTGCGCGAGCTGGCGGCGGCGCACCCGCTGGCGCTCGCCGGGCGGGGCGCGTCGGCCGAGACGGCCCACGCCGCCCGCGCGTCGCTGCTGCAGGACGCGCCGATGGCGGCGGCGGCGCGCCTCGCCAACGAGTGGCCGGCCCGGGGAAAGGTGCGTGGGAACCGGCCCAGCGGGTAGCCTTCGCCACCATCCGAGCGGAGGGGAGGCCGATGACGGAGTTCCTCAACACGACGATCAACGGCCTCTCGAGCGGCGCCATCTACGCGCTCGGGGCCATCGGGCTCTCGCTCGTCTACGGGATCCTGAAGCTCGTCAACTTCGCGCACGGCGACTTCATGACCCTCGGCGGGTACGTCGCGTTCGCCGTCAACGTGAGCGCCGGGATGCCCCTGGTGGTGGCGTTCCTCGCCGCGATCGCCGCGGTCGCCGCGCTCGGCCTTGTGCTCGAGTGGGGCATCTGGGCCCCCATGCGCCGCCGTGGCGCCGGCGTCATGCAGCTCCTGCTGCTGTCGATCGGCCTCGCATTCGTCATCCGCAACCTGATCCTGTTCCACTGGGGCGGTGACGACCGGTCGCTCGACGTCGACCAGTTCCAGTCGTGGAACATCTTCGGCGGCGTCCAGATCACCGCGATCCAGGTGACCGTGATCGTGACCGCCGGCGTCGTCCTGCTCGCCGTCGCGGCGATGCTGAAGTCGACCCTGATCGGCAAGACGATGCGGGCGCTCGCCGACTCGTTCGACCTCGCCGAGGTCTCCGGGGTCAACACGAAACGCGTCGTCACCTACACGTGGCTGCTCGCGGGATCGCTCGCCGGGCTCGCCGGCGTGCTCGCCGCCGTCTACACGACCCTCACGCCGAACACCGGCTGGTTCCTGCTGCTCTCCATCTTCGCGGCGGTGGTGCTCGGCGGCATCGGCAACGCCTACGGCGCGCTCGTCGGCGGGGTCGTCCTCGGACTCGTCCAGGAGTGGTCGACGATCTTCTTCGCCGCGACCTACAAGGAGGCCATCGGCTTCCTCGTCCTCATCCTCGTCCTCCTGCTCCGGCCGCAGGGGATATTCGGCCAGGCACGGACCGTCTGAGAGCGCCATGGACCCCCTCCTCGCATTCGGCTTCTGGGCCTTCGTCCTCACCTTCGCCGGGATCTACGCGATCTTCGTCCTCGGCCTGCAGGTCGAGGTGGGCGACACCGGCCTCATCAACTTCGGCCACGTCGCGTTCATGGCGATCGGCGCGTACACCACCGGCCTGCTGCTCACGAACGGCGTGTCGATCTGGATCGCGATGCCGCTTGCGATCATCGCGGCGGGGGCGGCGGGCGCGCTGCTGGGCATCCCGACCCTGCGATTGCGGGCCGACTACTTCGCGATCACGACGATCGCGGCCGGGGAGATCCTGCGGATCACGATCGAGAACGAACAGGAGACCACCGGCGGCACCCAGGGCCTGCGCGGGGCGAGCGGCCCGTGGCGCGACTTCAACAACGACGTCCTCGACCTGTTCTCCGGGTGGGGCATCGAGCTCGACCGGCGGGTGCCCCTCCTCGTCATCGTCTGGGTGACCCTGCTCCTCGTCGGGCTGCTGCTCGTCTACCTCGGCCGCACCCCGTGGCGGCGGGCGCTGCGGGCGGTCCGCGAGAACGAGGAGGCCGCGGCGGCGTCGGGGATCCCCGTGTTCTCCTACAAGCTCCAGTCGCTGGTGCTCGGCTCCGCCATCGCCGGCCTCGCCGGGGTGCTGTTCACCTTCTACTCGACGACCCTCTTCCCCGAGAACTTCGAGCCCATCTTCACCTTCGTGGGCTTCGCCATCCTCATCCTCGGGGGCATCGGGTCGTACTTCGGCGTGATCGTGGGGTCGGTCGTGATCGGGTTCATCGTCTCCGGCACCCGGTTCCTCGACTTCCCGCTCGAGGCCGACAAGGTCGCCGCCCTGCGCTTCGTGCTCGTCGGGCTGATCATCATGGGGATGATGGCCTTCCGGCCGCAGGGGCTCTTCGGCAAGAAGGAGGAGCTCCATCTCGACGCCTGACGCCCCGGCGCCCGCGGAGGCCCCGGCGCCCGCCGGCGCGACGGACGCCCTCCTCGACGTCCGCGACCTGAAGGTCCGCTTCGGCGGCCTGCAGGCCGTGGCGGGCGCCACGTTCGACGTCCGCCCCGGGTCGATGACGGCGCTGATCGGGCCGAACGGCGCGGGCAAGACGACGGCCTTCAACCTGCTGACCGGGTTCATCCGCGCCGACTCGGGCGAGGTCCGCTTCGCCGGCACCGACATCTTCCGGGAGCGGCCCGACCGGATCTCCCGGCTCGGCATGGTCCGCACCTTCCAGCTCACGCGCGTCCTGTCGAAGATGACGGTCATCGACAACGTGATGCTCGCCGCGCCCGACCAGCCGGGCATGCAGCTCCACAACGCCCTGTTCCGCCGCTCCGCGTGGCGCGCCCGCGAGGTGGAGGTGCGCGAGGAGGCGATGACCCTGCTCGCCGAGGTGGGCATCGAGAAGCACGCCGCCGCGTACGCGGCGACGCTCTCCGGTGGCCAGCGGAAGCTGCTGGAGCTCGCGCGCGCCCTCATGACGCACCCGCGGCTGGTGCTGCTCGACGAGCCGATGGCGGGCGTCAACCCGACCCTCGGGCGCCGCCTGCTCGACTACCTCACCCGGCTGCGCTCCGAGCGCGACCTGACGATCCTGTTCGTGGAGCACGACATGGACGCCGTGATGGAGCGCTCCGACGAGGTCATCGTGATGGCCGAGGGCGCGGTGATCTCCCGGGGGCACCCCGACGTGGTGCGCCGCGACCCGAAGGTCATCGACGCGTACCTCGGCGCGGAGCCCACCCTCTCGTGACCGACGCGACCGCGACGCCGGTGCTGGAGGCGGAGGGCCTCGTCGGCGGGTACGTCGCCGAGGTCGACATCCTCCGCGGCTGCACCCTCACCGCCGCCGACGGCGAGATCGTGGTGGTCATCGGCCCGAACGGCGCCGGCAAGTCGACCCTCGCGAAGGCCGTCTTCGGCCTGGTGAAGGTGCGCGAGGGCCGGGTGCGTCTCCGCGGCCACGACATCACCGGCGCGGCACCGCACGAGGTGACCGCCCTCGGAATGAGCTACGTGCCGCAGGTCTCCAACGTGTTCGGGTCCCTGACCGTCCAGGAGAACCTGGAGGTCGGCGGCGTGCTGAAGCGCGGCCTCATCAAGGAGCGGATGGACAGCATGATGACGCTGTTCCCGCGGCTCGGGGAGCGGCGGCGCCAGCGCGCCGGGACGCTGTCGGGCGGCGAGCGCCAGATGCTCGCGATGGCCCGGGCGCTGATGCCCGACCCGACGGTGCTGCTGCTCGACGAACCCTCCGCCGGGCTCGCGCCGCGCGCCGTGGGGGAGGTGTTCGACACCGTCCTCGAGATCAACCGCGCGGGCGTGACCATCGTGATGATCGAGCAGAACGCCCGGCGCGCCCTCGCGCTCGCCGACCGCGGGTACGTGCTCGAGGGGGGCCAGAACCGGTTCGAGGGCTCCGGGGACACGCTGCTCGTCGACCCGCAGGTGGCCGAGCTGTACCTCGGCGGCACCCCCGCCCCACCCGCCGCGGACGCGCCCGGCTGAGACCGGCCCGGCCGGCGGGGCGTGTGCCCCGCCGGCGCGGTCGCGGTGTGTGTCCTACTCCTCCGTGATGGTGATGACCTGGTCGCTGTCGACCAGCTCGCCGCCCGTGTAGCTCCAGGTGGCGTAGTTGGCCGAGGCGGGGTCGCCGTTGTCGTCGAAGTCGATCGGACCCGACGCGCCCTCGTAGTCGATGTCCTCGCCGTCGGCGAGCGCCTGCAGGGCCTCGGTCATCTGCTCGTACGTGTACTTGTTGCCGGGGGGACCGGAGACCGCCTGGAGGTTCTCGGCGATCGCCGCCGGGTCGCTCGAGCCCGCCGCCGCCGCCGCGAGGGCGAGCAGCACGACCGCGTCGAAGTTCTGCGCGTCGTAGGTCTGACGGGGCTTGTCCAGCTCCGTGTTCCAGAGGGTGTCGAACGCGGCGCCGGCCGGGGCCTCGAGGGAGGTCGGGACGGTGCCCCGGATGCCCTCCGTCGTCGGCTCGCCGGCGTCACCCGGCAGGTCGGGGGACCGGAGGCCGTCACCGGTGAAGGTGCGGGCCGGGTCCCAGTTGCCGGTGCGGACCAGCGCCGGGCCCATCTTCGCCCAGGTGCCGGTGTAGTCGATGATCATCCAACCGTCCGGGTTCCCGCTCGCGATCTGCTGCGCCTCGGAGTTCAGGCTGGTCGCGTCCGGGTTGTAGGCGACGTTCCGACCGACGGTGCCACCGCCGGCCTCCCACGCCTTGGTGAACTCCTCGACGAGCGCGGTGCCGTACGAGTCGTTGCGGTGCGCGGTGTTGACGGTCGCGTCGGCGCCGATCTCCTCCGCCATGACCTGGGCGATGACGCGGCCCTGGATGGCGTCCGACGGCGGCGTGCGGAACACGAGGCCGTCGTCGTCGAGGGTCGTCAGGTCGGGACCGGTCGCCGAGGGCGTGACGAGCGGGATGCCGGAGGCGATGGTGACGTTCTCGGCCGTCGGGATCAGCTCGGGGGTGGCCCACGGTCCGGCGAGGGCGGCGACGCCGTCGCTCTCGATGAGCTTCGTCGCGGCCTCCTGGGCGGCCTGCGGGTCGGTCTTGGTGTCCTCGGTGATCAGGGTCAGCTCGAGGCCGGTGTCGCCGGCCCCCGCGTTGACCTGCTCGGCCGCGAGGTTGGCCGCGTCGGAGCCGGGTCCGCCGAAGTCGGCGAGGGCCCCCGTGAGCGGGACCAGGACGCCGATCTTCAGCTCACCGACGTCACCGCCACCGCCGCTATCGTCGTCCCCGCACCCGGCGACGATGCCGCCGAGTCCGAGCACCCCCACCATGAGGAGGGACGCCATGGTGCGCCGTCGAATCATTCGAGCCCCTTTCGTGTCCGGCGCGCGCATCGGGAGGCGCGTCGATGCGCGCGAGCCTACCCCTCGCCGTCCGTGCATGAAAAGGACCTGACCGTGCGGTGCCGTCTGGCGGAACCTTCCGACCTGCCGCGGGTGATGGCGTTGCGCCACGCGGTGTTCGTCGTGGAGCAGGGCGTGCCGCCGGATCTCGAGCGGGACGACCTCGACGCGACCGCCGTCCACCTGCTCGCCGAGGACGACGGCGTGGTCGTCGGATGCTGCCGCCTGGTGCGCGACGACGACGCCGTGCGGCTCGGGCGCATGGCCGTCGCCGCCGTCGGTCGCGGGCGGGGCGTGGGGGCGCGGCTGCTGGAGTTCGCGGAGGACGTCGCCCGCCGGTCGGGGGCGGCGGAGGTCACGTTGCACGCCCAGGTCGCGGTCCGCGGCTTCTACGCACGGGCGGGGTACGCGGAGGAGGGCGACGAGTTCCTCGACGCGGGGATCGTCCACGTCGCGATGCGGCGGAACCTCTAGCCGCCGATGGCGCGGACCGCAGCGGTGACGACGACCGCGGCGACCACGATCGTGAGGAACGACCCGCGGCGCCACGCCACGAGCAGGGCGGCGGCGACCCCGGCGGCCCGGGCGTCGAGGGTCCACGCGCCCCCGGAGGTCAGTCCCTGCACGGCGACGAGGGCCGCGAGGAGGGCGGGGGGCAGCAGGTCGGTGACCCGCGCGAGGCCGGGCGGCAGGCGGCGGCCGCCGAGCACGAGGGGGCCGGCGGCCTTCAGCGCGTAGGTGCCGGCGGCGAGGGCGAGGACGGCGGCCCAGCTCACGGGGCGACGGGTCGGCGGCGGCCGACCAGGAGCCCGAGGCCGGCGCCCGCCGCGGACAGCAGGATGGGGACGCCGGCCGGGGCGACGGGTGTCAGCGCGAGGGCGATCGCGGCGCCGCCGAGGGCGGACGCCCGTGCGGCGGGGGTCGTCAGCCGGGGCCAGAGCAATGCGACGAACGCGCCCGGCACCGCCGCGTCGAGGCCGGTCGCCTCGACGTCGATCGCCCCCGTGAGGGCCCAGCCGGCGATCGTCCCGGCGTTCCAGGGCACGAAGACCGCGGCGCCGGTGATCCAGAAGGCGCGGCGGGCGGTCGCGGGGTCGGGCTGTGCCGTCGCCACCGCGACCGACT
>LNFM01005878.1_pt1 | contig 20741 bp, 21 predicted proteins | sample 596031 | NCBI WGS metagenome assembly LNFM01 (sample SAMN04254537, study PRJNA301005) | activated carbon metagenome | isolation source: dual media filters at the Ann Arbor, Michigan drinking water treatment plant | place: USA: Ann Arbor | reverse complement strand
GCTCCGCCTCCGAGGCGAGGTCCAGCGCGCGCTCGAGCATCTTGCCCGCCTCGCGGTCACGGCCCTCCGCCTCCAGCAACCGCGCCGCGTTCACGTCGTCGTGGGCGCGTGAGAAGTGATCGATTGCCCGGGCGTGGTCCCCGAGTTGCTCGGCGATGCGGGCCGCCTCCGCATGCCGCCGCAACCGCGCCAGCACATCGAGCGCCTGCTTCGCCCCCTCGGGGGTCGCCGTCAGCTCCGCGAGCACGCCCTGGATCAGCACCTCGTCCTGCAGATCGATCGCGTACCGGAGCGCGCGCGGCAGGTCCGCCCCCATGCGCGCGGCCTCGTAGGCCCCGCGGAAGTCCCACAGCTTCTCGAAGATGGCGATCGCCCGCACGTGATCCCCGGCCGCCAGGGCCGCCCGTGCCGCATCGATGGACAGATCGTCCGCACTCATCGTCGATTGCCTGGTACCGCGGCGCGATGGTACCAGAGCGGCTCCATGCATCAGCGCAGCGCTCACCGTTCACTGCTCGTCATCGGCTCGGTCGCGCTCGACGACATCGATGGCCCCGCCGGCATGCAGCGGGACCTCCTCGGCGGCTCCGCGTCCTTCATCGCCCGCGTGGCCAGCTACTTCACGAAGAAGGTCTCGGTCGTGGCGGTCATCGGCGACGACTTCCCCCAGACGCATGTCGACGAGCTGACCCAGCTCGGCGTCGACACGTCGGCCATCAGCCGCGTCCCCGGCGAGACCTTCCACTGGGTGGGCAAGTACTCCGACGACCTCACGTCCCGCGAGACCCTCGACACCCGCCTCGGCGTCTTCGGCGAGTGGCAGCCCAAGGTCCCCGAGGCCCAGCGCGATGCCCAGCTCGTGCTCCTCGGCAACATCGATCCCGTCATCCAGCTCGACGTCCTGAAGCAGATGCGCGCGCCCGCGCTCGTCGCGCTCGACACGATGAACCTCTGGATCAACATCAAGCGCCCCGAGCTCCTCGCGACCCTCGCGAAGGTCCACACGCTGATGATCAACGACGAGGAGGCCCGCCTTCTCGCCCAGGAGCACAACCTCCACAAGGCGGCGACGGCTATCCTCAAGCACGGCCCGTCCTCGCTCATCATCAAGCGCGGCGACGCCGGCGCGCTCCTCTTCCACGAGGGCGGCGCCTTCGCGGCCCCGGCCATGCCCCTCGCCGACGTGAAGGACCCCACCGGCGCCGGCGATTCCTTCGCGGGTGGCCTCATGGGCTACCTCGCGTACGCGGGTGACCTCTCGCCCAAGACCATCCGCACGGCGATGATCATGGGCTCCGTCATGGGCTCGTTCGCGGTCGAGAAGTTCTCCGTCGACGGCATCCGCGATCTCACGAACGCGAAGATCCAGAAGCGCTTCGACGACCTCGCCGAGCTCACCCACTTCGAGCGCATCACGATCTAGTCCCAATGCTGGTCAGTTAACTAAGGTCGTTCGTGCACGTGCCACGTGCCACGCGCACGAACTGGGCAACCAGGCTGAGGCGCGGCCGATAGGGCTGGATGTGGCGCCATCATCGACGTCATCCGGCTGATCGGCGTGGTGCCGGAGTCGGACCTGGCTGCGGCCAAGCTGCTCTTGATCCGCGTGGTCGGCATGCCGAGCAAGCTCTGCCGATGATCGTGGACGTGAAACGAGCACGTGACACGTGCACGTGTACGCCCCCGGAACCTGCTAACTCACCAGCCTTGGATCTAGTCCGGACTATCGACGCTGCGGCGACCGACCGCGCGCCTACTCGTCGAGCGTGAGCGGCGCGTGCGGGGGGCGGTTGTAGAACTTGGCCGCCAGCTCGTCGTCGTACTGGTCGGCGAAGCGGCCGACCGCGGAGACCATGGTGCCGAGCTCGTTCGCGTCGAGGCCTTTGACGGCGCGGGCCGCCTGGAGCACGACCCAGCCGTCGGGCTGGATGGCGAAGGCCGCCATGCCTCCCATCGTGCCGTTGTGCTCGAGCAGCGTCCGGAAGAACTCGAGCTCGCGGCCCGAGGGGACGGAGCGGAAGAGCGGCGAGACGGCGATCACGGCGGAGCCCGAGATGCCGGCGATCACGAAGGCCGAGCCCCACTGCAGGCGGACGAGGTTCGTGTCGACGCGGACCGCGTGCTCCGCGAGGCCGGCTTCCTTCAGCAGGGCGTCGAGGTTCACGTCCGCCATTAGAACAACTTGCCCAGCTTGTCGCCGAGGCCGCCGGGGAGCTTGTCGGCGATGCCGGAGGACTGGAGGAACTTCAGGGCATCCTCCTTGTGGTCCGTGAGGAAGGCGATGACCTTCTCTGCCGTCGCCTTGTCGATGCCGACCTTCTCGACCATCTTGGAAACGAAGTCTTCCATGCAGCCCGCATGGTACGACGGGTCGTGAGCGAAGCGAACGTTCTGTGTAGCCGAGCGCTTCGCGAGGCGATGATCGGGTCGGCCGCCCTTGCGGCGGGGGACCCATGAGCCACGACATGCGGGAGCGCTCGCTTTGGGCGTGGGGAGCCAAGGGAAAGCTGCCGGACGCGGGGGCGCGGACGGGGCTGGCCGGGATGGTCAAGGCGCTGCTGCCGTCGGCGACGCCGGTGGTGCGCGACCTGCCGCGCGACGAGCCTGACGTCCCTGCATCGACGGTGGCGATCCCGGCGGAGCTGGCGGAGTTCGCGACACAGGCACCACGCGAGCGGGCCCTGAAGACACGGGGGCGGGCCTGGCCGGATCTGCTCGCCGGGTTTCACGGGGACTTCGCGGATGCGCCGGCGCTGGTCGCCCGGCCGCGGGATGCGCACGAGGTCGAACGGGTGCTCGCAGCGTGCGATGCGGCGGGCTGGGCGTGTGTGCCGTTCGGCGGAGGGACGAGTGTCGTCGGTGGGGTCGATGCGGGGCTCGCGCGCGGCGATCGGCCGGCGGCGGTCGCGCTCGATCTCGGGGCGCTCGCGGGGGTGCACGAGGTGGATGCGACGAGCCGGCTCGCGCGGATCGGCGGCGGGACCCTCGGACCGGCTCTCGAGGACGCGCTGGGCGCGCACGGCCTGACGCTGCGGCACTACCCGCAGTCGTTCGAATTCTCGAGCCTCGGCGGCTGGCTGGCGACGCGGGCGGGCGGGCACTACGCGACGGGACCGACGCGGATCGACGAGCTGTGTCACTCGCTGACGATGATCGCGCCGCGCGGCGTGCTCGAGACGCATCGGCACCCGGGCTCGGGCGCGGGGCCGGAGGCGTCACGCTTGATCCTGGGCAGCGAGGGCGCGCTCGGCGTGATCACGGAGGCCTGGATGCGCGTGGTGCCGCGGCCCCGGTGGCGCGCATCGGCGTCGGTGGCGTTCAAGGACTTCGAGCAGGGGGTGGCGGCGGCGCGGGCGCTCGCGCAGTCGGGGCTCATGCCGTCGAACGCGCGCCTGCTCGATGCGAACGAGGCGAAGCTCCATCGCGTGCGGTTCGATGGGGCGAGTGTCCTCTTGATCGGCTTCGAGTCCGCGGACCATCCACTCGGGGCGTGGCTGGCGCGGGCCGTCGAGCTCGCGCGTGATCACGGCGGTGAGGTCGTGTCGGGGCCGTCGGAGAGCGACAGCGAGACCCGGAAGGCGACGCACCGGGGCGAAGCGGGCACGTGGCGGCAGGCGTTCTTCGATGCGCCGTATCTCCAGAGCGCGTTGCTCTCGATCGGCGTCCTGTCGGACACGTTCGAAACGGCGTGCACGTGGACGCAGTTCCCGACGTTCCACGCCCAGGTCGTCGCGGCAGTGCAGCGCGCGCTCGACGAGCACTGCGGCGGCGGCATCGTGTCGTGTCGCTTCACGCACGTGTATCCGGACGGCCCGGCGCCGTACTACACGTTCGTCGGCCCGCTCGCCTCCGAGCGCAGCGCGGCGCTCGCGCAGTGGCGCGCGATCAAGACGGCCGCATCGGAGGCCCTCCACGTCGCGGGCGGCACCATCACCCATCACCACGCCGTCGGACGCACGCATCGTCCCTGGTACGACCGCGAGCGGCCACCGCTGTTCGCCGATGCCCTGCGCGCGGTGAAGCGCGAGCTCGATCCGTGCGCATCGATGAATCCGGGCGTGCTGATCGACCGCTAGGGCTGTTTCGCTTCGACCTTCGGCTCGGGGCGATGCGGCGGCAGCGGGCGCGTGCGGCCGAGCTCGACCTGGCCCGCGATCACGCCGACCTTGACGACGAGCCGGGCGAGCGACACGCCCTGGCGCAACGCGAACAACATGATCGCGCCGGCCTGCCCGTACATCGGGTGACCCATCGCGAGCCACAGGTACAGCGCGGTGATGCTCGCAAAGACCAGCCAGCCGAAGGCGCCGTGCAGCAGCGTGAGCGGGCGTTTCACCACCCACACGGCCGTGCGCAGGTACGTCGCGATGACGCCGGGCTGGTGCGACTCGTCGCGGAGGACCAGCTCGACGCGCGCGTAGTCGACGATGGTCCACACGACATGGAGCACGAGGACCGTTGGCACCAGCGCGAAGAGGAGCGGGCCGATCACCTCGCCGACGGTCAGCGCGAGCTCGATGTCCTCGAAGGCCGATGACAGGCCGAGCGATGCAACGAACATCACGACGAGCCAGCCCGGCATCGAGACCACGGCGAGCCGGGCGAACTTCAGATACGAAGCGGCGCCATGCGCGCCGAAGCAGCGTGCGGTCTCCACGCGTCCCTCGGGCTTGTGCGCGAGTACGCCGAGCAGGCCACCCACGAGGAACCACGTGACGAGCTGCCACGCGAGGGTCGCGCCGACGATGATCGCCGCCACCGCGAGGAAGCTCGGCTCGGCGTAGCGCACGCAGGCGATGGCCGCGACGAGGTTGCCGTCGACCGCATCGTCGAAGAGCGGCAAGTGCGAGAAGGCCTGGGCGAGCACGATCGCGATCGTCACCATGCACGCCGCTGCCCACAGACTCTGCACGACGAACACCGTCAGAACCGTCCCGGTGTAGCGGGACACGGCCCGCACGCCGCTGCGCACGAGGTCCACGAACGACAGGCGCGTGGTCGCCATCAGAGCCCCGTCGCCTGCATGAGCGTCTGCGTCCCCGACGAGAACCACGCCCCCGCGCGCAGCGACGCCGAGCCATCGCCGATGACACGGTACGAGAGCTCGGCCGGGGCGGCGAGCAAGAGCTTCCCGTCGGGATCGAGGTGGACCTCGGCGAGCGGCGAGCTGCGCACCACCTCGAAGAGCTGCCAGCTCCCGTGGCCACGGTCATCCCAGTGCAGGCGCTCCGTCGAGCCATCCGCGAACTCGAGCTCGATGTCGAGCGGGACGTGAATCGTCCCCGTGTTGCTGACCATCACGGAGCACGCGTAGCTGCCGGTGTCGGGCGCATCGTCATCGTCGACGATCGTGCGCGCCGCGCCGCTGCCGAACACGCCGCGCGGCGCGTGCTGGTGACGGCACCCGGCACTCCGCACCGCAGGGCGCGCGGCGCCGACGTGCTGGAACACGGGGCCGATGAACCAACCGAGAGCTTGCCCGAGTCCCTGCTCGAGGGCGGCGAACAGGTCGCGGCCCGTGGGGTGGGTGAAGGCGTGCTTGGTCGCGTAGGTCTTCATCGCCGCTTCGAACTTCGTCGTGCCGAAGGTCAGCTCCAGCGTGCGCAGGGCGAGCATCGGCGTGCCGTACGTCTGCTCGGCGTAGTCGGTCTCGTCGGCGAACGCATACGCCGCCGCGGCGATCGGCGTGGGCAGGGTGCCCGGTGTCTCGGCGACCGCGCGCCGGAGCGCGAACATGTCGGCCTCCCAGCCCATCCAGTCGATCGCGTTCCCGCGCGGGCCGTAGAGCGCCGCCATCACCTTGGCGTCGGCCCACTCGTTCACGCCCTCGTCGAGCCACGCCTCGATCGGCTCGTTGGACGCCAGGATGCCCTGGAACCAGTTGTGTCCAACCTCGTGCACGGTGACGTACTCGGGCAAGCGCACGCCGGGCCGCGAGAACACGCTGTCGCCGGCCGTCGTCACGAACGTCGGGTACTCCATTCCGCCGGCGCCGAGGGCCGCTTCCGGCGGTGGGTCGATGACGGTCATCGTGCTCCACGGATACGGCACGAACCACTCGCTCATCTTCTCGATCGTCCCGATCGCCGCCGCCAGGTGCCGCTTCGCGAAGTCGGCCTGCGCGGGGCGCGCGAGCACCCGCACGGCGACGGGTTTGCCGGCGACCATCGCCGTTCCACTCGTCGTCTCCATGCTCGGATCCGCCATCCAGGCAAAGTCGTGGACGTCCTCGGCCTTGTACGTGTACGTGCGGGTGCCGCCGGGTTGGTCCTGGACGGCGACGAGCACGCCCGTCGCCGCGACCACGTACGCCGCCGGCACGGACAGGGTCACGTCGTACGTGCCGAAGTCGGCGAAGAACTCCGTGAACGTGTGGAGCGGCTCGCAGCTCCACTGCTCGGCGCCGGGCGGTCCGGTGCGGACGCCGATCTTCGGGAACCACTGACCGATCAGGTGGAAGTCGCCGTGGTAGCCGGTGCGCGCGAATACCTCGGGCAGCTGCGCGGTGTAGCGGAAGTCGATCGCGATCGACGCGCCGGGCGCGAGGGGCGTGGCCAGCGGGAGCTCGACGACCGTCTCGTCCGCGCCCGCATTCGCGGGGAGGCGCAGGGTCTTCGCCAGCTCGGCGCCGTCGATCTGGACCGAGTCGATCGTGATCCAGCCCCAGCTCGACGCGGTCGCCTCCGCATCGCGGAAGCTCCCCTGCGAGCTGCGCATGAACACCGACGATTCGTTCTTGAACGCGTTCAGGTAGAGATGAAAGGGCAGGTGCGTGACCGCGCTCTGGCCCGGGTTCGTCCAGCGCAGCGTCTGCGTCGCCGAGAGCGTGTGATGGACCGGATCGAGCTTCGCGTCGATCGTGTAGTTCGCGATCCGTGGGCTCTTCGCGCCGGGGACGCGCAGCGCCGGCAGTCCGTCGGTGGCGGGCAGCTTCCTGACTCGATGCGGCTCGCGGGCGCTGCTGCATGCGGCGAGCACCAGGCCGAGGACGGCGACGGCTCGGAGCACGCCCCTCTATACCACCGGCTCTGCTACCGTGCCGGGCATGGACCAGCCGGTCGATCCCACCGCGTCGCCGTCGGGCGACGCTGTTCGCGAGCCTTCGCACGCTTTCGATCATCGTGGGCGGGTGGCCGCGTTCCTCTCGCGCTTCGGCGTCGAGCGGAACCTGTCGCTGGCGCCACTCACCGCGGAGGGCGTGGGGTCCGTCCAGCGCGGCTCGGCGGTGGTGACCATTCACGTGATGGCGGACAAGGGGATCCTCCTCTTGCTCTCGAAGGTCTCGGACGCCCCCACGCTCGACGCGGCGCGCGCGCGCCGCTTGCTGCAGCTCTCGTTCACGGAGACGGGGGACGCCGCCTTCGCGCTGCACCCGCAGACTGGTGATCTGTACCTCCGCATCCTCCGGGGCCTCGATGGTCTCGACTACGGAGAGTTCGAGGACCTCCTCCACTCGATCGCGAAGACGGCCGATCACTGGGATGACAAGCTCGCCGCCGAGCTCGCATGATCACGCTCGCCGACGCCGAGGCCACCGCTCGCGCCGGCGCAGTGCTCGCGAGCCTGTTGCGCGGGCGGGAGGGCATCGCGCTCGTCGGTGACCTCGGCGCTGGGAAGACGACCCTGGTCACCGCCCTCGTGGCGGCGCTCGGCGGGGGAGTCGCGACCTCACCGACGTTCTCGCTCGTGAACGAGTATCGTGGCGGTCGCTTTCCCGTGATGCATGCCGACCTCTACCGCATCGAGCGCGAGGCCGAGGTCGCCGAGCTCGGTCTCGAGGACGCGGATGGCGTCTTGATCGTCGAGTGGGCCGATCGCTTCGACGTCCTGCCCGCGGACCATCTGCGCCTCGAGCTCGGGCACGCGGACGCGGGCCGTACGCTCACGGCCACCGGCACGGGCCCGCAGAGCGCGGCACTGGCGACGGCGCTCACCAGCGCGTTGCGGTGAAGGGGTGGTCACCCGCCGGATGTGCCAGACGTCTCCAGCGAGCCAACAATCCCGCGCTATGGCGGTCGACCTGCGAGTAAGATGATGCCCATGAGGGCCTCGAAGGTTTCGTGCGCGTTGAGCCTGGTCGGAGCGCTGGTGATCGGCTGTGGCGACCGGGATTCCGACGACAGCGATGTCCCCGACGCCACGGCGACGTTCGCGTCGATCGCGGTCGAGCCAGCGACGGCCACGCTCACCGTTCCCGTCGGCACGACGACGACGCAGGCGTATCAGGCCTTCGGCGTCGCAGCCGATGGGTCACGTACCGAGCTCACCAGCTCCTGCAGCTTCAATATCGATACCGGCTTCGGCTCGTTCACGGCCGCGACGGCGACGGTGGGACCGCGCGGTGGCAAGGCCGCGATCAGCGCCATCTGCGGCCCGCAGACCGGTCAGGCGCAGCTCATCGTGAACCTGACGGGCTCCTTCATCCAGGGCGGAGCGCCGGCGAACTCCGAGGAGCTCTTCGGCACGGCGACGCTCGGCACCGATCCGGCGCGCGCGCCGGCCATCGAATACCCCATCGAAGGCGCGGTCTCGCCGCGCAACATCCCGTCGATCGAGACGCAGTGGCGAGCGTCGGCCAACGATCTGTTCCATGTCTCGCTGACGTCGTCGTACGCGTCGGTCCACGTCTACACGACGGCTGTCGAGGCCATGCTCGAGTCGCCGGCCTGGGCCTCGCTCGCGGGCACCGCGGCCGGCGAGCAGCTGATCTTCGTCGTGGAGGGCCTCGTGCAGGCCACGCCCGGCGAGAAGTTCGCGAGCACGCCGATCAAGATCGTGATGACCACCGACGATATCGATCAGACGGCCATCTATTACTGGGCCTCGTCGCAGGGCAACATCATGAGCCAGGTGTTCGGCTCGCCCGACGAGCCCTCGCTCGTGAAGGACCAGTGCACCTCGTGTCACTCCGTATCGCGCAGCGGTGATCGCATCGGCTATAGCCGCTGCGTGGCCGGCAGCTGCGCGGGCGAGAACCTCGCCGTCGGCTTCCTCAAGTACGACGCGGCGACGGGGAGCTGGGTCGAATCGGTGAACGCCGACAACCGCGCCATCCTCGGCTCGTACACGACGTTCAACCCTGACGGCACGATCGCGATGGTGAACCGCCGCGGTGGCACCTTCGGTCTCTACGACCCCGACACCGGTGCCGAGATTCCCTCGAACCTGGCCGTCGCGAACGTCGGCACGGCGAGCGCGATGATGCCGGACTGGTCGGCCGACGGCGGTCGCGTGGTCTACGTTAGCGCGAACCCGAACGCGTACATCGATCTCAATGGAGGCTCGATCTACTCGATGGCGTACTCGAACGCCGGCGGCACGCACACCTTCGGCGATCCAGTCGCGCTGTTGCAGCCGCCGCTTACCCTGGCGAATGGCGAGTACACGAACTTCTTCTTCCCGAGCTTCTCGCCCGACGGCGCGCTCGTCGTCGCGAACGCCACGCGCACGAACTGGCGCTTCTCGGTCGCGAAGCAGTCGGGCGCCCGCCTGGTTCTCGCGGAGTCCACGGGCGCGTGGACGGTGGATCTGACGCAGCTGAATGGCGGCTCGGTCGACGCGAACATCACCTGGGCCCACTGGGCGCCGACGGTCTCGTCCGAGTACTACTGGGTCGTCTTCTCGAGCGAGCGCGACTACGGTCACCGCACGACGATCGCCACGAGCCCGGCGAGCTGCAAAGCGAACGGCGTCGAGCAGTGCAAGCAGATCTGGCTGTCCGCGATCCGCAGGGACCGCCTGGGGGCGGGCCAGGACCCGAGCGCACCGCCGATGTGGCTGCCGGGCCAGAACCCGCTCGCCAACAACATCAGCCCGTACTGGTCGAAGCCCGCCGTCCTGCAGTGAAGTGCTAGCTTCCGGGGCATGAGAGCCCTGGTAGTGGCGGCCCTGCTGATGCTGGCCATCCCGGCCCACGCCGGCGAGTTCGATCCAGACTCGGTCTACAAGGTGCCGACCGGGGCGAGCCCGGTGAGTGGCCCGGCTGACGCTGCCGTGACCGTGGTCGTGTGGAGCGACTACGCGTGCGGCTATTGCGCGCGCTCGCAGAGCACCCTCGAGAGCCTGGTGCGGCTCTATCCGGATCAGATCCGCTTCGTCCACCGCATCTTCCCCCTCGACGACGAGGACACCATCGCCTCGCAGGCCGCGCTCGCCGCCGCCGCGCAGGGCAAGTTCGAGCCGATGCACGACCGGCTCTACAACGTCTTCGGCCAGGTCGACCGCGTCGATGTCGAGCTGTTCGCGCGCGAGCTCGGCCTGGACATGGTGAAGTTCCGCGCCGACCTCGACGCCGCCGTGTACGCCCCGCAGATCGCGGCCGACGTCGCGGATGCGCGTGCCCTCGGGATCTCCGCGACGCCGGTGTTCTTCATCAACGGCCGGCCACTCGCGGGCAGCCAGCCGCTCAAGGCCTTCATCGATGTCGTCGATGGCGAGCTCGCCACCGCGCGCAACACGAAGACCGTCGTGCCGTACGAGACGCTCGTCGAGGGCGGGAAGCCGTCGGCCGATATGTCGACGAAGGTGAAGTACGACTTCGAGCTCGACGCCACCACGACGTACCGCCTCGGCCTCGGGCTCCCGGGGCACCAGATGGGCCCCGACACGGCGCTCGTGACCATCGTCGCGTGGGGCGATTTCCAGTGCCCGTTCTGCGCGAAGATGGCCCCGACGCTCGCGGGCGTTCAGCGGGCGTTTCCGTCGGACGTGCGGGTCGTGTACCGGCACCTGCCGATGTCGTTTCATCGCCGCGCTCCGCTCGCCGCCGAAGCCGCGGTCGCGGCGGCCGCGCAGGGGAAGTTCTGGGCGTTTCATGACGCCGTCTACAACCAGTTCGGACGCCTGACCCGCGAGGACCTCGAGGACTTCGCCGAGGAGGCCGGGCTCGACATGCCGGCATTCCGTGCGGCGCTGGAGGACCGCCGGTATCACGACGCGGTGATCGCGGAGGGCGCCGCCGCCGAGGCGCTCGGTGTCGATGGCACGCCCACGGTGTTCGTGAACGGCAAGCCGGTGATCGGCACGCGCGACATCCCGCAGCTCACCCAGGTCGTGGAGGTCGAGCTCGCCGCGGCCCGGCAGGCCGTGAACGCGGGTATCGCGCCGGGGGATGTCTACGCTCTGCTGATGAGCGCCGGCGTGGGTGAAGACCGCTCGGATCCCTCGCGCATTCCCGATGTCGCCGGCATGACGATCACCCCGCGCGCCGATGATCGCGGTCGCTCGGTGGCAGCGGCCTGTCGCCTCAAGGACTCCGCGCGGGCCGTGAAGCTCGCGACAGGCCTGTCCGGCCCGGTGAAGCAGCGAGTGTCCCGGGCTTGCGCAGCGGGCGGGATCGATCTGCCCTGAACGTGCGCAGTGAATGTACGCTGACAGCGTTCGTCACTCCGCGACTCGCCGGCATCACCGCCACCCTTGTCGCGACACGTACACACGCCCTGTCTCAAAATTTCGTCGTCTTGCGCGTGTAACACCGATCGTCACTGCACGGATTCTGCGCACCTGGACGTCATGGGCGGTACGGGATGGGGGCCATCGCACATGGCACCGCCGATGCAAAACGTCCTCGCATGGTGTCGGCAGTGCGGTCCAAGCGTCCCTCGTTCTACGGGGAATACGACGTGGTGGCCTCGGTGGCACGAGGCGGCACGAGCCGCGTGATGATGGCCGCCCATATCCCGACCGGTACGCGGGTCGCGCTGAAGGTCCTGGTTCCGGAGTTCGCGAAGCACGACGAGCTGGCCGCCCGCCTCCACGGCGAGCTCGAGCTCGTCGCCCGCGCATCCCACCCCGGCCTCGTCGACATCTACGGGGCGGAGCACGCGGCGGACGGCACGCCCTTCCTCGTCATGGAGTACCTCGAGGGTCAGACCCTCGGGGCGATCTCGGACCACGGTCCGCTCGCGATCGAGACGATCGTCGCGGTCGTCGCGCAGGCCGCGTCGGCGCTCGGTGCACTCCACGCCGCAGGCGTGGTGCACTGCGACGTGAAGCCCGAGAACATCGTCGTGCTCCAGGAGCGCGTCGGTCGCCTGCCGCGCGTGAAGGTCATCGACTTCGGTGTCTCGCGTACGGTCGAGGAGCTGGCCGAGCGTACCGACCCCGATTCGACGATCGCGGGCACCCCGTGGTGCATGGCGCCCGAGCAGTGGCGTGGTCGCCCCGAGGCCGCCTCGGATGTCTACTCGCTCGGTTGCCTGCTCTACCACCTGCTCACTGGCCACGCACCGTTCGAGGGCTCGCTGACCGAGCTCATGATGGCGCACCTCGAGGAGCGTCCGTCCCGGCCGTCGTGGCTCGCGTCGATGCCGGTCGCGCTCGAGCGCCTCGTGCTCCGCATGCTCGCGAAGGACCCCGCGCATCGCCCCGAGATGACCGAGGTCGCCGCTGATCTGATCATGCTGTTCGACGCGCTGACCACGGACTTCGCGGAGGGCACCGTCGACATCCCCGCGCCGCGCTTCAGCTGAGGCGAGGCCCTAGCGATACGGGCCCTCGGGGACCACCTCGAGCGCCCACGGCGGCGATGGCTTCGTGGTGTCGCAGGGGTCGGACCCCTGCGACACCCCTCGCTCCGACGCTTCGGTCACGAGCATGCGCGGCGCGCGGTGGGCGAGGTCGGCGCCAACGGTCGAGCGCGGTTTGGCCGCCATGCCGTCGACAACCCCGGTGAGCGCGGCGCGCGCCGGGGCATCGAGCCAGCGGCGGGCGAGGGCACGGTCGTTGGTGCGGATGAAGAACGCGTCGTCGATGCGCTCGTCCCCGATGTCCGTATCACCCAGCCAGCGATCACCCCACGCGATCCGCAACGCGAAGTCCTGGGTCGGCGCGAGGGCGATGAACAGCTCGGTGAATGGCTGAAGCCGCACGCGCACCGGGTGAAAGACGCCCTCGTGGGCGATGACGCCCGTGACCGCACCGGGCTCGGCCTTGAGCCGCGAGCCCGGGAACGCCGCCACGAGGTCAGGGAGCATGGGACCATCCAATCCGGACGGCGTGCCGTTCGCAATCGTTATTCTGCAAGAGTTCAGAAGACTTGCGAGGAGATCTCGCGATCACTGAACATATGCCTGGCTCACTGAACATCAGACCAGTAAAGTAAAGCCATTGGGTATGCGAATCGCGTGTGTCCATGTTCCCCAGTTCGCGCTCCAGGCGGTCACCCGCGTGGACCCGTCACTGCGTGCGGCCCCGGTGGCCGTGGTGGCGACGGTCGCATCGGCATCGATCCGGGTCGCGCCTCCGGGCGCGCGGTCCGGCACGAGCGGTCCGGTCGTGCAGGCGTGCTCGCGGGCCGCATACGCCCTCGGCTGCCGCGTCGGCATGACCGCGACCGCCGCGCGGGCGCTCGCGCCCGAGCTGATCGTGATCGCCTCCGACTCGCTGCACGAGCGCGAGACGGTGCGGGCGCTCGCGGATGCGCTCCTCGATCTCTGCCCGGCGGTCGAGGCCGGCACGCGCGTCGGGTCCGGCCTCGCGCACCTCGCGATGTACTGCGAGGTCCCTCGCCGCACGCATGGCGCCGGCTTCGGCGAGAAGCTCCTCGCGCGCCTCGAGCGCTTCGGGATCATCGGGCGGATCGGCATCGCTGACGACCGCTTCACCGCGTGGGTGGCCGCATCGGATCGCCCGGAGACGGGCGATGACGCTGTCGTGTCCGTGCCTCGCGGTGGCTCGGCGGCGTTCCTCGCCGGCAAGCCGCTCTCGCTCCTGGGCATCAGCCCGGAGGTGCAGCATATGCTCGGCGTCCTGGGCGTGAAGACGCTCGGTGCCTTCGCCTCGCTGCCAGCGCCGAGCGTGACGCGCCCGTTCGAGGCCGACTATCAGGCGCTCGCCCGCGGCGATTCCGGCCACGCGCTGCACGCGTACCTGCCGGACGCGCCCATCCGCGAAGCCGTGGCGATCGCCGTCGATCCGGTGACGACGATCGTCGCCGACGGCTCGGGTGGCACGCGCGCAGCCGGCATCCCCAACGGCCCGCTCGAGCTGCCGTCCGCTGACGAGCTCGTGCGTCGGAGCGGCGCCCTCAGTGGTCCCGCCGCGGTCGCCGTGCTTGCCGAGCGTCTCGCGCTTCGCCTCGGAGGGCGCGGTCGGAGCGCGGCCCGCCTCGAGCTCGTCGTGACCCGTCGCGACGGCACGGAGAGCGTTCGCCACTTCGGCCCCGCCGTCACGGTCGCCAGCACCCGGACCGGCGCTCCGCGGGTGGGCATGCCGGCGCTCCTCGCAGGCGCGACCTCCCTCGAGTCCGCGGAGGAGCTCGCCGATGCCATCGCCGCCGTCCTGGGCGACGACCTCCATGTGGCCGCACGCCTCGCGGTTGCTGTCACCGGGGAGGTGGTCGCTGGCGATATCGCCGCCGCCACGCTGGTCCGGGCCGATCTCACGAACCTGGCGGACGTCACGCTGTGGGGGAGCGCGAACCCGGCGAGCAACACCGCCCCGGCCACCCGCCGAGCCGCCGAGCCCTTGCGCGACATCTTCGGCGTGGTCCTCGCCTCGACCGGCTCCACGACCCGGGAGTCCTTCGGCCTGAGCTCGCCGGACTTCCGGGAGCGCGACGAGCGCCGAGATGCGCACCGCCGCCTGACGCGCGGCAAGCAGCGCCGCCGCACGAATCGCCCGGCGGCCGAGGAGCTGCTCCAGCCGCGCCTGTTCAAAGACGTGATGTAGCGTCAGCCAGGGCCGTGCCTCCCGGACGGGATGGGGTGTCCGTGGTAAGCGTGTCCTCATGTCGACGAACCTCGAGGGTCAGCTCCGCGAGCAGCTCACCACGGCCATGAAGGCCAAGGACATGAAGACCGCGAACCTCGTTCGCATGATCAACACCAAGATCATGGAGCGCAGGACGGCCAAGGGCTTCAGCGGAACCGTCGACGACGCGCTCATCCTCGACGTCATCGGCACCTACAAGAAGTCGATGGAGAAGGCCCGCCAGGACTTCATCGCCGCTGGCGACCGCGGGAAGGAGCAGGCCGAAGAGCTCGGCTTCGAGATCGACTGGTGTGCGAAGTGGCTCCCTCAGCAGCTCTCCGAGTCCGAGCTTCGCGAGGCGGTCGCGAAGGCCGTCGCCGAGCTCCCGTCGAAGGATCCGAAGATGGCCGGCAAGGTCATCGGCGCCGTGAAGAAGCAGTTCGGTGACCGCGTGGACGCCCAGCTCGCGAAGAAGCTCGCTGACGAGCTCCTCGCGGCCGGGTAACAGAGCTCGCTTAGCTCGCGCGCCGATAGTGCATGGCGACCACGCCATTGCGGAGCGGCTGCGCCGAGACCAGTGCGAGCCGTCGCGGGCTCCGCAGCCCGTCCATGAGCTGGGTGAAGAGGGCGTGGGGCTCGTCGTCGGCGATGCCGGCCTCGTGCCTAGATCGTGTCGCTGTCGTCGTCGGGGCGGGCGTTGAGGGGCGGGATGGTCGCCACGGGCGCGGCCGCGGGCGGTGCACCTGATTCGTCGATGAGCCGCGCGCCCTCCATGAGGAGATGCGTCGTCGAGACGTTCACGCGATCCACGCCCTCGACGAGGCACGCGATGAACTCGAACTCCCCCGCGCCCCACGTGAGGAGGTAGTAGACGCAGTCCGCGTCGACGGGCTCTTCCGCGTCGTCGAGGCGGGCGTGCACCACCTTGCCCTCGCGGACCAGCACCTGCGCTGACGGCCCGCCCGGAGCCCGAAGCTGCAACAGCCCCGTCTTGCGCTCCATCTCGATCAGCACGAGCAGCGAGGACAGGCCCACCTGCGAGAGGTCGCCGCGCAGACCCGAGCCGCCGAGCTGCTCGCGCGTCTCCTGCATCGCCTGCTGCGTACGACGCAGCGTCTTCGTCACGCGCAGGTCCAGCTCTTCGAAGCGGAACGGCTTCGTGACGTAGTCATCGGCCCCGAGCCGGAAGCCGCGAATGCGGTCGTCCTCCGAGGAGAGCGCGGTCAGGAAGATCACCGGCAACATGGCCAGCTCCGTGTGCGCGCGGAGCTGCCGCACGAGCGCCCACCCATCCATCTTCGGCATCATCACGTCGGTGATGAGCAGGTCGGGCGGCCGCGCGAGGGCGCGCGCCAACGCATCTTCGCCATCGACAGCGGTCTCGACGCTGTAGCCGCGCTTCTCGAGCACGGTCGCGACCATGCGGAGAATCCAGGCGTCGTCGTCAGCGACGAGTACGTGTGGAGCCATCGGGCCTTGGGACCCTACCATCAAGGCGCCGGATCCGGTGCACTCCCACCGGTGTTCCGTCACGCGTCACGCCATCTCATCGCCCCGGCTCGCCCGATCCACGATCCGCAGCAGCGTGGGCACCCGATGAGGGCCGTGCATGCCCGCAAGCAGTCGCTCTGCGTCCGTGCGTGCCAGCCCGATGCTCGTCACGAACAGCGGATTCGTGCTGCCCCCGCGCCGCACCTCGCCCGCCGGCGCCCCGCGGTAGCGGGTCTTGGCGACGCCGATGACCGGGATCTCGCCGCCGAGCGCGTCGTACAGGTAGTGCCCGAGGCCCGGCCGACCCACCTCGAGCCAGACGTGCCCATCGACAAAGATGGCCGCGAGACCCGCGAGGCGTCCGCGGGCCTGGGTCACGAGGCGCACGAGGTATGGCAGCTCGCGCACCGCGAACCGACCGGACTCGTATGCGGCCGGCGGGCCCGGGACATCGTCCACGATCACCCAGGCGGGGGTCGCGTCGTCGCTGCGTGCGAACGCAACGGCGGCACCACGCACGTGGTCATCGGCGTAGTGCACGTCGAGAGCGAGGAACACCTGCCCAGTCTACGGCGTTCGCGCGCGTTCACGCGACGGGAGCCCCGTCACGCGTCGCCCCTCGTCACTGCGGCGAGACGGCCGGGGGCGAGCCGGGGCGCGGGGCCGGGACCGCATCGGTCACCGACGCGACGCTCCACGTCGAGCCCGTGCGCAGCGCGAAGCGGCCATCGGCGAGGGCCACGAGGGCGCGACCGTCGGCGTCGATGGTAACAGCCACGGGCGTGCCGTCGGCGAGACCGGTGATGACGGAGCGATCCAGCTTGGTGCCGGAGACCACGACCAGGGCCAGTCCACCGCCGCGCACGGAGCCGACGGCCGCGAGCTCGTTGGTGGCGGTCGCGCCGGTGGCCGTGATCGTGACGTCGGCGGGCCAGGTGGTGACGCGGCCCGAGTCGAGCGACAGGGCCCCCTTGTCGACGGTGGCCCACCGGTCGTTGACGATGCTGCTCACCTGCCGAGGGGTGCCCTTCAGGGGCTTCACCTTCTTGCCGTCGACGCGGAACAGGCCACTGGCGGTCTGAAAGACGATGGCCTTGCCCGCGCCGAGCTTGAGGACGGCGCTGCTGGCGGAGGCGAGCTTGACCGCTTCGCCCTTCACATCCTGATCGAGCGCCACGATCTGGCGGCCAACGGCGGCGACGGAGCGCGAGCCACCGCTCATGACCGCGCGCGTCTTCTGCGCGAGGCGAATGGCGCTCCAGCCGTTGTCCGCATGCTTGTAGACGACGCCCCCCGCGAGGGCGACGACCGCGCCCCCCGACGAGCCGGCGGCCGTCACGGTCGCGGCCACGCCCCCTTGCTGCGTGCGGACGAAGGCGCCCTTGCCATCGCCGCGGTAGACCTCGCCGTTGGTCCCGACGATCGTCGCCTTGCGCACGTCGGCCGCGGGGACGATGGCGGCGACGTCGGCATGCGCGACAGCGGCGGCGGCGAGGATGGTGGCGACGAGCAGACCGCGGGCGATCACCGGAAGGGACCGGCGTCGAGGCTGGTGCTGACGTCGACGATCTCGGTGCCGAACTGCGGACCGATGGGCACGAGGTGCGGCAGCCAGGTGTAGAGCTCGGTGAAGCCGCACTGGAGGCACGCGTACGCGACGACCGCTCCCTGCGGCGCGCGATCGTTGGCGGTAGGGTTGCCCCAGAATTCCGTCACGTCATAGGCGAGGCCCATCGGTGCCACGACCGAGCCGTTGCCGTAGCCGCGCGTCTCGCGCATGAGCGAGCGGACCAGCTGCGGGTGATTGCAGCGCACACAGGGCTTCGCGGGCCGCAGCGGCGGGATCGATTCGATCGACCACCAGATCCCCGTGCGGTCGGAGCATTCGTCGCAGAAGCCGCGCATCCGCTCGGCATTGACGTCGATCTTCCTGACCTTGCAGATGCCGCAGGTCGCCATCTACTTCGCGCTGCCAGGGCCCGGATCGCTCGCCTTCGACGGCACCTTCATGAAGTCGCAGGCACGCAGCTCGTCGAGTGTCTGCGCCTTCGCCGCGCACGCGACGGCGGTCTTCGTCGAGCCACCCTTGCAGCGACGGACATCGCCCGCGTTCGAGCTCTGGTCGAGGCTGTTGTCCGTCCCCATGAGGCGGCGCATGTTCGTGAGCGCGACCTTGCAGTCGTCCTCGGACGGCTTGTTGCAGCCAAGGGCAGCGGACGCGATCGCGAGGAGCAGTGCTAGACGCGCCATTCGGATGTCGACTGTACTAGCACGCGGGCCCGGTCCAGATCCTGGCCCGTATCGATCTCACGCCACTGGCCATCGATGAAGACGGGGTCGATCCGGATCCCGGCATCGATCATGACCTGCCACAGATCGGTCAGGTACGCGTTCCGGTAGGTCGCCGCCCGCTGGAACGGCTGATCCTCGCGCCCCGCGAAGTCGTGCGCGACCTTGTCCATCGTGCGCGCGACGGCGGCGACCCCACGCTCGGACAGCTTCGAGAGTCCGATGAACTCGCCGACCGCAGAGGCGGGCGACAGGGCCCGCTTGCCCACGCGCGCGACGCTGCCGTCCGGCATGAGGTCCGAGACCTCGCCCTCGTCGAGCGGGTGCTCGGTCCGCCCCTCGTAGATGTCCCGGAACGTGCGGTCGATGACGAGCCCGATGTCGGCCGGGGACTCGACCGCGGCTCGCGCGACGGCGGGGGTGAAGATGATGTCGGAGTACGACAGGAGGCACGGTTGGTCGAGGAACGGCCGCGCGTACATGAGCGACAGCAGGACGTTGTTCGTCTGCCAGTGCGAGTTCTCGACGAAGATCGCCTTGGGCACGAGGCCCTTCACAAACTCCTCGAGCACGTCACCGCGATACCCGCGGATCACCACCAGCTCCTCGATGCCCGCCTTCGCGAACGCGTCCCACACCCATCCGAGGATCGGCTTGTCGCCGACGGGCACCATGCTCTTCGGCACCTCGTCGGTGTGCGTGCCCAGTCGTCTGCCCCGACCCGCTGCGATCAGGATTGCGCGCTTGATGCTCATGTCGCCTCGGTGCGAATGGGACGCCCCAGCCGCAGGAAGATGCCCAGAAACGTCTTCGCCAGGTACAGGACGTTCACGCCCGTATACGCCCAGAAGTAGATGTCGATGCGATTGAAAGCCGCGCAGATCCAGATGTACTGCGGGTAGTGGACGACGATACGCGCCGCCCACTCGAGCCCCGACAGCATCATCCCGACCGGTCCCTTGCGTCCTCCGACCTCCGCGGGCTGGCCATCTTCGGTCGCCGGCTTCGCGCCGTACTCCGGCCGCCGCGTGAACGACGTCAGCGACAGTCCGGCCGCCAGACAGAACAACCCCGCGATGCCGACGAGCAGCAACCGCACGTCGCCCGTCTCCTGCCACAGGCGCACCGCGACCGCGCCGTAGATGAACATCGCCTTCAGCTCGTCCATCAGGAAGTCGAGCAGGTGCCCGAGCGGCGACGCGATCTTCTTCAGCCGCGCGAGCATCCCGTCCGCGCAATCGAGCACGAACGAGAATTCGTAGACGGCCGCCGCCATGATGAGCCAGAACCAGCCGGGCAGGGCGATCAGCATCGCGGCCGAGCCCGCCGCAACGACGGCCGACAGGAACGTCACCTGGTTCGGCGTGGCCGGCGTCTTCGCGAGGAACCACACGACGATGGCCGCGGGCGGCCGCGCGATGTTCTCCGTGAACCAGTTGATGTCGCGCTTCTTCTTCGAAGCGCGATAGATGGCGACAGCCTCGGAAAACATTTCGGCGCGCGGACCTTACCGCAACGTGTCCGAGCCTGCGATTTCGTGACCACAGCGCCCGATCTCGCCAGGCTCGGGCCCGCGACTACAACGAAGTTCGCAACCGGCGAAACTTGCGGCCGAGCCCGGTCCGATGAGCCAGCCGTCGTGTCCCACATGCGCCACTCTCCTGCGCTTCTTCCCCGAGAGCGCCACCTGGGGCTGCGATCGCTGTCGCGTGATGGTGCCGGTGGCAACCGCTCAGGTGGGGGCCCGCCGGTCTCGTAAACGGCTGATCGCGATGCTCGTGGCCGTGGCCAGCCTCGGCACCGCGATCGCCGCGTGGTGCATCCTGCGCGAGCCGTCCTGGGCCAACGTCGCACCGCCCCTGGTGTCCCCCAGCGCGCTGCCGGGCCACACCGCTGCCCCGGTGGCCCCCACGCCTGCACCGTCCACGCTGACCGGCCCCGTGCTCCGGTCCGGGGGACTGTCCATGAGGATCGCCCCCGGCTGGCGCGAAAACCCCGACCAGAAAGTGCCTTCCGGGATGCTGCTCGTCGTGCGCGTGGATACCGCCATGCCACGCTTCTTCGACGCTACGCTGCTCATCGGCGTGGTGCGCGCCGATGGCACCGCGGGAAAGATCCGCGCGGGCCAGTGCGAGGCCGTGGAAGCGGGGGCGGTGGCGACCACCACATCGCATGGAGTGGCGTGCGTCGGCGCCAAGGGTGACGGCGATCCTGCCGGAGAGACCTCGAACACCTCGGTCCGGATCGCGCTGCCCGACGACGCCGTTCTC
>LNFM01005877.1_pt1 | contig 20742 bp, 21 predicted proteins | sample 596031 | NCBI WGS metagenome assembly LNFM01 (sample SAMN04254537, study PRJNA301005) | activated carbon metagenome | isolation source: dual media filters at the Ann Arbor, Michigan drinking water treatment plant | place: USA: Ann Arbor | reverse complement strand
GCTCGGTTCCGAACGCCTCAAGCGGACGATATTCTGAAGTAATTTCAATTTCACCCAAATCGTTTTGGATCAGGAGTCATCGATGAGATTCTTCGCTCTCGCCTTACTGGTCGCAGCTTCTATCGGGATCCCCTCGTCACAGGCTTTCGCCGGAGGCGATGCCGCGCTGGGTAAAAAGGTGTTCGCCAAGTGCATGGCATGCCATGACGCAAGGGCTGAAAAGGACAAGGTCGGTCCGCATCTGGTCGGGGTTTTCGGCCGGACCGCCGGCACTTCGGCAAGCTTCGCAAAGAAGTACTCATCGGCCATGGTTGCGGCGGGCGTGGCCGGTCTCGTCTGGGACGAGGTATCGCTCTCGGAATACCTGAAAAACCCCAAGGAGCGAATTCCGGGAAACAAGATGGTGTTCCCTGGCCTGAAGACAGATGAAGAAATCGCCAACGTCATCGCCTATCTGAAGGCCGACCCGAAGCCGTGAACGCCTCTCTTCCCGAGGCAAGAACGCTGACACTATCCCGCCAGGGATTCAATAGCGGTACCAACCCCAGGGGACCACTGAGCAATGCGGGGGTTCCGATTTCAGTTCGCCGGTCGCGTAGGTCCGCCAATCCGCTGGAGAACCGAGAGGCATTGCACTGCACCGGCCGCGAATCGCTGCGCTCGGCTCCGCGCGTCCTCGCCGTCAAGCCGTTCGCCCAGATCCAGATAGCAATCCAGAAGAAACTCACAGAGCGCGGCAGATCTCTCGGTTATGTCGGCTGTGGCGGTGCCCAGGATAGGCGACTCGCCGAGTGGCAGCTGAGCGATACTTTCCGCGCGGTCACTCGCTTCTTGAGCCAGAGAGTCCAACATTTGGGCTACGTCCGGCGATGCCGTTCCGGCAGCCTCTCGAAGTTGCTGCGCAAGGATCTGTTCGAACGAGAAGAGGCTGGCGCGGTCGCTATCCAACTTCACGCTACGCTCCGAATGAAATGCGCGACGTCGTTCATGCCGAAGCGTCGCTACATGACCGAGTTCCTCTCGGGCCATCCGCTCGGCGGCTTCGCGCAACGCCTCCGTCGGCGCCCGCGATGCGACGTAGGTCCAGAAGACGAAGGCGCGCTCCTCGTTTCGAACCGCCATCGAGAAAACCCGGTAGGCGCTCAGGAGTTCCGGAGCGACGTTATGTGCCCCTTCGTCATCGAAGGTTGTGGTAGAGCCCACCCAACGCGGAGCTATCCCTGGGCTTTTTCCGTGCAGTGCATGCGACCAATGCACGACGCTTTCCAGATGGCGCGTCTCTTCGCTGACAAGCCTGTCGAACACGGCGGCGAGCTCCGGCTGGCTCTCGCGGCGCATCCTCTCCGCCATTTCCGAATAAGCGGCGACAGCCTCCTGCTCCATGCCCTGGGCGATGGCGAGCAGGTCATCCATGGTCTGGACAGCTTCGAACGGCTCCGATTTCAGAAGCGACATGGCCATACTCCGACGCGACGTTTGAACACCATACCCAACAAACCGTCCGTCTGTTTGTGCTAGAACAAAGTGACCGATCGCAGCAGTGTTATCTCTACGACCGTTGGCCCAAATCATCGTCAAAGTGGCGAAGGGTACCACGAAATCCCAGGATCAAGCGTGCGCTGTGTCTTCGGCTCAGCGACTTGGAGATCCGTTCATGAAAGTCGGTGTCGTTGAATAGGATGCTTCTCGGAGTTTCGAGTTTATCGCGTCGCAGAGGAGCGATCGGTATCGTCGCGCTGCTGTCCGTTTTCTGCCTTCTTCTCGCTTCCTCTCTTCAGGCCGCGGCGGCTGGCAAACTCGCGGACTATCTGCCAATGGCGCAACCGGGCGAAATGTTCGAAGGAGCCGACAGGTTCGGCGACATCGAAGGCGATCCCCCGGTCGTCCGTGCCTACAAGGGTCAGGATCTGGTTGGATATGTCTACCTGAACTCGGATTTCGCGAGTTCGGTAGGCTATTCCGGCAAGCCGATCCAGATTCTCGTTGGGATTGATCCTCAAGGAGTTGTCCGCGGCTTCAAGCTGGTCGAGCACAAAGAGCCGATCGTTCTGGTCGGTATTCCTGTCGAGAAAGTCATCGCTTCTCTCAATTCCCTGATCGGGAAGGATATGGGCCGCGTATCGGCCGGATCTGAGCGGCCGCCACAGGTCGATATCGTCAGTGGGGCAACCGTGACAGTCCTGGTCATGGGCGACAGCATAGTACGGTCCGCTGTCCGCCTGATCCGATCCAACAGGCTTGGTGGCCAAGCCATCGTCGATGCACCGATTGCCGAAATCGCGCCGAAAGAGCTCGACACGTCGAACACCGAGCTTCGCAACTGGGAACAGCTCATCGGCGACGGGTCGGTGCGCAGTCTTCGTCTCACGATCGGCGAGGTCAGCGCGGATTTCCGGAAGGCCGGCAAGGAGCAGGCCGCCGACCGTCCGGAACAGGGCAAAGCCGAAGATCGCTTCATCGATCTCTACATCGCCCCCGCCAGTGTGCCGTCCATCGGCCTTAGCCTGCTTGGCGAACGTGGATACGAGCGGCTCAAGAGCAAGCTGAAAGCCGGGCAGCATGCTATCATCGTCGCCGGCGACGGAGCCTATTCGTTCAAGGGATCAGGCTATGTGCGCGGCGGCATATTTGACCGGGTCGAACTGCTCCAGGACGGTCAAGGCGTCAGGTTCCGCGACCACAGCCATACTCGTCTGGGTGATCTGGCCGCAACAGGCTCGCCCCGCCTGCGCGAAATTGCGCTGTTCATCGTGCCGGAGTCGTTCGTATTCGACGTCACCGCACCATGGGAACTGCAACTTCTCGTGCAGCGCAGCTTTGGCGCCCGGGAAAAGGCGATCCTTCCGTACAACATAGGCTACACGCTACCTGATCGGTATGTTGTCACGCCACCGCCGGTTGAGGCCGCGCGGGCAGAGGCCCCGCACGACCAGGCGGAGGCACAACCGGGTTCGGCCGATGTGATCGACGTACCATTCGCGGCCGACGAACCGCTGTGGGTTAAGATCTGGAAAATGAACACCGTGTCGATCGGCATCACCGTGTTCGCGCTCCTCGTCCTGACGGCGATCTTTTTCTTTCAGGATTGGCTGGTGCGGAGACCGGCACTCTTCGCCTGGGTACGCAGAAGTTTTCTCCTGTTCACGCTCGTCTGGCTGGGCTGGTATGCCAACGCACAGCTGTCCGTGGTCAATGTCCTCACCTTCACGAACTCGCTCGTCGACGATTTCAACTGGGAATTCTTCCTTTCCGCGCCTCTTGTTTTCATCCTGTGGGCGTCGGTCGCGGCCGGACTACTGTTCTGGGGACGTGGGCCATTCTGCGGCTGGCTGTGTCCGTTCGGCGCTCTGCAGGAGCTGACCAATACCGTCGCGCAGTGGTTGAAAGTTCCGCAGGTCAGGCTGCCCTGGGGGCTTCACGAACGGCTCTGGCCGATCAAGTATATCATTTTCCTCGGACTTTTCGGCCTGTCGTTCTATTCGTTGGCGCTTGCGGAGCGCTTTGCGGAGGTCGAGCCCTTCAAGACGGCGATCATTCTGAAATTCGCGCGCGACTGGCCGTTCGTTCTGTTTGCGCTGACAATTCTGGCGGCCGGGCTTTTCATCGAGCGCTTCTACTGCCGCTATCTCTGTCCGCTCGGCGCCGCGCTGGCGATCCCCGGACGCATCCGGATGTTCGAATGGCTGAAGCGCTATCCCGAATGTGGATCACCCTGTCAGCGCTGCGCAAAGGAATGCCCGGTTCAGGCGATCCATCCCGAAGGCCAGATAAACGTCAACGAATGCATCTACTGCATGCATTGCCAGGAACTCTATCACGATGATCACCGCTGCCCGCACATGATCCAGGTGCGGCTAAAGCGCGAAAAGTTCCAGGCGCTTTCAGTGCCCTCCGCGCCCGCGAAGGGCCCCACCAAACCCGTCATCTCCCACAAGGGAGTCATTGTCGATCGGCCGGGCGCAATCGCTCCACCGACGACCTAACCCGAACCCAGGAGGATTCCTATGTCACAGGACGACATCAAGAGAAGTGGATTGAACAGGCGCCAGTTGCTTGGCACGACGGCGGTTGCCGCGGCGGCGGCCGGGGCCGTTGGGGCAGGTGGCGCGCTGGCGCTGTCAGGCGGCGTGGTGACGCCAGCCGCCGCACAGAGCGCGGCTTCCAGCAACAGCTACGAAGTGAAGCCGGGCGAACTCGATGAATACTACGTGTTCTTCTCGAGCGGCCAGTCGGGCGAGGTTCGCATCGTCGGCGCTCCATCGATGCGCGAATTGATGCGCATACCAGTCTTCAACCGCTGCAGCGCCACCGGATGGGGCCAGACCAATGAAAGCCTGAAGGTGCTGACCGAGGGTCTCTTGCCCCAGACCGTCGAGTTCCTCAAGGACAAGGGCGGCACCTATCTGAACGGCGACCTGCACCACCCGCACCCCTCGTTCACCGATGGGACCTACGACGGTCGATATCTCTACGCCAATGACAAGGCCAACACCCGCGTCTGTCGTATCCGCCTCGACGTGATGAAATGCGACAAGATCATCCAGTTGCCGAACCAGCATACGGTTCACGGTCTGCGGGTCCAGAAGTATCCGAAGACCGGCTATGTGTTCTGCAATGGTGAAGATGGCGTGCCGATCCCAAATGACGGCACCGCGCTCAATGATCCGACACAGTATCAGGCGATATTCACGGCGCTAGATGGCGAGACGATGAAGGTCGCCTGGCAGATCAAGGTCGATGGCAATCTTGATAATGTCGATGCCGACTATCAGGGCAAATACTGCTTCGCCACCTGCTATAATTCGGAGGAAGGCGTCACACTGAGCGAGATGATTGCCAAGGAGCAGGACTGGATCGTCATCTTCAACATCAAACGGATCGAGGAGGCTGTGGCCAAGGGCGAATTCGAGACGATTGGCGGTGTCCCGGTTCTCGACGGAGCCAAGGGTTCGCCTTACACACGCTACGTTCCGGTTCCTAACAGCCCGCACGGCATCAATACCGCACCGGATGGGATCCATGTCGTGGTCGCCGGCAAGCTGTCGCCGACGGTCACTGTGTTTGACGTGCGCAAGTTCGACGATCTGTTCGACGACAAGATCGAGCCCCGCGATACCGTCGTCGCCGAGCCGGAACTCGGCCTCGGGCCGTTGCACACGGCCTATGACGGCAAGGGCAACGCCTTTACGACGCTGTTCCTCGATAGCCAGATCGTCAAGTGGAACATCGAAGACGCCAAGCGTGCCTATACAGGTGAGGCGGTGGATCCGGTGCGGCAGAAGCTCGATGTTCACTATCAGCCCGGTCACAATCACACTTCAATGGGACAGACCAAGGAGGCGGATGGCAAATGGCTGATCTCGCTGAATAAATTCTCCAAGGATCGGTACCTCAACGTGGGGCCGCTCAAGCCGGAAAATGACCAGCTCATCGACATTTCCGGCGACGAGATGGTGCTTGTTCACGACAACCCGACCTTCGCCGAGCCACACGACGCGACCCTTGTGCATCGCTCCAAGATCGACCCGGTCCATGTCTGGAGCCGCGACGATCCCTTCTTCGCCGACGCGGTCAAGCAAGCGGCAGCCGATGGCATCGACCTCACCTCCGATTCCGAGGTGATCCGTGACGGCGACAAGGTGCGAGTCTACATGACCTCCGTCGCACCGGCGTTCGGCCTCGACAGCTTCACGGTGAAGCAGGGTGACGAGGTTACGGTCTATGTGACGAACATTGATGACGTGGAGGATCTGACGCACGGCTTCTCGATCGTCAACTACGGCATCAACATGGAAGTCGCGCCGCAGGCAACCGCGTCGGTGACCTTTCGGGCAGACCAGGCAGGCGTCTACTGGTACTACTGCTCGTGGTTCTGTCATGCCATGCACATGGAGATGAAGGGCCGCATGCTGGTTGAGGCGCAGGGCGCCTGAGGATGGTTCCATCCTTCAAACTCAACCTGTTCGGGATGGCGGCGCTGTTTGCCGCCATCCTCGCCTCGCCGGCATTTGCGGAACGCATTTTCGTGCCTGCCGGCGATGCCGACCTGCAGTCCGTCATCGGCGCCGCATCTGCCGGAGACGTGATCGTGCTCGGGCCGGGAGAGCACCGCGGCCCGATACGCGTCGACAGGAGTCTGACCATAGAGGGTGAGAAAGGCGCGGTGCTGCGCGGCGACGGACGGGGCAGCGTCGTAATGGTCGAGGCACCGGAGAGCGTGGTTCGTGCTCTCGAGATTCGCGGTTCGGGCATGGACCTCGAAGCCATGGACGCAGGCGTCTTCGTGACGAAGACGGCCAGCGGGACCGTTGTCGAAGACAATACAATTGTCGACAATCTCTACGGGATCTACCTCCATGGCGCGGTCGACTCCGTCGCCCGCGGCAACCGCATTTCAGGAATTCGCGAAGGCCGGATGAACGACGCAGGCAACGGCGTGTCGGTATGGAATGCGCCGGGCGCCATCGTCGTGGAAAACGACATCAGCTTCGGCCGGGACGGCATCTTCATCATCGCCAGCAAGCGCAACATGTTCAGCAGAAACCGCTTCAGCCATGTCCGGTTCGCGATCCACTACATGTATACCGACGACAGCGAAGTCAGCGACAACGTTTCCGTCGGAAACTCCGTTGGCTATGCGATCATGTATTCCAACCGTCTGAAGATCACGGGCAATGTGTCGGATGGTGACCGCGACCATGGTTTTCTTTTCAACTACGCCAACGGCTCAGAGATCGCGCGCAATACCGTGATGGGCCGTCTGCAGCCTGTGGCCCGATGGACGACTGCCGGTAGGCAGGGTGGCTCCCACGGTGTGCCGACGACCGGCGCGTCCGAACAGCCGATAGAGGCAGGGGCGACGCGCCTTGGCCCGGAAAAATGCGTGTTCATCTACAATGCCAACAAGAACCGCTTCAGTGACAACTGGTTCGAGGGGTGTGCGATCGGCATCCATTTTACCGCCGGCTCGGAGGGGAACCGGATGTCCGGCAACGCCTTTGTGGGCAATCGCAACCAGGTAAAATATGTCGGTACACGACACTTGGACTGGTCGGCCGACGGCCGTGGCAACTACTGGAGCGACAATCCTGCCTTCGATCTTGATGGTGACGGCAAGGGCGACAACCCCTACCGGCCGAACGACTTGATCGACAGGGTGCTCTGGACCGCGCCGCAGGCCAAAGTGCTCATCAATAGCCCGGCCGTGCAGGTGATCCGCTGGGCGCAATCGCAGTTCCCGGCCTTGTTGCCCGGCGGCGTGGTTGACAACCATCCCCTGATCGCGCCGCCAGTTCACGCGCCGAGGGTCCAGTAATGGCGGACACCGTCAACCTCGACAGCGTCACCAAGACCTATCGCGGCGCGGTCGCCGTCAAGGACGTCTCACTGACTCTCCGGGAGGGCGAGACGATCGCCCTGGTCGGCCATAACGGCGCCGGCAAGACGACGCTCATCAAGCTCATGCTCGGCCTGATCCGACCGAGCTGCGGAAGCGTGCGGGTGCTCGGCGAAAACCCCTCCGCCGGAGAGTTCGCGGCGCGTAGGCGGCTCGGCTACCTTCCGGAGAATGTCTCCTTCAACATGGCGCTGACAGGTCGTGAAACGCTCGGCTTCTACGCCCGGCTGAAGCGCGCCTCGCTTGGCGATGTTGCCGGACTGCTGGAAAGCGTCGGCCTGACGGCGGCAGCGGACCGCCGCGTGGGCGGCTATTCCAAAGGCATGCGCCAGCGCCTCGGGCTGGCACAGGCGCTGCTCGGCGATCCCCGCGTTTTGCTCCTCGACGAGCCGACGACAGGGCTCGACCCCGCCTTGCGAAACAGTTTCTACGACATCGTCGAGGGTCTCCGCGCCAGGGGCGCCACTGTGCTGCTGTCTTCCCACGCATTGACGGAACTCGAGGGGAAGGCCGACCGCGTCATCATCGTCAACCGTGGCATCAAGATCGCGGACGGAACGATCGACGAACTGCGTGGTATTGCCAGGCTGCCGACGCGCATCCGCGTCCGATTGGCCGACGGACATCCAACGAGCGGAATCGACTGGCCGGGCGAGGCGTTCGGGTGGCGGCGCGTCAACGGTCATTCTGTCGAGATCGATGCGGCGCCGGAGGAGAAGATCGGCGTGTTGCGCAAGGCGACCTCGGCTGGCGCGCCCGTCGCAGACATCGACGTGTTGCCGCCGACGCTCGACGAACTCTATGCCCACTTCCTGGGACAGCAGGAGAGGGTTCAGTGAGATCGATCCTGATCGTCGCGCGCAAGGAAATACAGGAAGGCCTGCGCAACCGCTGGGTTCTGGCCACGACGCTGCTACTCGCAGCCCTTGCGCTGACGCTCACGTTTCTGGGCAGCGCGCCAACGGGGAATGTCGGAGCCGATGCGCTTGATGTGGTGATCGTCAGCCTGTCCAGCCTGACGATCTTCCTGGTTCCGCTGATTGCCCTGCTGATTTCGCACGATGCCATCGTTGGCGAGATGGAACGTGGCACGATGCTGCTTCTGCTCAGCTATCCGATTGGCCGCTGGCAGGTCATCCTCGGGAAATTCATCGGCCATCTGGCCATCCTGTCCTTCGCTACGCTTGTCGGCTACGGCGCCGCGGCGGCCGCACTGGCGGCAACGGGTGTGGCGATCGATGCGGCCAGCTGGTGGGCGTTTCTCTCCATGATCCTGTTCTCCGTCATGCTCGGCGCGGTATTCGTCGCGATCGGCTATCTGGTAAGCGCGTTGGTCGCTGAGCGTGGGACCGCCGGCGGCATTGCGATCGGCGTCTGGCTGTTCTTCGTCCTGATCTACGACATGGCGCTGCTGGGCATGCTGGTCGTCGATCAGGGAAGAACCATTTCGGGCGGAACCCTGAACGTTCTGCTGCTGCTCAATCCGACCGACGCTTACAGGCTGTTGAACCTCGGCTCGGGAAATGCAGCCTCCCTTTCCGGCCTCGGCGGCATTGCCGAAAACGTGGCGCTCGGCCGATCCATGCTTGTTTCGGCGCTTGCCGTTTGGACTCTGCTGCCCCTGGCGGCGGCCACCCTGGTGTTTTCGAGGAGAGAACTATGAGATGGGCAATCACGGCCGGGTTGGCGGCCATCCTTGCAGTCGCCGGCTGCAATGCCGAGGAACAGGCACAACCGCCGGCCCCCTTTGCGCTGACCGAGGACGCGATCGGCCGTTACTGCGGCATGAACGTGCTGGAACATCCCGGGCCTAAAGGGCAGATTTTGCTCGGCCAGATCCCCGAGCCGATCTGGTTTTCGTCCGCGCGCGACGCGGTGGCCTTCACCATGATGCCGGACGAACCGAAAACGATCGCCGCGATTTATGTCTCGGACATGGGCTCCGCTGCAAGCTGGGACGCGCCGGGTGCAGAGAACTGGGTAGAGGCCAGAGCGGCATTCTTCGTCATCGACAGCTCCAGGCGCGGCGGGATGGGCGCGATGGAGACGATTCCGTTCTCAAGCGAATCCGCTGCCCAGTCATTTGCGGACGCGAACGGCGGAAAGGTGGTCCGCTTCGCCGATATCCCGCCTGATTATGTCCTGGGAAGTGCTGGTGATGACACAACCGGCAGCGTCGAGGCCGGACCGTCCATGGGCTCACGCCCAACGACAGGAGAATGACATGGCTGCACCCCTGAACCGCCGCCGCATGATCGGAATCTCGGCTGCGGCCGCTGGACTGGCCCTGTTGCCTCTGGGGGGCAAGGTCCAGGCGAATCAACCTGCCGTGACTTGGCAAGGCCAGGCGCTGGGCGCGCCGGCGTCGCTCGTGATCCATCATAGAGACAGAGCCCTAGCACTCAGCCTCGTCGAAAGCGTCGCTGCCGAGGTGCGGCGGCTTGAGCGAATTTTCAGTCTCTACAGGGACGACTCAGATCTCGCCTCGCTCAATAGACACCAGTCGTTAATCTCTCCGCCGGCCGAACTGGTGCACCTACTGCAGGAGTGCGATCGGTTCTGGCGGCTGACCGGTGGCGCGTTCGATCCGACCGTCCAGCCATTATGGATCGCCTATCAAACGCATTTCGCCAGTTCCGGCGCCGATCCCGCCGGTCCACCACCCAGCCGGATTCAGGATGCGGTGGACAGGGTTGGATTCGACAAAGTCTTGGTCAACCCAGATCGTATCGGATATCTGCGGCCCGGGATGGCGCTGACGCTCAACGGCCTCGCCCAAGGCTATATCACAGATCGAATCGTTGATTTGTTGCGCGATGGAGGCATCGAGAGTTGCCTCGTAGACATGGGGGAGACGCGTGGCGTCGGTGCCCGGCCTGACGGAGCGGGATGGCAGGTGGGCCTCGAAAGCCCCTACGCGCCAGGGAAATTTTTCGACATCCTCAAAATCATGGATCGTGCCGTTGCAACGTCCAGTCGTCACGGATTCCGCTTTGACGCGGAAGGACGGTTCAACCATCTGCTGGATCCGCGCAACGGTCATCCGTCGCAGCTCTACGAGAGCGTGACGGTGGTGGCGTCCAATGCCACTATGGCCGATGCCTTATCGACCGCATTCAGCTTGATGGAGACCGAAGCGATCAGAGACGTCGTTGGCACAGTCAAGCAACTGGACGTCCATCTCGCGCCGGTCGCGGGCGAGCCGATCATCCTGCGCTCATAACGTCGCGAGCGAGACAACCTCCAGCTCGAACACGCACGGGCGCGATTTCCTTTTCTTTGGTTACGGGAGACGACCTGCGCTCTGTGGCGCGGGTGGCCGACTATCGTTTCGGAGCGGCCTTCTTTACCGATGTCGCGACTACCGAGACGACTATCCAGAACAGCAATCTGATTGCCAATGCTCCGATAGTTCTCATTTCGAATGCTCCGCCGCTCAGGACGTGAACACCAAATGCAGCTGCGGTGAGAGCCGTCGTTGAGGCGAGAGCAAGCGCCGCATAAAGTGCCCAGGGACGGCGGCGAAGGAGACCCGCTCCGGCCAAAATGTAAACAAAGCCAGCAAGGAAATTGAACCAAAGGACAAAGGGCACCGCATTGCCGACGGCGGTGCGGGCCTCCGGGCTGCCGAATAGCGCCTGCCCTCCGGAATATACCGTCACGCCGCCGAACGCGATTGCCACTATTGCGAGCCCGTTCAGAACGTTTTGTTTGTTCATGACCCTTGCTCCTCGAAATTCTTAGTCGGTTTTGAAGTCTGTCTCGGCGGATTGGCGAAATCCTCAGATTATGCGCTCACGAACCGGAGGGGGCAGGAGGCGGCGTGGCATCGAGCCTGAACGCCTCCTCACCCACCACTTCATAATCGCTGTCGATGATTGCGCGCCATACAGCATTGCCGCTTCGGACAGTTAGCCGCCACGTTCCTTCATCATTCCCAGTGCCCACCTCGACTTTGCTCGTCACAAGTCCAAGGCGCATGCTCCGACGCAACCGGTCCGGATCCACCCTTAGCTTTTCCGTCAGGACAGCTGGATCGAGGACGAAATCTCCATTCCCATCGCATTCAAGTTTCATCTCTTTTCTCCTGTGATCGATGGTTTCGGTAGAAGGTCGGATACGCCACATTGCGAGTTTTTGCCCCACGCTGCGGTGAACGTGGACCGGGATAGCATTCATTAAGGCGGCGACGGTCGCGTCAACACGAAGACCGCAGCACACGCCAACACGACTGCCTGCGCCGCTACAAACTTCCAAGAAATGCCAGCGGCAACGGAGAACAGTAGGGTTGCGCTCATGGAAACCGACGCCACCTTCTTGGCTTGATACGAGATCGCACGGTGCCGGCTCCAGTGGGTGATGGCGGACCCAAATTGGGGATGTCGTAGCATCCAGGAGTGCAGCCGGGGTGATCCTTTCGCGAAGCAGAAAGCCCCGAGGATCATAAATGGCACAGTCGGCAACAATGGCAGTACCACGCCAACAAAGCCGAGCGCGGTCGAAAGAAGTCCGACGACGACCCAAATCAGACGAATGGTGGGTGAAACGGCTGTTAGCACAATTGCATTCCCTGGCCGATTGGACCAACCGCTCTGCTTGAGAACCACCGAAGCAAATAGTTCGCCACACGACCTGAACGGAGGCTACGAGGCGTCACGGGCGCATCCGAGATAGAATTCGCGATTCTTGCAGAATTCGGGGACGCCAGGCGTCCCAGCACGAACCATTCGCCGCATTCCTGGCCGTGGCGACAGCAGATGCAGCGCCAGATCGCGTTGTGGATCTGGTTTTCCGAAACGAGGTTGGAGGAGGGTAGTTCGATCCCGAGGTTGGCAGCCATCTTGACTGGCTGGTACAAACGGGCAGCGACGGCTTCGATCATGCGCATGGAACTTCTCCTTGGTCGTTGCCTGACTCCGGTGACCACGCGGGCCCGGAGGGCGCGGCATTTGCGGAAGGCTTCGCCTCGGTCGCAGCCTGCATCTCGGCCGTGAAGGTGACCTCGTCCAGCGCATGCGCGGCAGGCGTATCGGCGATGGTGTGAGGTGCCGATCGGACAGCCGATACACAGCATCCGGTGGCGGATCATAACCCCGATCGTCGCGGGCCATCTGCGCATAATCTGGTCGACCGACATGCCAGGGTCGATGACTGAAGGCATGCTCCAAGCTGTCTCCTCAAGTGATGAGCGTAGACGCCGCCTCCCGGCCGAACGTTGTTCCAGCGCAAACAGCGGGAAACAGCAGGCCGCGACAACCGCGCTTTTTCTTCGGAATGGCTATTGCCTTGCAGACACAGTGCGGACGATCACCAAACCTTCGGGCCGTCGTCGTCGAAGTTTGCGCTTCGACAAACAAGTGGCGGTCCGGGTTCGCTAGGATCCATCAGCGTGAGTGGCGCAAAACGCGTCACCGGAACTCTCCTTTGAAACTTGGAGCCTTGCGAATGACCCCTGATGAGCTGGCCGAAATCCCGACCATCGACGTGCGAACCATCCCGCCCTACGAGCGCCACCCGCGGATATTCTCGGTGCTCGAGGCGCTGAAGCCGAGCCAATCCTTCGAGATCGTCAGCGATCATGAGCCGCGCCCGCTGCAGCATCAGATCCAGGCGAGGTTCCCCGGTCTCTTCGAGTGGGCCTATGTCGAGCAGGGTCCGGAAGTCTGGCGCGCGGTCATCTCGAGGGAGGCAGGCAGCGGATGTGAATGCTGCTGCGGTTCCTGATGCGTCGCACTGGCATGCGGAGGCTCGTCGCGGCTCTGCATCCGGGCTCGATACGAGGACAATGAGATGACCGGCTCTCTTTCCCGATGGACGATGGCATACTTCGCCGCGGCAGTAGCTTGCCTGATGGCGGCAGAGGCACTGATGGCTTGGGGACTCGGTTACCCAGCGGACGGGCTGAGGGCTCCCGGCACACTGGTGGTCGTCCACCTAGCGGCTGTCGGCTGGCTGAGCCTCCTGATGGGTGGCGCGCTCCTCCAGTTCGTCCCGGTGCTCGTGAACCGTCCGTTGGCCTGGGCAGGCCTGGCTCTGCCCGCACTCCTCGTCATCGTGTCGGGTCTCGCTTCGTTGCTGGCGGGCTTTTTCGCGCTGGGCGGCTTCGTCGATACGGAGGCGCCGTTCCTTCCGGTGGCGGGCGTGGCGCTCTCCCTGGGCCTTTCCATGGCGGCTGTGCCTATAGGCGTGACGCTCGCCCGGTCCCGGCCCCTTCCACTCTCGGCCGCGTTCGTGGCCCTGGGACTTGGAGGTCTCCTGTCCGCCGTCGCCTTTGGCTTCATGTTCACCCAGGTGCTGGGCGGAACCCTCTCGGGGCCGTTGCCATCCGCCATCGCCGCCCGCGGCGTCCCGATCCATGCTGCGGCCGGTCTCGGAGGCTGGCTGGCAATGTGCGCCGTCGGCGTCTCATACCGCCTGTTCCCGATGTTCCTGCTTGCACCCGATCAGGAAGGGTCCGGGCCTCGCCTTGGCTTCCTGCTCGCCGCGGCCGCGGCCGTGACGGCAGTCGGGGGCGGGCTGGCCGCGCTCCTCGCCCGCTGGCCTGTGCCGGACGTGATGCTCGTCGCTGCGATCATCGCCGCCGGGGCGGCTTCCATCTACGGCCGGGACATCGTGCACTTCTATCGCGCACGCCGACGCCGGGAGCTGGAACTCAACATGCGGATCGCGGCTCTGGCCTTCGCGTCGCTGGGGTTAGCGGTCATGTTGCCCGCACCTCTGGCGGCGTTGGCGGATTCCGAAACAGCGATCGCCGCAACCGCCTACATGGCCGTCTTCGGATGGCTCTCCGGCCTCGGGCTGGCGAAACTGTACAAGATCGTGCCGTTCATGACCTGGCTGGAGTGCTATGGACCCATGCTGGGCCGCGCTCCCACGCCCCGGGTCCAGGACCTCGTTTCGGAGGCGAAGGCACAGCCGTGGTTCCTGCTGTATTTCGGCTCGGTCTGGGCAGGCACCGCCGCACTGTCGGTCGGAAGTGCGGGCGGGTTCCGCGTCGCCGCCGCCGGGACGCTCGTGGCGACCTTCGCCATAGCGGTCCATCTGATCCGGGCTAGAATGCTTTCGGACGTGGACGGCAGCCAGAGGTTTCCCGAAGGAACCCGGAGACCTTTCCTCCTCTACTCGTTTAGGCGCTGAACGGAGCACGATCATGACGGACTATTTGGAACTGGACGTGAGGCCGATACTGGCAGCCGGGGGCGAACCGTTCGGCCGGATAATGGAAACCGTGACTTCGCTCGGTCCGGGCGAAGGTCTGCGGCTTCTGGCGCCGTTCAGGCCCATACCTCTGTTCGGGGCATTGGCGTCGAGAGGTTTCGTACATGAGGACCGTGAGATCGGAGGCGGAGACTGGGAAGTCCTGTTCACCCCGACAGCCACTCCCGCGGCCTCTACGGGCCAGAGCCCTGGCGCGCGATGGCCACGCCCGCTGATGCATCTCGACAACCGGGGGCTCCTGCCGCCGGAGCCGATGGTGAAGATACTCGGAGCTGCAGAGGCCATGCTTCCGGGTGAAGTCATGGAAGCCCTTCTTGACCGCGAGCCGTCCTTCCTGTTTCCGCAGCTTGTCCAACGGGGGCACGAGTGGCAAGGCGGTTTCGATCCCGACGGGTCTGCCTACAGGCTGCGGGTCCGGATCGGGACGGGGTCATGACCGAAATCCCGGAGACCGCCGGGAGGGAATCCTTGGCGGATACTGTCAGGGAGGCGTTGCGTGGGGTCATCGATCCGGAACTGGGCGAGAACGTCGTCGATCTCGGCCTCATCTACTTCGTGGCGGTCGACGATCGCGCGACGGCCCACGTCGTCATGACGACCACGACCCGGGGATGCCCGGCAGTCGGCTACCTGAAGGACGGGGTGGAGCGCGCGGCGACGGCAGTGCCGGGCGTGGTGACGGCCGAGGTGGCGATGACATACGACCCTCCTTGGACGTCGGACATGATGTCTGTCTCGCCCGGGCGGCCGCGACCTGCCGCGAAGCCACGGTTCTGGCGGCCCTGGTGATCGGTTTGCCCGATGCTGCGGCGGTGAGAGACCTGCATTCCGGAACTTAGATATGCCGCGGGTCCGATTGGATTCAGAAGTCGGCCGGCCGCGTCTCGTCACGATGAACACGGCAACTGCGGCCAGGATAGCGGTCTGGGCGGTGACCACCGTCCACGCGAAGCCGAGGATCAGGCTCAACAGAGGCGTGGCGCAAATTGCCGCGAGGGATAAGATTTCGCCTTCTTCGAGATCGCCCGCTCACGTCTCCAGTCCAGGATGACGGGACCCCACCGGGGATGTCCCAGCAGCCAGGATTCGACCTTGGGAGAGCCGCGCGAGAACGCGTAGGCTGCCAGAATGAAAAATGGCGTCGCGGGCAGAAGCGGGAGGACCGCTCCGGCCAGGCCGGCCGCCAGCGATGAAAAGCCGACCGTGCTCCACAGGATGCGCATGGGGTTCAGACCGCGACCGAGTAGCGGCCGTTCGAATGGAGGTGTCGGTTGGCCGCCCTTGGTTGCAGCGGGCCGCCCCAACTTCCATAGACATGCGTACTCAGCCTGGGTTCCGCCCCGGCGTGTAGATAGTGCAAGAAACCTGGCGGCTAGCCCATGAGTTTTTCGTTTGTCTTGCATTCCAGTGACGCAAATAGTGAGCTCCGACAAAAATCCGAAGGGCGCGAAGGCATTCACATGGACTGGCCGAACAAAGGAATTCTCGAGATGATCGGCATGGAACTGCCGATCATTCAGGCACCCATGGCAGGTCCTGTATTCGCCGATATGGTAGTGGCGGTCTCGGAGGCCGGCGGCCTTGGGTCGCTGCCATGCGCCACGATGACGGCCGAGGTTGCGCGATCGGAGCTTGCGCGAATACGGGAAAGGACGTCGCGGCCGATCAACGTCAACTTCTTCTGCCATGATCAGCCCGCCGACGAGCCCGGGAGGGACATGGCCTGGAGACGAGCCTTGGAACCCTACTACCGCGAATTCGGCCTCGATCCGGAGGCACCTTACGCGTCGTCGAGCCGGAATCCTTTCGACGAGGAATTCTGCGGGTTGGTCGAAGAGTTCCGCCCGGAAGTGGTGAGCTTTCACTTCGGCCTTCCTTCAAGGGCCCTGCTCAAGCGGGTGAAGTCCACCGGCGCCAAGGTGCTGTCGTCCGCCACGACGGTCCGGGAAGCGCGCTGGCTGGAACTGAATGGCTGCGATGCCATCATCGCGCAAGGATTCGAAGCAGGAGGACACAGGGGCAGCTTCCTCACGGCAGACATGGCGACCCAGCTCGGCACCTTTGCCCTCGTTCCACAGGTGGTAGACGCCGTTCGGGTGCCAGTCATCGCCGCGGGAGGCATCGCCGACGCTCGCGGGATCGTGGCGGCGCTGGCGCTAGGAGCGTCCGCCGTGCAGATCGGCACGGCCTATCTGTTCACACCCGAAGCACGTCTCGCGACGCCGCATCGACAGGCGTTGCAAAACGAACGTGCCGAAGAGACTGCGCTGACCAACGTGTTCACCGGACGACCCGCACGAGGCATCCTCAATCGCGTCATGCGTGAACTCGGTCCAATGAGCTCGGTGGCTCCTTCCTTTCCGTTGGCGGGCGGAGCGCTGGCCCCCATCAGGGCCGCGGCAGAGGAGAAGGGGTCCGGCGAGTTCATGTCGCTATGGTCCGGTCAGGCGGCAAGGCTCTGCCGCGAGCTTCCTGCAGGCGAACTCACACGGCAGCTTGCCGCTGACGCGCAGAGAATGCTCGCCCGGATGGGAGAGCGGCGGGAATGACCCGACGCGGCCGCGGTGAAGTCCTTCGGGAACGAACGCCGCTCACGCTCCGGCCGGACGGAGACGGCCCCGAGGCAGCCGTCGCTTGGGATCAGCTCGACCGAGCCGAACAGGCCGCGCTCATGCGTCTCAACCGAGGCCGTTGCCTCGCGATCGATCAGGTGACCGTCGCTCGATTGCTCTGTCTGGGTCTCGCGACAAGACTCCCGTCGGGCTTGGGCATCAGCAGGAAAGGACGCGAGCTTGCGATTTCAGCGCTTCTTTCCTCCGGGACCGTCACCGGACCACCTGCTTGAGACCTTCAATCGCCGCCTGGAGATCCGCGCGCACCTCGCTACCGTCCGGATAGATCGCGTACGCCGGATAGGTGTAGCGCGGCGCATCCGCAACGAGCTCGAGTTCTGCCTTTTCAAGATGCGGTTTAACCGCCCCTCTGCGAAAATAGCCCATGCCGCCGGCACGAAGGATATAGCTCAGGCCCAATGGGCCAAGTCCTACTGCAAGACCCGGAGCCTCGGCGGTTGCGCTCGCGAAACCGTGCGCCGCGGCAAACTGCGGACCCCAATCCACGTGTACGTAATCAGGCTGGTGTCCATCCTCGTGGTGTTCCGGCGTACGCACGAGCACCAGTTCTTCCTCTTCGACGAGTTCGATCCTGAAGCCGGGCAGCAGCGGCGGCGCGTATAGAACCGCGATGTCGAGAACGCCCGTACGCAGCTGTTCGATTAGCTGGTCGGGCACGCCAACGTTGGCACGGATGCCTATCTCAGGATGTCGTTTCTTCATCCAGACCAGCCAGTCGAGCAGAACGGGATTCCAGAGACTGAGTTCTCCACCCAGAGCGACGACGCTGGTGCGCCCCGGCGGGACGGAAAGCTGTTGTCTCGCACGCTCCCACACCTGGACGAAAGACTGCGCGTAACGCTCGAACTCTCGGCCTGCGGCAGTCAGGGTCACGCCGTTGCGGCTGCGCACGAAAAGCCGATTCCCGAGGCTTTCTTCCAACGTGCGAATACGGGCGCTTACGGTCGTCTGGGTGACGTGGAGGCGATCGGCAGCCTTGAGAAAGCTCCCGGTATGAATGATCTCGAGGAACGTGCGTGCGCGATCGACATCCACGTCGGCCTCCCCTTCGAAGCAACAATTTTGCATTGATAGCGCATTTAATTCCGTTTGCCTTCATGTTTCCTCGGGCGCAGTTTCAAGCCGCACCTCACGACGAAACGGTCTCCCATGTCAGACGAAGACGAAACCGACCTGCCGGAATACGCTTCCCCTCCGTGCTTCATGCACGAGCTGTCACGGGACGCGCCGCTCGCGCCCAAGCGCAGCGATGCCTGGGACGATGTCTCACGGTGGAGGAAAGCGGAGCGCAGGCGGCTGATCGACGAGCGCTTGGCGCTGGTATCGGCGGACCGTATCGCCCGGTCCGAGCGTCTCGCGGAAAAGCTTGACCAGGCAATCGGCCGGGTCTCCGGGCGCATCGTCTCAACCTACTGGCCGTTTCGTGGCGAACCGGACCTTCGCAACTGGGCCATAAAGGTGATCGAACGAGGCGGGCGGATCGCGCTGCCCGTCGTGCTTCGGAAGGCAGAACCGCTGGAATTCCGGGTCTGGCAACCGGGAGATCCGCTGGAGCGAGGCGTCTGGAACATCCTGGTGCCGTCCCGCGGACCAGCCGTCCTTCCGGACGTGGTGATCGCGCCGGTCGTCGGTTTCGACACGGCAAACTATCGCCTGGGGCACGGCGGCGGGTATTTCGATCGAACGCTGGCGGCTATGCCCCGAATGCCTCTCAGGATCGGTATCGGCTTCGCCACCGCGAAGATTGCGACCATCTACCCGCAGCCGCACGACATTCCCATGGATACGATCGTCACCGACTGACCACGGAAGGCAGGCATGGCCTGCGCACCGATGGCTCCGACGGCATCGCCGTCAAACTGCCGCGTCTGCGGTGGAGAAAGGCAGGACACGATGTCGGATATTGCGACGACAGGAGAGGACCAGCGGTCTCGCTTCTTCGTGCGCTGGGCTTTTTCCACCAACCACAAGGATATCGGAACCCTCTATCTGCTCCTTGCGATGCTGTCTGGAGTGCTCGGTACCGGGCTGTCGGTTGCGCTGCGCATGGAACTGCAGGAACCCGGGATGCAGCTATTCGCCGATCCCGGACTGTTCAACGTCGTGGTGAGCGCGCACGGGCTTGTGATGATCTTCTTCGTCATCATGCCAGCGCTCATCGGCGGCTTCGGCAACTGGTTCGTGCCTATCATGATCGGCGCGCCGGACATGGCGTTCCCGCGCTTGAACAACGTCTCGTTCTGGCTGCTGGTGGCTTCCCTGGTCCTGTTCGCCTGCTCGATGTTCGTACCCGGGGCGCCCGGAATTTCCGGACACGGCGGCGGCTGGACGCTCTACCCGCCATACTCGAGCACTGGCCAGCCCGGCCCCGCCGTCGACTTCGTCATCCTTTCAATACATCTGTCGGGAGCGTCGTCGGTGCTCGGCGCTATCAACTTCATCACCACCATTTTCAACATGCGGGCGCCGGGCATGACGCTGCACAAGATGCCACTCTTCGCGTGGTCGATGCTTGTGACCGCCTTCATGCTGCTGCTGGCTCTCCCGGTTCTTGCAGGCGCGATCACCATGCTCCTGACGGACCGCAATTTCGGCACGACCTTCTTCGTGCCGGAAGGCGGCGGGGACCCTGTCCTGTACCAGCACCTGTTCTGGTTCTTCGGTCACCCGGAGGTCTACATCATGATCCTCCCAGCCTTCGGCATCGTAAGCCATGTGATTTCGACGTTCGCGAGAAAGCCGATCTTCGGCTATCTCGGCATGGCATATGCGATGGTGGCTATCGGCATGATCGGCTTCGTCGTCTGGGCACACCACATGTTCACCGTCGGACTCTCTTTGGACAGCCAGCGGTACTTCGCTTTCGCTTCCATGGTCATCGCCGTGCCGACCGGCGTGAAAATGTTCTCCTGGCTATCCACCATGTGGGGCGGCTCCATCACGATGAGGACGCCCATGCTCTGGGCGGCGGGCTTCGTGCTGCTGTTCACGATCGGCGGCGTGACGGGCGTGGTTCTCGCGAATCCCGGCATCGACCGCGTCCTGCACGATACCTACTACGTCGTCGCCCACTTTCACTATGTGCTGTCTCTCGGCGCCGCGTTCGCCATTTTCGCGGGCTGGTACTACTGGTTCCCGAAGATGAGCGGCTACCTAATGAGCGAGACCCTCGGGAAGCTCCACTTCTGGCTCACTTTCGCGGGAGTCAATCTCGTCTTCTTCCCCCAGCATTTCCTCGGCCTCGCCGGGATGCCGCGCCGTTACGCCGACTACCCAGACGCGTTCGCAGGCTGGAACCTCGTCTCTTCGATCGGATCCTACATATCGGCAGCCGGCCTGTGCGTCTTCCTCGTCGCGGTTGTCGAAGCGTTCGCCCGGAAGCGCCTGGCGGGCGCGAATCCTTGGGGGGGAGGGCGCGACTACACTGGAATGGACGCTGTCCTCGCCTCCGCCGACGCATCAATTCAGCCAGCTGCCACTGATACGGTGAGAACA
>LNFM01005875.1_pt1 | contig 20742 bp, 16 predicted proteins | sample 596031 | NCBI WGS metagenome assembly LNFM01 (sample SAMN04254537, study PRJNA301005) | activated carbon metagenome | isolation source: dual media filters at the Ann Arbor, Michigan drinking water treatment plant | place: USA: Ann Arbor | reverse complement strand
CGGCGCTGTCGGGAGATGACAACCCCCTGCACACCGACGCCCACTACGCCGAGCGCTCGCCCCTCGGTCAGCGGGTGGCGCACGGCCTGCTGGTGCTCTCGGTGGCGACCGGTCTATCGGCCAAGGCCGGGCAGTTGCAGGGCACTGCGCTCGCCTTCCTGGGCATGGAGGACTGGCGGTTCCTGGCCCCGGTGTTTTTCGGCGACCGCATCCACCTGCGCTGGAGCGTCACCGAGAAGCGGCTGACCTCGAACGGCCAGGCCGGGGTGGTGAAGCGCCACATGGAAATCCTCAATCAGCGCGACGAGGTGGTTCAGTCCGGCCTGTTCGCGACCCTGGTGCGCACCCGCGCCTAACCCATTTCACTACTGGAGACACATCGCCATGGCGCGACAAGACTGGAACACCTTCGGCTTCACCGAACAGCAATGCATGATTCGCGACTCGGTGCTGGACCTGCTGCAGGCCGAGCTGCCTGTGGAAAAAATCCGCGAACTCGACCGCGCGGGTGAATTCCCCTTCGAGGCCTACCACGCGCTGGCCGACGCTGGCTGGATGAGCCTGCCGTTCAGCGAGGCCGAGGGCGGCTCGGGCGGCTCGCACAAGGACCTCGCGGTGCTGGTGGAGGCCATGGCCTACCACTACGCCAGCGTGGCCACGGCCTACCTGACCACGGTCATTTACGCCGGCCAGCACATCGCCCTGCACGGCAGCGAGCAACTCAAGCGCGCGTACCTGCCGGGCATCATGGACGGTCGCCTGCGCATGGCCATCGCGTTGACCGAACCCGGAGCGGGATCCGATGCGGCGGCAATCTCCACCAAGGCCGAGCGCCGTGGCGAGCGCTACCTGGTCAACGGCCAGAAGCTCTACATCACCTGCGCCCACGTGGCGAACCACCTGGTCACAGCGGTGCGCACCGGGCCGGCCGGAGACCCCCAGTTTGCCGGGCACAAGGGCATCAGCATGCTGCTCATCCCGGCCGACGCGCCGGGCGTCACCATCCGCATGCTCGACACCCTGGGCCGCCGCACCACCCGCGCCAACGAGGTCTTCTTCGACAACGTGGAAGTGCCAGCGGAAAACCTCATCGGTGCCGAGAACAAAGGCTGGCGCGGCCTGATGAAGTGCTTGAACATGGAGCGCTTGTGCCTGGCTGCGGCCGGCGCCGGCAACACGCAGCACGTGATCGACTACGCCAAGGACTACGCGACGCAGCGCGTGCAGTTCGGCCAGCCGATCACGCAGTTCCAGGCGGTGGCGCACAAGTTCGCCGACATGCGCATCAAGGCCGAGACCACGCGCCTGATGACCTACCGCGTGGCGGAGATGCTGGACGCCGGTGTCGAGCCGCGAATCGAGACCGCGATGGCCAAGGTGGTGTCGACCGACAACGACTTCGACTGCGCCAACCTGGGCATGCAGATCATGGGCGGGGCCGGCTACATGATGGAGCACGACATGCAGCGCTTCTTCCGGGACTCGCGCATCGGCCCCGTGGGCGGCGGGGCCAACGAGATCCAGCGCAACATCATTGCCCAGCTGATGGGCCTTTGATGACCAACGAGACCACAAGCATGGAAAAGATCGAATGTGATGTGCTGGTTGCCGGCTCCGGCGCCGCCGGTTTGACGGCGGCTTTCACCGCGGCGGACAGCGGGCTGGATGTCATCGTGGCGGAAAAAGAGCCGGTGTTCGGCGGCACCACGGCCTACTCCGCGGGGGTGATCTGGATTCCCGGCAACAGCCTGGCCAGGCAGGCCGGCTTGAAGGACTCTCCCGAGGACGCCTTGACCTACATGAAGGAAGAAGCTGGTGAGTTCTTCGATGAACCCAAGGCCCGCGCGTTCGTCGAGAACGCACCCCGGATGCTGGACCACATGCTGGCGCGCAGCCATGTGCGCTACCAGCTGATTCCGAACTGGGCCGACTACCACCCCCTGCGTCCCGGCGCATCGAGTGGCGGGCGCTCCCTGTTGCCGGAGCCCTTCGATGGCCGCCGGCTGGGCCAGCGCTTTCGGGAACTGCGGGTCCCGATCACAACCATGATGCTGTTCGGCGGCATGTCTGTCTCGCGCTCGGACATCCCTCACCTCTTCAATGCCACACGCTCCCTGCGCTCGGGTGTTCACGTCCTGTGCATGCTCGCTCGTTACGCGCGCGATCGCCTGAGCTGGCCGAGGGGCACCGCCATCGCCAATGGCAACGCGCTCGTGGCGCGCCTGGCGCTGTCGCTGTTCGAGAAGGGTGTGCCGCTCTGGACGGGCTCACCCTTGGTGCGCCTGATCGAGCAGGACGGCCGGGTGAGCGGCGGCCTGGTGCGCCGCGACGGCCGCACCGTCGAGGTGGTCGCTCGCAAGGGCGTTATCCTGGCCAGCGGCGGCTTCCCCCGCAACGACGCGTGGCGCCGCGAGCGCTACCCGCACGTGGCCCAGGGCAAGAACCACGTCAGCCTGGCCCCACCCGGCAACACCGGTGACGGGGCGCAACTGGCACAGGCACATGGTGCGGGGTTTTCCAAGGGGGGCTCCAATCCCGCGGCCTGGACGCCCGTGTCAAATCTGCCCAACGGCGACGGCACGTTCACGCCATACCCCCACTTCATCGATCGCTGCAAGCCCGGTTTCATCGCGGTGGACCGCCGGGGCCAGCGCTTCGCGAACGAAGCGGACTCCTACCACGATTTCGTCCCCGCCATGGTGAAGGCATGTGCGAACGATGCCCGCGTCGAGGCGTTCCTGATCTGCGACCACGCCACGATCCGCCGCTACGGCATGGGCGTGGTGCCGCCCTTTCCCATGCCGATCACGCGCTACGTCGACCGCGGGTACCTGATCCGGGGCGACACCCTGGCCGGGCTGGCGAGTCAACTCGGCATCGAACCCGCGGCCCTGGACAGCACCGTGCAGCGCTACAACGGGTTCGCCCGCGGCGGCAAGGACCTCGATTTCGGCAAGGGCTCCAACGTCTACAACCATTTCGGCGGCGATCCCTCCTGCAAGCCCAATCCCAACCTGGCGCCTATCGAGCGGGGACCGTTTTACGCGGTGCGCCTGGAACCCAGCGACCTGGGGACGTTCCAGGGACTTCAGACCGATGAGCACGCGCGCGTGCTGCGCGCGGCGGACGGCACGCCGATCCAGGGCCTGTATGCCGTGGGCAACGACATGGCCAGCGTCATGGGCGGAGCCTACCCGGGGGCAGGCATCACGATCGGCCCGGCCATGACCTTCGCTTACATCGCGGCCAGACACTTGGACACCTGAACTTGCCCGTGCGCATGTTCTTCCACTGGTCCATCGCTGCGGCCAGATACGCCGGTCCATGAACGAATGGCGCTCAAGAACCGAACAGGCAATGCACCGAACTTAACCATGGTACGAAAATTCAGGGTTAATCCGAATAGAACTTACCTTGGCGCGCCGGTCATCGCGAACGCGCGTAAGTGCTTGAAAGCAAAGAGGTGGCTGACCCTTGCCTTGATCGATAGGAGGGTTGGTTACGAAGCATCCAAACCATCTTTCCTTAGGCCAGCCACCATGGATCGTAAAATGCGAGCCGATTTGCATCAACGCCGCAGCCGCCTTGCGCGGCGCTCAGGATCGACCGGTGCAGTGGAGTTCTTCAACGTACTGACCAGCGAGGAACTGCTGCAGGCCACAGAAGCGCTGCGGCGAACACCGTGAACGGCTATACGCGCCCACGGTTACGCTGTCCATGTTCATGCGCCAGACACTGGAGGGCGACGGCTCGTGTCAATGGCATCTTGCCACAACCGACCGGCGCAACGATTACCACGATCCGATCATGCATTGACAAGGGCTCAATCGCCCGCCGCGCAACCGTGGCCGTGGTCAGGTCAGGGGGAGCCCCCTCGACTACCGTCTGGAAGGACGACGCAGCGAAATGGGGTCAGCGAAATCTCGCATTGGGTTGAATCATGCGTTCAGACACGCTCAGAAGGCGCGCGAAGACGCGTGTTTCACGCTTGAAGTCCGGCCGCCCGGAATCGCGGCAGCGTCACACCGCCACCGACGGGCTCGCAAACCAGCTCGACGGCCATGTCGAAGGTGACCACCGAAGGATCTGGACCGACGAAGGCGCTGATCATCCGCGGACCTTCTTCGAGTTCTACCAGCAGCACGGCATAGGGCGTGTCCTGTTTGAAGGCCGGCCCGGGTGCCCGGTGAACCACGCTGAACGAATGCACCTTGGCGCGACCGCTGGAGGCGCGGTGCTCTAGGCGCTCGCTACCGCACTCACGGCAGATCGCCTGTTGGTAGAGTTGCACGTGGCCGCAAGCTGGACAGTGCTGGAGCAGCAGCTTGCCCTCCTGAATGCCGCGCCAATAGATTTCCGAATCCGCATCCGGCATCGGCTGCGCCTTGAGGTGGGCGTCTTTTGGGTTGATCACAGCGTGGCCTCCGTTCCCAGGATGGTGGTGGCGTTGGTCGCAAAACCGGCACCCAGGCTGTGGACCAGGCCGAGTTCAGCGCCCGCGACCTGGCGCTCGCCGCAGTTTCCGCGCAGCTGGTTGACGACCTCGTAGAAATGAAACAGCGAGCCCGGCATGCCCGAGTGCGCGAACGACAGCAGGCCGCCATGGGTGTTGCAGGGGATGGCTCCGCCGTAGGTGATCTGCCCGTCCTCGACGAAGCGCCCACCCTCGCCCTTGGGGCAGAAACCGAGGTCCTCCAGCATCATGATCACCGTGCCGGTGAAGCAGTCATAGACGCCGGCCACGTCGATGTCCTTCGGCCCGCAGCCGGCCATGGCGTAGGCCCTGGCACTCGACTGCACCGCGCCCGTGGTGGTCAGCGAGGGCATCAGGAAGATGTGCTCGTGCGTGTAGCATTCGCCGCCGCCGAGGATGTAAATGGGCTTGGCAATTCCCAGCGCCCTGGCGCGCTCGGCCGACGTGACGATGAAGGCTGCTGCGCCGTCGGAGATGAGCGAGCAATCGAGCTTGTGGTAAGGCGTTGTCACCCAGCCGGAATTCAGCACGTCATCGACGCTCAGCGGATCGGTCATCTGCGCCCCCGGCGTGCGGCGTGCGTGTTCGCGGTGGATCACCGCCACCTTGGCAAACTGCTCGGAGGTGGTGCCGAACTCTTTCATGTGCCGATGCGCGGTCATGGCGAAGGTGTTGGCCACGGGAATGCCGAAGGGCATTTCGTATTGCTGGTCCCGGCTTTCGGTCATCGAGCGTAGGGCTAGGTCGGGTGACAGGCCGGTCAGCAAGCTGTCGCCTCCCACCACCAGCACCGTCTCGGCCAGGCCGCCGGCAATGGCGGCGGCGGCGATGTTGAACAGGGTGGCCGCCGTGGCGCCGGAGACCTGCAGCGTGTTGGAAAACGTGGGCTGGATGCCCAGGTATTCACTGAAAGCCACGCTGAAGCGGTGGAACGGCGAGGCAAAGGCAGAGCTTGAGAGCACGCCATCGACCTCGTGCTTGCCGATACCGGCGTCGGCCAGTGCCTTGCCCGCTGCGTCGGCGGCCAGCGCGAGCGCGCTCTTTCCCGGCACGCGGCCGACGGCGGAAATGCCTGCACCGATGATCGCGGTTTTACCGCGAAGCGTATGCGACGAGGGTGCGGATTTGATGTTTGCCATAACAGGGTTCGTGGGTCCGGGTGGGCTCAGGCAGCTGCGGGGCGCAGGTGCTTGCGCAGTTCTGCCTTCAGGATTTTTCCTACCGGGTTGCGTGGGATGGCGTCAAGGTACTCGATGTGCTCGGGCAGCTTGTAAGCCGCCACGCCGATCTGCTTCAGGTGGCCGACGATATCCTCCAGCGCCGGCGGCTGGGCCTTGTCCTTCGGAACGACGAAGATACAGGTCTTCTCGCCCATGATCTCGTCGGGCACCGCCACCGCCGCCACCTCCTGCACGCCGGGATGGGTGAGAACCAGGTTCTCGACCTCGGCTGCGCTGACGTTGAAGCCACCGCGAATGATGATGTCTTTCTTGCGGTCAAAGAAACCGATGTGGTGAACGTCGCGCACGATGAAAAAGTCACCGGTGCGGCAAAAGCCGTCGGGGGTGAACGTGCTTATCGCCAGGTCCGGCCGCTGGTAATAGCCAGCAAATACATTGGGTCCGCGGTAGACCAGCTCGCCCACCTGGCCCGGCTGCGTGCATTCTGCACCGCCCTCGTCGAGCAGCTTCATCTCTACACCCCGGATGTCCGAGGGCCACTCGACGCCCGGGCGACCCCACCACGGAAAGTGATCTACCCGCTTGGCGAAATCGGGCACGTCTCGCGCACCTGCAAACACCGCGGTGCCTTCGGTCTGTCCCCAGGCGTGCAGGATTTCGATGTTCCAGCGCCGCTTGAACTCCTCCATGCTCCAGCGCGAGGGTTGCGCCGAACCCGAGGCTATGCAACGCACGCTGGAGAAGTCAAGCTGGTCGACGTTGGGCAACTTGAGGATCATGTTCAGCAAGGCAGGCACCAGCAGGGTGAAATGCACCTGGTCATGCATCAACTGCTTGAGAAGCAGCGGCATGTTCAGCGGGTGATGCAAGAGCGTCGTGCCCCCGATGGCCAGCGAAGCCAGCCAGGTCGCCACGCCGGTCATGTTGACCACCGGCGCGGTCGCCAGCACCAGGTCCCCTTCGTGCAGCCCGGCCGTCTGCGGGATCAGGTTCATCTGAAAGAGCCAGTTGTTGTGCGACATCGGGCAGCCCTTGGAAAGGGCTTCGGTGCCGGACGACCAGCACAGGCTGAAAATGTCGTTGGCGCCGACACCGATGGCGTCGAGCCTGGCCACGTCGGCCGTACCACGCGCCATCTCGGCAATACGCTCGATCGGCAGCGCGACAAATCCGGTCTTCTCGGCGATGGCGAGTTGATCGGCACCCTTGAAATCGCGCATCCCGAAGAAGAAGCGCGCCTCGGTGAGCTTCTTGACGTTCTGGAGCTCGTTGTCGCGCCACTGAATCGGCATCGGCGAGAGCACGCCGCCGGCGCGGCTGACCGCAAGAAACATGGCAACCAGTTCCCATACGTTGGGCAGTTGCACGACGACGATTTCATCCTTGCGCAAACCCATGTCCAGCAGCCCGGTCGCGATGGCGTCGACGGCCGCGGCGAACTCCCGATAGCTCAGGCTCTGTGCCGCTGTTCCGGTCAGATCAGGCCGATCAGCCGGGTCGACCACGGCGGGCCGCTCCGGCGCCTTGGCCGCCGTCTCGCGCAGCAAATCGAGCAGGGTGCGCCGGCCCCAGTGGCCGCTTTCGGTGTAACGCTTCAAGGTCTCAGCATTGTGCAGAATCATCGCTTGCCTACTTTGGGTGTGCTTGTCGGAATGAATCAAAGGTTCAATCGCTGGCGCGTGAGCTCAGCGTGCGGCGTCGAAACCATGGAAGCTGGCAAACGTCTCCACATCGGTTCGTTCGGTGATGAAGGCGTTCTCCGGGGCCGACAGGTCCTCGTGTCCCAGGGCGATGCCGCAGGCGAGGATTTCGTGGTCGCTGATAGGCAGTTGGGCACGCGCCACTTTGTGGTACCAGGCAAACGCCGCCTGCGCACAGGTGTGCAGGCCCTGTGCGCGGGCGGCCACCAGAATGTTCTGGATGAACATGCCCAAGTCCATGAAGCTGCCGGTGTTCAGGCGGCGATCGAGCGTGACGAGCAGGCCCACCGGCGCGTCGAAGAACAGGTAGTTGCGCAGCATCTGATGCGCGCGCGCTGCCGCATCGTCGCGGGCGATGCCCAGGCTGGCATACAGGCCAAAACCGCAGCGCCGCCGACGATCCAGGTAGGGCTCGACCCAGGTGGTGGGGTAGTAGGCGTACTCAGGCTGGTGGCGGTCTGGCTCGTGCGTGGCCGCCTCAATGAAGGCATCGCACAGACGCTGCCTGGATTCGCCCGCCACCGCATACACCTTCCACGGCTGCACGTTGTTGCCACTCGGGGCTCGCGCCGCCACGCTCAAAATGTGCTGCACAACCGAGGAAGGAACGGACGTGGGTAGAAACCGCCTGACCGATTTTCGACTGCGAATCGCTTCATCAACATGCACGGACGGACTGCCTTTCTGACTGCGTAGAGCTACGGAGAAGAAACGACGCGGTGAGACTTGCACCGCTGGACTCCTATACGACGTTCGGATAGGATGGCAACATGAATTCTACCAAACAACCGTTTGAATGGAAGCCCGCTCCTGAACTGATGGCGCGGTCCAACCTGACCGCCTTCTTGCACAAAGTGGGCGAATCGAGCTTCGAGAACCTGAGCGCCCGCGCCGATGCCGATCCGGCTTGGCTGATGCAAGAGGTGTTCGAGTTTTGCGACATGCGCTTCTATCAACCTTACACGCAGATGCTTGACACCTCGCGCGGCATCGAGTGGGCGCGCTGGTGTGTCGGCGGTACCACCAACATCGTGCTGAACTGCCTGGACCGGCACCGCGGAACGCCGGTGTTTGACCAGACTTTCCTGGTGTGGGAGGGCGAAGACCCGAAAAACCGCAAGTCCTTGAGTTACCGCGAGTTTGATGCCGAGGTTTGCCGCCTGGCCGGAGCGTTGCAGTCGCTGGGCATTGCTCGGGGCGACAGGGTCGGCCTGTACATGCCCAACCTGCCGGAGACCTTTGTCGCGTTCTTTGCGGTCCTGAAGATCGGCGCCGTGTTGATGCCCTTGTTTTCGGGCTTCGGGCCGCAACCCATTGTCGCCCGTTTGAACGACGGACAAGCCAAGGCGGTGCTGACAGTGGATGGCACCTGGAGACGCGACACCCCCGGCGTCATGAAGGCGGTGCTGGACGAAGCCCTGCGCGAGGTACCCAGCGTGCAGCACGTGGTGGTGCTGCGCCACCTGGGTGAAGCGTCCCCATGCCCGATGACGCTGGAACGCGACCACGACTGGGCCAGCCTAGTCGCCGCCCAACCCCGTGACATGCCGACCGTCGAGATGGCTGCCGAGGCACCCGCCGTGTTGCTCTACACCTCGGGCACCACCGGCAAGCCCAAGGGCTGCATCTGGACCCACGTGAGTTTCCTGGGCTCGATGGTCACGCGCGACATGCACATCTGCGCCGATTTCAAGCAGAGCGACCGCTTCTTCTTCATGAGCGACATGGGCTGGATGGTAGGTGCCATGTGCGCCTGCATTCCGAGCTATTTCGGCGGCAGCCTGCTGGTGGCCGAAGGCACGCCCGACTACCCCGACACAGGACGCTTCTGGCGTCTGGTGCAGGATCACAAAGTCACCTATCTGGGTGTCGCGCCCACGCTGATCCGCAGCCTGATGCGCTACGGCGACACAGAGGTCGAAAGCTACGACTTGTCTGCATTGCGCATCACCTGCTCCGGTGGCGAGGCATGGACCGAGGCGCCCTGGCGCTGGTTCTTCAAGCACATCTGCAAAGAGCGTCTGCCGTTCCTCAACATTGTCGGCGGCACCGAGGTGGGCGGCTGCAACTTCACCGGCACCCTGCACCACCCCTTGCGACCAGGCTCGTTCGGCGCGCGCGGGCTTGGCGCTGGGGTCGACATCGTGAACGACAACGGTCAGCCGGTCGGCGCGGGCCAGGTCGGCGAGCTGGTGCTGCGCAACCCCAACATCGGCTTCACCAAGAGCCTGTGGCGCGACGACGAGCGCTACCTCGACAGCTACTGGCGCACGCTGCCCGGCGTCTGGGTGCATGGCGACTTTGCGATGCACGATGCGGACGGCTTGTTCTACATCCTCGGCCGCAGCGACGACACGATCAAGGTCTCAGGCAAGCGCACCGGCCCGTCGGAGATTGAAACCCTGCTCACCGGCACCGGCAAGGTGTCAGAGGCGGCGGTGATCGGCGTGCCCGACGAGATCAAGGGCTCGGCCATCGTCTGCGTTTGCGTGCCCATGCCCGGCGTGGCGGCGGACGCGGCGCTGCAAGCTGAACTGTCTCAAGCGGTTGTCCATGGCATGGGCGCCTCCTACCGACCCAGACAGGTGCTGCTGGTCAGCGACCTGCCCAAGACACGCAACATGAAAATCATGCGTCGCGTCGTGCGGGCCGTGTACCGGGGCGACGGTCCGGGCGACCTGTCCTCGCTGGTCAACCCGGAGGCGGTGACCGAGCTGCAGGGCAAGCTGGCAGGGTAATGGTTGGGCTGGCGAGGTCGCTCGCCCGCTAAACCGACCGTACAAAATCGGCAATAGACGCGTCTGAAGCCAGCACGCTAATGCCGATCAATGCGTTCCAGTGCGCTTCCGAGCCATGGGCCATGCGCCATTCATGCAAACGCCGGGTCAGCAATTGCAGATCGTATTCTTCGGCAATGCCAATGGCACCGTGCAGCGCGTGGGAAATGGAGGCAACCAGCACCGCCGCCTCGCTGGTGCGGGATTTGGCCATGGCAGCGGAGAGCAAGGAGGGTGTTTTCGTGTCGGTACGGAACGCTGCTTCGGCGGCTATCGAGGCAGCAGCCACATGTTCGGCCATGACGCTCAACTGGTGCTGCACCGCCTGGAACTTGCCCAGGGTTTTGCCGAACTGGATGCGGTCATTGCAGAATTGGAGTGTCATTTCGAAGACCCGTGTCATGGCCCCGCTGAGCAGGGCGGCGTGCAAGGCCGCCGCGAATGTCGGCAGCAGTGGGCCAGCGCCGGGCACGAGCGTCGCGATGCGCTCATCGGGCCAGCGCAGGTTGGCGGTAAGGCTCCCATGCACGCCGCTTGCTTCACGCTGCGCCGCTGCGCAAGGCAGCAGCAACAAGGCATCACCATCTTGGGCCAGCAGGAAATCGGCCACCCGGCCGTAAGGTGTGAATGAGCACACGATGGCGCCATCGGCCTCGCGCCGCAACGCAGCGCCCAGCGTAATCATCCCGTTGGGCATCGCAAACTGCGACCCCAGCAGCGCTCGCGCCACAATCGTCTGAGCCACCGGCACCGGCACCGTGTAGCGGCCGAAGCTGCACAGTATCGGGAACAGCTCGGCCAGCGGGAGGCCGGCACCGCCAGCGTCCTCGGACGCCAGCAGTTCGAGGAAGCCGGCGCCTTGCAGCGCCTGCCACAGCGCAGCGGTCGAGCCGCCCGCCTCAATCGCGCGCACCACGGCGGGCGTGCACTGATCCTCGAGAATATGTTCAATCGCTTGTGCAAACATGGAATGCTTTCGTTTTCAACGCAGGCCCAGACCGCGCGCGATCATGCCGCGCAGGATCTCGCGCGTGCCACCGCGCAGGGAATAGGTGGGCGCCACCTGGCTCACATAAGCCACGGCGCGGTACAGCTCGGCGTCGACCGGGGCGTCCGGATCCATAGCGATGGCGGCTTCGATCACAGCGGGAATGCTCTGCTCGAATTCGGTGCCAATGTCCTTGACCAGGGCCGCTTCGACCAACGGGCTTTCCCCGTTGACGAGCTTGGCCGTGACGGCAATCGACATGTTGCGCAGCGTGGCCAGGTGCGTGGCGAAGCGGCCGATGGTGGCTGCGTGGGCAGACGCATCCGGACTGCGGCGCAGGCAGGTGATCCAGTGCTCCAGCAGCACAATGCTGGAGTACACCCGCTCCGGGCCGCTGCGCTCGAACGCCAGTTCGGCATTGACTTGCGCCCAGCCGCTGCCTTCATTGCCGATCAGCGCGTCGTCGGCCAGTAGCACGTTGTCGAAGAACACTTCGGAAAAATGTGCATCACCCGCCAGGTCACGGATCGGGCGCACCGTCACGCCGGGCAATGCCAGGTCGACAATGAACTGCGACAAGCCCTTTTGCCGATCCTGCGGCTCGCCCGACGAGCGCACCAGGGCGATCATGTAATGGCAGTGGTGCGCATTGGTGGTCCATATCTTGCGGCCGTTTAAACGCCAGCCACCTTCGCAGCGGCTGGCCCGGGTGCCAACGCTGGCGAGGTCGGAGCCGGCATTGGGCTCGCTCATGCCGATGCAAAAGAAAGCTTCAGCGCTACAAATTTTGGGCAGATAGAACTGGCGTTGCGCCTCAGAGCCAAACTTGAGGATCAGGGGCCCGCTCTGGCGATCGGCGATCCAGTGCGCGGACACCGGAGCACCGGCGGCCAGCAGTTCTTCCACCAGCACGAAGCGCGAGAAAGCGTCCAGGCTGGCGCCACCGTATTGGGCCGGCAAGGTCACACCGACCCAGCCCCGTGCGGCCAGCTTCCTGCTGAAGGCGGCATTGAAGCCCATCCAGGAACGGGCCCGGATGTCGGCGGGCATCGACTCAAGGCTGGATTGGAGAAAGGCCTTCACCTCGGCGCGAAACGGGTTCGTCCCGGCGGGAAGGGTGGCGAGCCGGAAAGCGGATAGCAGATTGTTCAAGAACTTTTCCTCCGTGGGGTTCATTCACCGCCGAGTTGAGGCACCGCCCCAGGCGATGCATCAGACCGGGCTGCGCTCCACCAGTTGGCGGGCAATGATCAGGCGCTGCAACTCGTTGGTGCCCTCGCCAATGCACAGCAGCGGCGCATCGCGGTAGTAGCGCTCGACGTTCATTTCCTTCGAATACCCATAAGCCCCGTGGATGCGCAGGGCCTCCATCGAGTTTTCAACCGCTGCCTCGCTGGCAAACAGCTTGGCCATGCCGGCTTCCATGTCGCAGCGCTGGCCAGCGTCATAAGCCTTTGCGGCTTGCTCCACCAGCAGACGCGCCGCCTCGGCCCGGGTCGCCATGTCGGCCAGCTTGAGCTGGATCGCCTGGTGTTCACAGATCGGCTTGCCGAAGGTGCGCCGCAGTTGGGCGTAGGCCACCGATTCTTCCAGGCAGGCGCGCGCCAAGCCCACGCCGCGTGCCGCCACGTTGATGCGCCCGAGCTCCAACCCGCCCATCACGTGCTTGAAGCCCTGCCCTTCCGCGCCGCCGACCAGATTGGCGGCGGGCACGCGGAAGTTGTCGAACACCAGCTCGGCGCTGTCGATGCCCTTGTAACCGAGCTTCTCCAGCTTTTTGGTGGACGTGAAGCCGGGGCCCTTCTCGCAGATAAACAGGCTCATGCCGCGGTGGCGCGGCTGGGCCGCAGGATCGGTCTTGACCAGCACGGCAAACACCTGGCCATGGATGCCGTTGGATATCCAGGTCTTGGTGCCGTTGATGACGTAATGGTCGCCGTCGCGCCGGGCCACCGTGCGCACCGCCTGCAAGTCGGTGCCGCAGTCGGGCTCGGTCAGCGCCAGCCCGCCGCGCAGTTCGCCGCTGGCAAAGCGCGGCAGGAAACGCTGGCGCTGCGCCTCGGTGCCGTTGCGCTGCACGCAGGCGGCCATGATGAGGTGCGAGTTGATGATGCCCGACACCGACATCCATACCCGCGCGATGCGCTCCACCACCTTGGCATAGGTGCTGGCCGACAGGCCCAGGCCGCCATATTCCTCGCGGATGATGCAGCCGAACAGGCCCATCTCGCGCATGCCGGCCACAATGTCGGCCGGCCATTCGTCGGCGTGCTCGAGCCGCTGCGCCACCGGCTTGATCTCGCGGTCGACAAAGCGCTCGACGGCGTCGAGCACCAGAGTTTCTTTTTCCGCATCAAAGGCGATGGGCGGGCTGGTAGTCATTGAAGGGATCCGGAGGTGTTGGAATGGGTCAGGTTATGCGCCAGAGTGGCGGCGTCTTCGGCGCGATCGGCCGACAGCAGCGCATCGCGCAGGCGCAGCGCCTGATCGCGCGGCAATGCCAGTAGTGCATTGCCCATGAATTTGGCCTCGATGTCAGCGGCCGTGATCGGCCAGCCCGGTGCGCCGCGGTGCGCTGACTCGCGCCAGCGCAGCTCGCGCCCGTCGTGCGTGCGCACGCGCAGTTCGCCGGAAAAGAAGGTGGGGTAATCGGCATCGGGGTCGGCCGCGTGTTCGATGCGGTCAGCCAGCGCCTGCACCTGCGGGTCGCTCAGGTTGGCGGCATCCAGTTCGGCCCGCCCCAGCTCGCCGCGCAGCAGGGCCAGCGCGACCAGATGGTGAATGCTGAACTGCGATTCATAGACGTTGGCCGGTCGTCGCTTGGCCGCCACTGGCTCGCACACCACCGGGTGCACCCCTGGCGGCAGCAGCACCTGCACCGATGCCACCTCCTCGGCACGCAGCCCCGCCGCCCGCAGCGCCAGCGCGGCATCGATGCTGGCGTGCGTGAAGTGGCAGGTTGGGTACAGCTTTACCGCCACTTCTAGCAGCTCCCAGCGCTCGCCCAAGCCGCACGTGCACAACGACAAATCGGCCAACAAGCCGCGCGCGGCCAAATGACTGGCGTACAGACCAAAGCGCCCTTCATAAGGCTGTGAAGGCCCCCGAAAACCGGCACCGGCCAGCGCCGTGGCGGTCAGTCCGCTGACACCGGCCCAGCCCGGGTGCATGCGCTTGGTCCAGGCGCCGTCGCTCAGAAATTCCATGCTGCCGGATGCCATCGACAGCACCACGCCTTGCGCGTGCGCCAGGCCCGCCTGATCCAGCCCCATCAGCTTGCCGGCCGCCAGCGCGCACCCAAAAGCTCCCACCAGGCCGGTCGGGTGAAAGCCAACTTCGTGGAAGCCGCCCCGGGCCGCCGCACCCAGACGGGCAGCCACCTCAATCGCGAGCACATAGGCCGTGATCATCTCGGCCCCCGTGGCGTGCCGTTGCGCTGCCAGACCCAGCGCCAACGGAAAGGCGCTGGCACTGGGGTGTGTGATCGCGCCGGGGTGGGTGTCGTCGAAGTCCAGCCCGTGGACCAGGATGCCATTCATCAGCACCGCATCGCGCAGCGGCAGGGGAGCAAAGGCGCCCATGACGGCGCTGTCACCCGTGCCGCCCAGGGCGTGCAAGCCGCGGTAAGCGCAGTGCGCGAAGTCGTGCTGGGACGAGGCCAGGGCGATGCCCAGTGCGTCGAGCATAAGCAGCTTGGCCTGTTCGACCACTTCTGCGGGCAGCATGTCGTGCTTCAGGCCGTGTGCGAAGGCGGCCAACTGGTTGGCAATGTTGTCGGTCGCAGGTTTTGTCGTGTCGGTTGGCACAGGGAGTGTTCTTCTTTCTTGATGCGATCAAACGGCCGGGCCGGCGTCCAGCATGGCCAATGAAAGGGTGTACTGCTCTTGCAACTCGCTGACCCCGTTGATGCTGCCCCCGACTGGCCGCAGCAAGCCGTCGCGCAGGCCGTAAACCAGCCCGTGCACCTCGACTTGCTGCCCGCGCTCCCAGGCGCGGCGCAGGGTGGTGGTGCGACAAACGTTGCTGACCTGCTCAATCACGTTCATCTCGCAAAGCCGCGCCGCGCGCGCGTCAACGCCGGAAATGCCGTCGAGCCGATCAATGTGTTTCCGCGCCACGTCCTCCAGATGGCGCAGCCAGTTCTCGGCCAGACCGGTGCGGCGCTGTTCTATCACCGCCTGCACGCCGCCGCAGCCGTAGTGACCCACCACGAGAACATGCTCGACTTTCAACACCTCGACCGCATACTGCAGCACCGTCAGGCAGTTCAGGTCGGAGTGCACCACCAGGTTGCCGACGTTGCGGTGCACGAACACCTCGCCAGGCCGCAGCCCCAGGATTTCGTTGGCCGGTACCCGACTGTCGGAACAGCCGATCCACAGGTAGCGCGGCATCTGCTGGTGCGCCAGTCGCTCGAAGTACTGCGGATCTTCCGCAGCGCAGCGCGCCGACCAGGCACGGTTGTTCTCCAACAGAGGGGCCAGGCTGGAGATGGCATCTCCCCGCAGCGACATCAACGCCCCTTCCACACCGGCCTGCGCTTCTCGGCGAAGGCACGCGGACCCTCCTGCGCGTCCTCGCTGGCGTAGGCGGCGCGGTAGATGTTGTGGGCCAGCGCCATGCCGGCCTCACAGCCGGCGCTCATCGCCGTCATGATCGACTCCTTGCCCGCCATCACCGACAGCGGCGCGTTGTCGCGGATGCGTTCGGCCAGCGCGGTAGCGCGAGCGCGCACCGCATCCGGCGTGTCTTCCAGGTAGTTGATGAAACCCAGCCCATGGAAGGTTTCGATCGGATACAGGTCGCCGGTCAGCACCATTTCCATCAGCAGGGGCTGCGGCAGCATCCATAGCAGGGGAATGGCCCAGGGGCTGCCGCGCCCGGCGATGCGGGTTTCGGTGATGCCGACCTGCGTGCCCTTGAGGCCCACGCGCAAATCCGAGTTCAGGCTCAGCATCATGCCGCCGGCAATCAGGTGCCCGGTCATGGCCGCGATGATGGGCTTGACCACGCGGCGCTGGCGGCCGTGAAACGGGTCCTTCATCTTGGTCAGGATGTCCACGCCCTCGTCCTTCTTGACACGTGAAGCCTCGCGAAGGTCGAGCCCGGCGCAGAAAGTGCCGCAGTCGGTAGAAGTCAGGATGGCCACGCGCACGTTTTTATCAGCGTCGACTTCACCCCACAGATCGTGCAGCCGGTTGGCGGCGGCCGGTGACAGCGCGTTACGCATCTCGGGGCGATTGATCTTGACGGTGGCGATGCCATCGCGCACGTCATACAAAACGGTTTCTGCTTCACTCATGTTTATCTCCAGGTTAAAAGATGGCTTGGCTTTCACATGGGGCCGCTGGTTTTTGCCAGCGCCCTGGTTGCGTGGCTCACGACGTGGTCCATATCACGCGTTGTAGACCCTGTCGCCGTCTATGCGCGCAACGGCGGAACGCACCAGCTCCTGAGTCAACTGCTCCATCCACTGGTCGATGGGAACCGAAGGAACAAACCTCTGGTGAATGAGCTGGAGGTAGCGGGTGTTGGCGGCCCACTCGACAAAATCAGCAAAAGGTAGTTGCTGCTGCTCCAGCAGTCTGAACTTCAGCAACACCTTGACCGCGTGATGCGCATGCCGCTCAGGGTTCTTGACAAAGGCGTTGAGGCGCTCGCGCGCGTAGGCCAGCACCTCGGCACGGTAGCGGAATACCGGGCCGTGGCCGGGAATGACCCAGCGCGGGTCAAGCCGCTCGATCAGGTCGAATGTGGCGGCCACTTCATCGAATGCGGTTTCACCATCGAGCTCCGGAAACACCACGCCGAAGCCTTTTTCCCACAAGGCATCGGCCGAAATCAGGGTTCGGGACTGCGGCTCAAACAGAATGACAGAATGGGGATCATGGCCCGGTGCCGCATGGATTTGCCACGCTGTATCGGCCAGCTGGATGTCCGTGCCCGGCAACAGAAGGCCATCGAACTTGAACCGGGGGCAGTGTTGCCCGGATGGCACATAGTTCAGGGCGACGGGGTCCCACGACGAGACAAGTGATGCATGGCCTGGCGGAATGAGGGTTTGAAGTTCTGGGTAATTGCCCTGGAGGGCGGCATTGCCGCCGCAGTGGTCGCTGTGCAGATGGGTATTGAGCAGCAAGTCCAGCGGCCGCTGCTGCAAAGCGGCGCTGACCAGCCCGGTCGTTAGTTCCGCGTGCGTGCTGTAGCCACTGTCAACGAGTGCGCTGGATGCCGATCCAAGGAACAGAATGTTGTTGGAGGACAGCCAGCCGCGCTCAAAAACCTGAATGCCGTTCGGAAGTTGGATGCTGGTCATGGGCTGTCTCGGACACGTGATTTTTAACGGTGGATAACACCAGGTTTGCAAAGATGGGTGCGCATGCGGGATTTGCCGCCGCTTATTCCGCGGTGCCTTCGGACTCAACGACGGCCACCACCAGGCCGCGCTCGACCATCTGTCCGGCCTGCACCGACAGCGAGCGCACCACCCCATCGTGATCGGCATGGATGCGCAGCTCCATCTTCATCGACTCCATCGTCGCCACCACATCGCCGGCACGTACCCGCTCGCCAACCGCCACATGGGTTTTCAGGATCATTCCCACCATCGGCGTGCGCAACTGGCCGCTGGCCTGGTGGCTGGTGGCGGCCAGGCTGAGGTAGGAGGTCACGCCGATGGCGTGGGCGGTGCCGCCGCCCTGCACAAACACGGCATCGTTGCTGCGCACGATGGTCAGCACCTCATGGCGATCCCCAATGCGCAAACGCCAATCGCCCCCGGCGATGGCGGTCAGCGCCAGGCGAACCCGTTCGGCGCCGATTTGCACCGTCACTTCGGACTCGGGCGAGACGGCGCCGAACCGGACCTCGTGCGTTGTGCCGCCCGAGCGCAGAAACAGCGCCGGAACAGGTGTGAGCCGGTCGTCGCCGGCGTGCATCTGCCAGCCCGTCACGTCCAGGGCCGACCAGGCACCGAATGGCTTGCCGCTGCGCCGCGCATCGAGCAACCACCAGGCCGCCGCCGCGGCCAGCCGCTCCAGCGGCGCGCTGCTCGCGCACTGACTCCCCTCGGCCAGCACCTCGTCAATCAGACGGGTGTGGAAGCTGGCGTCACGCGTGGCGGGCAAGGCCAGCAGGCACTGCAGAAAAGCGCAGTTGGTTTCGACGCCGTGCACCTGGGTTTCGCCCAGCGCCCCACTCAGACGGTCCAGCGCCGCCTCGCGCGTCGGCGCATGCGCAATCAGCTTGGCCAGCATCGAGTCGTAGTACGGCGTGACCACCATGCCGGCCCGCACACCCGATTCAACCCGAACGCCAGAAGCCGGGAACCGCACCGCGATCAGTTCACCAGTGGAGGGCAGGAAATTTTGCGCTGCATCTTCAGCGCAGACCCGCGCCTCAATCGCGTGGCCGCGCACCTGCACTTCGCTCTGGCGCAAGGGCAAGCCCTCGCCGGCGGCAATGCGCAGCATGATCTCGACCACATCCAGCCCGGTCACCTCCTCGGTCACCGGATGCTCGACTTGCAGCCTTGGATTGACTTCGAGAAAGTGGTGATTGTCGCCCTGCACGATGAATTCCACCGTGCCGACACCGCGATAGCGCAGCCGCTGTCCCAAGCGCACCGCGTCACCGAGCATCGCCCCGCGCAGCGCCGGGGCGAGGTTTACCGCTGGAGCCTCTTCGATGACTTTCTGATGGCGCCGCTGCAGCGTGCATTCGCGCTCGAACAGGTGAATCACTTCGCCATGGCCGTCGCCGACGATCTGCACCTCGATGTGGCGCCCGCGCTCGACAAAGGCTTCGACGATCAACGCCGTGTCGCCAAAGGAACTCCCGGCCTCGCGCATGGCCGCCTCGATGGTCTCCATCAACCCGTCCAACTGCTGCACCACCCGCATGCCCTTGCCGCCGCCACCGGCGGCCGCCTTCAGAATCACCGGTAGCGGTAGTCCGCGCACGGTGGCCGCCACTTCGGCCGCATCGCGGCTCGGCAGCTCGCTGCCGCCGAGCACGGCCACGCCAGCGGCGCGGGCCTCGCGCTTGGCCGACGCCTTGTCGCCCAGGCGCTCAATGACCTCGGGCGTCGGGCCGACGAAGACGAGGCCGGCTGCCTCGACCGCGCGCGCGAAGACCGCGTTTTCGGCCAGAAAGCCAAAACCAGGATGAATTGCCTGCGACCCGGTCCGCCGGGCCGCATCAATGACCGCATCGATGCGCAGGTAGCTCTCGGCCGGCGCTGCCCCACCGATTTCGATCGACTCGCCGATCAGGTCAACGTGCAGCGCATCGCGATCAGCACTCGAATGCACACCGGCCACCGCAATACCGAGGCGCCGGCAGGTGCGTGCGATGCGGCAGGCGATTTCGCCGCGGTTGGCGATCAGGATTTTTTTGAACATGTCAGTTTCATCCTAGAGTCCGCTCCAGCGCGGTGGGCGCTTTTCATTGAAGGCCTTCACGCCCTCCAGCCTGTCGGCCGAGGACACCAGCACGTTGTAGGCGGCGACGTCGAGCATGTAGCCGCTGTGGAAGTCAATCTCGCCGCCGCGCGAGGCGGCGAGTTTGGCGTAGTGGGTGGCCATCGGTGCGGCCAGCACGATGTCGCGCGCGTCGGCGACTGCGGCGGCCAGCGCCGTACCCGGCTCGGCCAGGTCGGTGACCATGCACCATTCGGCGGCTTCTTCGGCCGAGAAGCGGCGCGCGGTGAACAGCAGCTTCTTGGCGCGCCGCGCGCCGACGGCGCGCACGAGGTTCTGGATACCGCCGCCGCCGGGCATGATGCCGCGCCGCAGCTCGGGCAGCGAAAATACCGCAGCGCGCGAAGCGACGATGTAGTCGCACATCAACGCCAGTTCGCAGCCGCCGCCATGCGCGTGGCCTTCGACGGCGGCGATCACCGGTTGCGGGAAATCCTTGACAGCCAGCAACACCTCTTCGGCGAGCTGGTGTTGGCGCCGCCATTGACCGTCGGTCATACCGTCGCGCTGCTTGAGGTCGCCGCCGGCCGAGAAGGCTCGCTCACCGGCGCCGGTGATGATCAGCACACGCAGGCCGTCGTCGAAGGCCAGTTCGTGCAGGGCGTTGCGCAGGTCGACGAACATCTGCGTGTTCATCGCGTTCATCACCTCGGGGCGGTTGAGCACCAGGGTGCGGATGCCATCAGCAAGCTCGGTGCCGGGCGCGGCTTCAACGCGTAGTGTCGTGTAGTCCATGGTGCTTCAGTAAGAGCGAGGCATGCCCAGCAGGTGCTCGGCCACCTGCGCCAGCACCAGGTTGTTGGAGATCGGCGCGGTGCGGAACAGCCGGCTCTCCTTCCATTTGCGCTCGATGTCGTATTCGCAGGCCACGCCGTAGCCGCCGAAGGTGGTCATGGCCGCCTCGGCGGCTTCCCAAGCCGCCTCGCTGGCCAGGTACTTGACCATCGTCGCCTCGCGCCCGCAGGGCAGGCTGGCGTCGAACAGCGTCGCTGCCTTGTTGCGCATCAGTTCGGCAGCCTCGATGTTCATGTGGGCGCGCGCGATCGGGAACTGCACGCCCTGGTTGGCGCCGATCGGGCGGTCGAAGACGACGCGCTCGCTGCCGTAGCGCGCGGCCTTGCCGACGAACCAGTGGCCGTCGC
>LNFM01005874.1_pt1 | contig 20743 bp, 19 predicted proteins | sample 596031 | NCBI WGS metagenome assembly LNFM01 (sample SAMN04254537, study PRJNA301005) | activated carbon metagenome | isolation source: dual media filters at the Ann Arbor, Michigan drinking water treatment plant | place: USA: Ann Arbor | reverse complement strand
GATCGCACTCGCCGCACCGACCCACGCGACGGCGCGGCTGGCGCGCTGGCGGATGTCCTCGGTCACGAGTCCCGCGCTCGCAGCCACGCGAGGATCGCCGGCGCGAGAATCAGCGCCATGACGACGCACGCGATCTCGCCGAGGATAGCCGCGATCCCGAACGCTCGAATGCCACCATTGGAGGAGACGATGAGGGAACCGTACCCGACGGTGGTGGTGAACGAGCAGAGCAAGACAGCCCCGCCGGTGGTTGCCAGCAAGTACCGGGGGCCGCGCTCGCCATCCTCGCGATCGCGCGCGGCAAGGTTCACCGCGTAGTCGATGCCGATGCCGATCGTGATCGGCAGCGCGATGAGATCGAGGAAGTGCACCGGGAGCCCGACGATGGCGCACAGGGCGATCATCACGACCACGCCCGACAGGCCGCACACGATCGTGACCAGGCCGTGGCGCTTGCGACCCACGACGAGCCACACGCCGAGGACCGAGCCGAACAGCGCGAACAGCACCATCTTCGGCGCGTCGTGCTTCATCGCAGCGACGATGTCTGCGATCACGAGCGGCTCGCCTCCGATGATGGCCCCGGGCGGCATCTCGATCGCGCGCACGAGGCCGGCGAACTCGACCCGGTGGTCGACGTTCCAGGTCTGGAAGCGTGGGGAGCCCTTCGCGAAGATGAGCTTGCCGACGGAGCCGTCCTGTTCGACGAACGGCCACTTGATCTCCATCGGGATGTCGGACTCGTCGATGGTGGTCAGGCCTTCGGGCGGCTTCATGCGCTCGTACTTCGCGCGCTCCTCGGCAGGGAGCTGGGCGAGGCCCGGATCGTCGAGCCAGCGGCGGAGCTCCTGCAGGACGCGGAGCTTCTGCTCCTGATCGACGGGTACGAGGTCATCGATGCTGTTCACCTCCTTGAACAGCTCCTGCCCCGGTGGGCGCGCCGCCTCGAGCTTGCGGATGAGATCGACGACGGGCTTCACCTGCGCCCGGTCCGTGACCGCGATGGCGAGCTGGAACGACGAGCCCTGGAACTTCTTCTGATCGAAGCGAGCCCGCATGCGCGCGTCGACCTCGCGCTGGGCCCGGATCTTCGGGCCATCGGACTGCAGCTCGCGCCAGTCCTTCGCGAACGGGTCGTTGATGATGTACGCACCCGCGATGAGGATCGCCGAGCTCGTGACGAGCGCGCCGGCGACGATGATGCCGCCCACCTTGCGCGGAAACACGGCGGCGATGGCGGCCCCGATCCGGGGCGGCTTGCGAGCGACGACGAGCTTCGCGCGGGCGAGGACCGCGAGAGCGGCCGGCAACACGGTGAACGCCGCGAGCCAGCACAGGATCATGCCGGCGGCACCGATGACGCCGAAGTGCCGGAAGCCGCGAAAGTCGGTGACGATGAGCGAACCGTAGGCGACGGCCGCGGTGGCGGCGGCCCCGAGCGTGCCGGGGAAGGCGCCGACGAGCGTGGGGCCGATGGCCTCGAAGGGGGTGGTCCCGCGGCGGACCTCCTCGAAGTAGCGCGAGAGGACGAGGAGCCCGGTGTTGATGCCATTGCCGACGACGATGGCGGCGAGGAACGCGCTCATGATGTTGAGATGGCCCACGCTCACGCGGGTGAACGCGATGGTGGCCGCGACGCCGACGAGCAGCGACCACAACACGGCGCCGACGGCGAAGAACGCCTTGTAGTAGAGAAACAACGCGCCGAAGACGAGGATCACGGTGATGAGCGCGGCCGTCGCCATCCCGTCGATGACCGAGTCGTGCTCGTAGATCGAGATGTTCACTGCGCCGGCGAAGTCGGTGGTGAGGCCCGGGTACTTCGCGCCGAGCTCGGCCGCCAGCTGCCGCAGCTGCGTCATCACCGTGCGACCAGCGGGGATGTTCGACGAGGGAAACGTCGTCTGCAGGGTCACCATCTGCGCGCGGCCGTCCGGCGAGATGCGCAGCTGCGACCTGGTCGCGCTGGCCTCGGCCTCGTCGATCTTCTTCATCAGCGCGGCGAGGCGTCCGTCGTCCGCGGGTGGCGGTTCGTCGTCGATATCGATGAACAAGGGGTTCGCATCGAGACGAGCCTGGGTGAGCTTCGCCTTCAGCGCGTCGCGCGCCACCTCGAGGTCCGCGAGGTCCGCGAACAAGTAGCGATGCTCCCACACGTAGCGCGGCACCGCGGCCTCGTCGACGGAGATGGAGCCGATGAGGTCCTTGTCCATCGCCCGAAGCCGCGCGACGAGCTCGGCGCCGGCCTGCTCGCGCACGGCGGCGGTTGGCGCCTCGATCATGATGATGACGTTCCCGAACGTGCGCGCGCGGCCCGACAGGACGTGGAGGTCCTTCACCGACTGCTGCGACGGCGGCAGCAAGCTGGAGAGATCAGACTTCAGGGGGAGTCCCAAGGCGAGCAGGACGCCGCCGACCACGACCAGCGCAGACGCAGCCAGGATCAGCAGGCGGAAGCGATCCACCGCGTCCACGTAGCGCTGCACCCAGGTACGCAAGGCTCGCGACATATAGCAGCTGGCGGAGTAGTGTCGCCCGCCATGAAGGTCCAGTTCCTCTGCGTCTTGGTGGCGGTCGCGAGTTGCAAGGGTAAGGGCGATGAGCAGGGCAAACCGACTGTCGGTTCCACTGACAAGGGCAGCGCGGCGGCGACGGGGTCGGGGTCGGGGGCAGGGACTGGCTCCGGGACGAGCCCCGCGGCGGGTTCGGCCACGGCCGCGACCCCACCGCCGGCACCGGGAATCACCTATCCACCGCCGGGCGATGGCCCGCATGCGGGCGTCGACCTCGCCGCGATCCGGACGAAGCTCCAGGGCACGTGGCTCCTCGGCCCGGGGACGCCGCCGTCGGTGTGGCACGTGCAAGGTGACGACCTCGTGCAGTACGACACGACGGGCAAGAAGACGGAGCACACCATCGAGCTCCTCGCTCCTTGCTACGCGCGCGTGGCTGACAAGGGTGCATCCTCCGCGACGTACTGGAACTTCGTGTTCGATGGCGACACGCTCTACGCGGGCCTCGGGAACGCGGGGGTCACCACCGGCGATACGACCATCGGCTGCGTGTCCTCGGGCATCTACGTGCTGAAGGGCGAGACCTGCACGGGCTGGGCGATGGATACGTTCGCGGACCGCGCGAAGCGCTGGACGACCGAGGCCGGGACCTGCTCGATGGTCGACGGCGTGTTCACGGCCGACGACGCGACGGCGAAGCGCCCGCTCTACGGCAAGCAGGTGCTCGATCAGAAGGTCGGCTCCGTGCTCATGACGCGACAGATGACGGGCAACAAGGCGGAGAAGGTCGCCTCGCTCGACGTCGCGCTTGCCACGCAGCGAGAGGCCATTGCGGCCGCCGACGCGCTGACGAAGCTGCCCGCCGACCTCCCGTTCTACGCCTGGGGCTTGCCCGCGGAGACCGTGGCGGGCGAAGCGAATGCACGCGTGTTCGCGGCCGGCGTCGACCGTGACGGTGCGTGGTCGCTGCGGTCGTACCGCATCAAGGAGATCGCCGAGAAGGCGGTATGGCTCACCGGGATGAAGGACGTGTTCGCGCCCCCCGCGTTCGTGTTGCAGGGGGCGTCCGTCATCGCCCCCGTCGTCGGCGCGCCGGCAGTGGTGTTCACGGGCATGGAGCTCTGGGGCTTGATCGACAAGGTCGAGGGCGATCAGGTCACGGTGCGCTTCCTGAGCGGCCCCGCGCCGACGACGCGCACGTCGAAGGCCGACGAGGTGCTCGTGCTCCCCACGGGCAAGATCGGCTTCGGCTCGCCCGTCATCGTCGACGGCAAGGAGGGCATCGCGGTCCGCGCGGAGGGTGACCAGACCTACGTGCTCGCGGAGACCGGCGGGAAGCTCGTCGTGGCCCCGCAGCCGACGGCGAACGTGAAGCTCATCGATGGCAGCAAGCGCCACAAGGTCGGGGCCAAGGTCCTCGTCAAGCAGTCGTCGGGGATGGGCTCGCTCTCGTGGGTCCCGGGCAAGGTCACGAAGGTCATCGGCAATGGCGTCGCCTACGAGGTGAAGACCGACGAGGGGAAGATCGAGACCCAGGTCTGGGCGCGCGTCACGGGTGCCTAGTGCCGCACAAGGTCCTCCTCTTCATCCCGCACCTGCAGCAGGGTGGCGCCGAGCGCCAGATCCTCGAGCTCATGACGCGTCTCCCGGCGCGCTACGCCCCGACGCTCTGCCTCTACAACGCCGGCGCTGGCGATCATCACTACCGGGACTACCTGCCGCCCGGCGAGCCGCGCCATGTCCTCGGGGTCGACGAGATGGGACCGCGCGGCCTCGCGCGCCTCGTTGAGCTCCTGCGCGCCGAGTGGCCGGCGATCCTCCACTCGTACCGCGACAAGGCGAACTTCTGGGCGCGCCTCGCGGCGATGGCCGCCCCGGTGCCGATCGTCCTCACGAGCGTGCGCAATCGCTACCAGGGGCCGTTCTATGGCACCGCCGAGCGTGTCCTCCAGCGCAAGAGTGCCCGCGTCCTCGTCAACTCCGTCGGCATCCGCGACGAGCTCGTGAGCTGGTCGGGCGTCCCCGAGACCAAGGTCCAGGTCATCAACAACTTCATCGACCTCGAGAAGTTCCAGCCGCCGACGGATGCCCAGCGCGCCGCGGCCCGCGCACGCTTCGAGCTCGCGCCGACCGACGTCGGCCTGGTCCTCCCCGGTCGGCTCGCGGTGCAGAAGCACCAGCTCGGCCTCGGCCTCGCGCTCGCGATGCTCAAGCGCCGGGGCGGCCTCCCGCCGAACGTGAAGCTCCTCCTCGCCGGTCGCAAGCGCGACCTGACGTACAGCCGGCTCGTCCCCGCGTGGTTCAAGACGATCGGCATCGCCGAGCACGTCACGTACCTCGATCCCGTCTCCGACGTCGACGCGCTCTACCACGCCGCCGATGCGCTCGTGATGCCCTCGCTCTACGAAGGCCTCTCCAACGCCGTCCTCGAAGCGCACGCGTGCGCCTTGCCCGCCGTCGTCTCGCACGCGGCCAACCGCGATGACATCGTCGTCGACGGCTCCACCGGCTTCGAGGTCCCGACCCTCGACCACACCGCGCTCGCCGATGCGCTCGGCAAGATGATCGCGCTCCCCGATGCCGAGCGCCGCGCGATGGGCCGCCGCGGTCGCACGCACGTCGCCGCACGCTTCAACCCCGAGCGCATCCAGTCCGAGACCGTCGCGCTGTACGACACCCTCATCGCCGAAGCCGGCCTCTAATCAAGGGCTTGCGGTGATTCGCGAGAGGATCCTTGTATTCAAAGTTGAGATGATTTATCTCATGACAATATGAAACGTATCGCGAAGCGACTCCTGATGGCGGTGGGTGTCCTCCTCGTGACCGGCGTGGGCGCGCTCCTCGTCTTCTTCTACGGGCTGCATCCGAAGCTGCGTGATGCGCCCACGGTGAAGGCGCCGTCGACGCCCGAGGCGATCGCGCGCGGGAAGTACCTGGCGGAGCACGTCGCGGGGTGCGCGAGCTGCCACAGCCCGGTGGACGAGGCGGTGCCGGGTGCGCCCTACGATGTGGCGCGGATGTTTGCGGGGCGGGTGTGGCCGGGGGCGGGCCTGCCCGGGCAGCTGACGGCGTCCAATCTCACCAGCGACCCAGAGCACGGGATCGGCGCGTGGACCGATGGCGAGCTCCTGCGCGCGATGCGCGAGGGCGTGGGCCGCGACGGGCGCGCGCTGTTTCCGATCATGCCGTACCAGCATCTGCGGACGCTGCCGGATGACGACGCGCTCGCGATCATCGCGTACCTGCGCACGGTGCCGCCGATCGCGCAGCGCCTACCGCCGACGAGCATCAGCTTCCCCGTGTCGATGTTCGTGCGGCTCGCGCCGGCACCGATCGAGGGCCCGGTACCAGCGTGGGGGAGTGCACCGGCGGAGCGCGGCAAGCACCTGCTGAACGTGATGGGGTGTGTCGGCTGCCATACGCCCATGAAAGCTGGTCGGCCCGTCGAGTCGATGGCGTTCGCCGGCGGGATGGAGTTCCAGACGCCGTACCTCAAGGTCTACGCCGCGAACCTCACGCCGGCCGGCATCGGCACCTACAGCGACGCCGAGCTGATGGCGGTGATGCGTGAAGGGAAGGGCCGCGACGGGCGCCTCCTGTTCGCGATGCCGTGGACGGCCTATGCGGGCGCGACCGACGACGATCTGCGCGCGGTCATCGCCGCATTGCGCGAGCTGACGCCCATCGAGAACGTGGTCCCGACGAGCAAGCCCGTCACCGTTTCTTCTTCGAGGTAACCGGCTCGTCGGAGAGGGACTCGCGGCCGAGGAGGCGCGCGACACCCCACGCGACGATGTCGGCCGCCTCCTCCGGAGAGGCCCCGACCACATCCGCGAAGCCACGCTGGGCCCACGACGAGCACCACACGGCCACGATCTTCGCGAGGCGCTCCTTGTCGGCCGCCGACATGCCGGTCGTCGCGGGCGCGAGCAGCTCGGCCGACTGCTTGATACGGGACTCGCGCATGCCCGAGTCCTTCCGCGCCGCGAGCACCGGCTCGGACATGAGGGCGGCCTTCACCGTCTCGTTCAACGAGGCGGTCCGGGTGTACTCCTCGGTCAGCGCGGCGTGCAGCGTCGCGAGTGTGGTCGTGCCCTCCGCGCGCGGCCGGCGCAGGTCACGCAGGTACATCGCGGTCTCGGTGACGAGGGTCTTCTTGTCGGGGAAGTTGCGGTAGACGGTCGGCACCGATACGCCCGCTTCCTCGGCGACGGCGGGGATCGATAGCTCGGCCACGCCCTTCGAGAGGATCACGATGCACGCGTCGAGGATGCGCGTCCTCGTCTCGGCCGCCATCTCGGCGCGGCGGGCCGCGTAGCGCTCGGTACCGGACTGCTTTGTCACGATACGGATCGTATCACGAGCGAGTCGCGTAATTGGTATCGAGCCATTGCCGGTAGGCGCCGGTCTTCACGCGCTCGATCCACGCGGGGTTCGCGAGGTACCACTGGATGGTGGCGCGGAGGCCGGCCACGAAGTCGTACGTCGGGCGCCAATCGAGCTCGCGGGCGATCTTCTCGCCCTCGATCGCGTAGCGCAGGTCGTGTCCGGGGCGGTCCTTCACGAAGGTGATGAGCTGCCGGTACGTATCGACGGGCTCGCCCTTCAGCTCGGCGACGAGGCGCACGAGCTCGTGAACGAGGTCGAGGTTCTTCCACTCGTTGCCGCCGCCGATGTCGTAGACCTGTCCCGCCTCGCCCCGCTCGAGGATGCGCCAGACCGCATCGGCGTGGTCGTCGACGTGTAGCCAGTCGCGGATGTTCTGCCCATCGCCGTAGACGGGCAGGGGCTTGCCCTCGAGGCAGTTCAGGATCATCAGCGGGATGAGCTTCTCCGGGAACTGGTAGGGCCCGTAGTTGTTGCTCGCGTGGGACATCGTCGTCGACAGGTGATACGTGCGCCCCCACGCGCGCACGAGGTGATCGCTGCCCGCCTTCGACGCCGCGTACGGCGAGTTGGGGAGATAGGGCGACGTCTCGGTGAAGATGCCGTCCTTACCGAGCGAGCCGTACACCTCGTCCGTCGAGATGTGATGGAAGTGCACGTGCGGCCGCGCGCGCACCGCGTCGAGCAGGCGCATCGTGCCGACGATGTTCGTCTGGATGAACGTACCGGGGCCGTGGATCGAACGATCCACGTGGCTCTCCGCGGCGAAGTGCACGATGGTCGTGATCCGGTGCTCGTCGACGAGCTTCTCCACGAGCTGACCGTCGAGGATGTCGCCGTGGACGAACACGTGGCGCGCCGGATCCACGCCCGCGAGGTTGTCGAGGTTGCCGGCGTAGGTCATCGCATCGAGGTCGATGATCGTGCCCGTGAACGCGGGATTCGCGAGGACGCGGCGGATGAACGCGGAGCCGATGAAGCCGGCGCCGCCGGTGACGAGGAGATTTCCGAGCGTTCTCATTTCAGCGCCATGTAGTCGGCCAGCGTCTCGCGCCAGGGCCGGAGGGTGATGCCGAGCGCGTGCTCGAGCTTGGTGGTGTCCAGCACCGACCACGCGGGCCGGCGCGCGGGCGTCGGGTATTGGTCGGTGGTGATCGGCCGCAGGGTTGCGTCGTACTGGCGGCCGCGTGCCGCATCGGCCTCCCGGATCGCCTGCGCGAAGCCGTACCAGGTCACGGGCTCGGCGTTCGCGCAGTGGTAGATGCCGGGCGCGGCGGAGGACAGCGCGAGGGACACGAGCGCGCTCGCGAGATCACCGGCCCACGTCGGCCGACCCGTCTGATCGTCGACGATGCGCACCTCGGGCCTCTCGGCGAGCAGGCGCCGCACGGTGGCGGGGAAGCAGGGACCGTCACCGAACAGCCACGACGTACGCACCACGTAGCCCGCCGGGAGCTCGGCGAGGAAACGCTGTTCGCCCTCGAGCTTCGTGCGCCCATAGGCGCTGAGGGGCCCCGTCGCGGCATCCGTCGCATACGGCTCCTTGGCATCACCGGGGAACACGTAGTCCGTCGAGACATGCACGGCCACCGCACCACGCGCTCGCGCCGCACGTGCGACCTGGTACGCGCCCTCGGCGTTCACCGCGCGCGCCTCGGCCTCGCGCGATTCGCAGGCATCCACGCCCGTGAAGGCCGCGCAATTGATGACGTGCGTGAAGGGCTCCGCGAACGCATCGACCGCCGCTGCATCGGTGAGGTCGACGTTCGTGTCAGTCTCGACGTGGTCGAGGCCGCGGGCCGTCAGCTCCTGGCGTACGGCCTTGCCGAGCATGCCGCGGCCGCCCGGGACCCAGAACCTCATCGAGCGAGCTCCGCGAGCCGCGGCGCCTTCGCATCCCGCGCCGAGATCCGGGGCGCGTCGACGGGCCACTGGATTCCGACATCCGGGTCGGCGTAGTGAAAGCCACTCTCCGTCGCGGCGTCGTACACGCTCGACACCTTGTAGGTCACGTCCGCGATCTCCGACACGACGCAGAAGCCGTGCGCGAAGCCCACCGGCACGAAGAGCTGGTGATGCTCCTCGGCATCCAGCATCACGCCGTGCCACCGGCCGTACGTGGGCGAGCCCGGGCGGATGTCGACCGCGACATCGAAGATCACGCCGCTCGCCGCGCGCACGAGCTTGGCCTGTCCGGGCGAGGTCTGGAAGTGCATGCCCCGCAGCGTCCCGCGTACCGAGCGCGAGTGGTTGTCCTGCACGAACGTGACGTCGATGCCGGCGGCCCGATACGCCGCCTCGCGATAGGTCTCGATGAAGAAGCCGCGGTCGTCGCGATTCACCGTCGGCTTCACGAGGAGCAGACCGGCGAGCGGGGTGGTCTCGACCTTCACGCGTCCCCGCGGGCCACGGCCAGGAGGTACTGCCCGTAGTCGGTCTGCTTCATCGCCTCGCCGCGCTCCGCGAGCTGCGCGGCGGTGATGTACTTCATGCGGAACGCGATCTCCTCGAGCGAGGCGATCAGCTCGCCCGTGCGGCGCTCGATCACTTGCACGAAGTTGGCGGCGTCGAGGAAGCTGTCGTGCGTGCCGGTGTCGAGCCACGCGTAACCACGGCTGAACACCTGCATGCGCGCCGTGCCGCGCTGCACGTAGACGTTGTTCACGTCCGTGATCTCGAGCTCGCCGCGCGCCGAGCGCGGGATCGTACTCGCGATCTCGACGACGGAGTTGTCATAGAAGTAGAGCCCGATGACGGCGAGGTTCGACTTGGGCGCCTTCGGCTTCTCCTCGATGGAGAGGATCGTGTTGTTCGCGTCGAGCTCCGCCACGCCGTAGCGCTGCGGATCCGTCACGCGGTACCCGAACAGCGTGCAGCCTTCGCGCTGGTGTGCCGCGTCCTGGAGCAGCTTCGCGAGATTCGCGCCGTGGACGATGTTGTCACCGAGCACGAGGCACACGCTGTCGCTGCCGATGAAGTCCTTGCCGACGATGAACGCCTCGGCGAGCCCGCCCGGCTTCGGCTGCGCGGCGTACGAGAACCGCACGCCGAGCTGTTCGCCCGTGCCGAGGAGTCGCTCGAACCCCGGGAGGTCGTGCGGCGTCGAGATGATGAGGATCTCCCGGATCCCCGCCAGCATCAGCAGCGAGATCGGGTAGTAGACCATCGGCTTGTTGTAGATGGGCAGGAGCTGCTTCGAGACGCCCAGCGTGGCCGGGTACAAGCGAGTTGCCGTGCCACCGGCCAAGACAATGCCGCGCATTACGGCGCGTTCGTAACACGGTATCCTGGCGTGGATGAGGTGGCTGGTGGTGTTCGTCCTGGTTGGCTGCGGCCGGGTCGGCTTCGACGGTGTAGGCGTGGATGCCGAGGGCGGTATCGATGCGCCGCCGGCGGTGGGGACGGCTCGCGTCATCGCCGGCCAGCCGACGCTCGCGTTCGTCCCCGCCCCTGGCCTGATCGTCTGGTCGAATCATGTCGACGGCACGATCGACGAGATCACGATGACGGGCGAAGACGGCACCGTCGACGTGCGGGTCGATGCGGGGGGCTGGGTCTCGGCCTACTTTTCGGAGGTCGACACCGTCGCGAGCCGGCTCGGCGTTCTCCCCGGCGACACGCTACGGTTTGGCGAGGATACCCGCCCTCCATGCGGCGACGCGGGGCGCTACGACGTGACGTACCCGACCTATCCAGGCGCGTCGAGGTACGACATCGGCAACGGTTGCGAGACTTTCGGCCAGATCATCGGATTGGTCACCCAGCAGGTGACCTCCGACATCCCGGTCCCTCTCGAGCCTGTCGGCAGCTACGACCTGACCGTCCACGCCTACGACTCCTCGCCGACACTCCTCGGCTCGCTCGTGCTCGACGGGGTCATGATCGTCGACGGCGGGAGCACCGACTTCGGCGGCTCGACCTGGCGCGCCCCCGTCACGGCGACGGTGGGTCTCGACGGCTTACCGACCTACGCGACCAGCGGCTCGATCGCCGCCTCGTTCAGCACGGGCGATATCGCGTGGCGCAACGCGGGCGAAGCCGAGGTCGCGGGCCCGATCTCGAATCAGGTCCTCGAAGGCTCGGTCGCGATCGCCGATGTCGGCGCGACGCGCATGAGTCTGTACGCGCAGCTCGACCTCAGCGGCACCCTGAACGACTCCACCTGTCTCGTCGCCATCGCGGATGCCCCCATCGGCCGGAAGGCGATCCCCGAGCTCCCGGCGATCCCTGCCAACGTGGTGGTCGACGACGCGGACCGGACCGTCGGCTGGCAGTTCCCGCAGGACGGGGAGACCGAGCACATCCAGCTCCTCCTCTTCAGCGGTGTCGCCGACCTCGGTTGGACGATCCTGGTGCCGCCCGATACGACGAAGGTCACGTTACCAGCGCAGCCGCCCGAGGTGCCGATGGTGTTCCCGCTGCAGGGCGCGCAGGTCATGACCGCGAATGACACCGCGATCGATGGCTGGGACGACGCGCGCCAGCGGTTCGACCGCGAACATCCGTTCATACGCTTGTTCGGCGAAGATCCGCGTGGCGTCGCGGGGGACCTGGCCGCCGGGCTCGCAGTCACCGGGGGAGAGTCGGTACGGCTGCCTCGACGGGGGCGCGCAGCACGCGGCGCGCGGTGACGTAGCCCAGCGCGGCCAGGAGCGGCCAGAGCAAGAACGAGAGCGTCGCCCACCACGGGCGCTCGAACCGGAGCTGCAGGAGCTTCGCGCCGGCCGGCACATCGACGGCGGGGAAGTCGGGCGAGACGCGGCGAATGACCGCGGGCTGCCCGTCGACGTACGCGCGCCACCGCGGGTGCCAGCTCTCGCGCACCACGATCGTCGACGGCGCCGTGACCTCGAGCTCCGCGAAGATGTCGGCTTCGTCTCCGCTCGAGTCCGTGCGCCCCGAGCGCCGTACCGTGGCCTGCGGCGGCGTGCGCAGCCCCGACGAGCCCTGGTACTCGAGGAACTGATCCTCGAGCGGGAGCCGCGTCTTCAGCCACGCGATCGCCGCCTTGCGAGCGGGCTGGCGGCCGGCGGGCAAGTCGCCGGTGACCTGCACGGGCGACACGAGGCCGGGCGCGGGCAAGCGTCGCAGCGTGTAGTGCTCGAGCACGACGAGGTCGTCGCCGACCGGCATCTTGTCCTCGTGCTCGTTCCCGAACACGATGTACGGCGCATCGTAGAGCCACGCATTCTTCGCCACGTCGTGGGCGTAGATGGCGATGCCGTAGTTCGGGCTCGCCTGCAGGCCACCGCCACCCATCTGGATCAGCGCCGGCCGGCGCGCCCGGACATACGGGAGCAGGTTCCAGAAGCTGCTCTCGGCCCCCTGCAGGGCTTGCTTGCGTCCGGGCGGCTGGACGGACAGCGTCGCGATCATCGTCGCGAGCTCGGGTGGATGCCGCCACTTGGTCTGATCGGGCAGCGTGACCACCTGCTTCGACAGCGCGATCGTCGCGGGATGGGCGATCGTGATCGCGAGGGCCGCCACGAGAGCCGAGAAGCCGGTGCGTGCGACGTATTGCCAGCGGCCGCGCCACGGGCGGTCCCAGACCCAGCGCCCGATCGCGAACATGCCGGCGCCGACGCCGAGCGCGGCGAGGAGCTGCATCGCACCGAGGAACCGCACCATCGGAATGAGGTCGTCCTCGGTCTTGCCGAGATGGGGGCCGAGTCCGAGGCCGAGGGCGAACAGGAGGGCAGGGCCCCAGACCCAGCGGAACCACCGGCCCCGGCCGAAGACGAGCGCGACCGGCACGAGGGCGGTGATGACGCGCGGGTTTGCGAGCTTGCCGGCGCGGTCCCAGTCGAAGAGCTTGCCGTGCCAGTACCACTTCGCGAGGAGGCCGAAGCCCGGACCCGGCTCGTCGCCCACGCGCACGAAGCCCCCGAAGCCCGCGTAGTCGAAGACGAGGGGCAGCCAGATCGGGGCCATCGCGATCAGCAGGACGACGCCGAGGAGGAACGATCGGATCAGCTCGCCCACGAAGTCGCGCGTGGAGATGCCGAGGACGGCTCCGCGAACGACGAGCCCGATGAAGGCTGCGACGAGCGCGGCGCCGAGCACGATGAAGAAGAACGGGTGGCACAACCCGACGAACGTGCCCCACGCGATGGCCAGCGCGAAGTGTCGGGGCTGATCGCGGAGCTCGGTCTCGTGCGAGATCCAGCGCGCGGCGTGACCGAGCGCGAGCGGGAACGCGGTGAGGGCCCAGGTCTGCGTGTAGAGACCAACGGCGAACGTGCCCGAGGCGCCGCCTCCCCACCGCGACTCTCCGGCGGTGAATGACGCCACCGCCGCCGCACATACACTCTGCCACGGGGTCGCGCCGAGGAGCCGCATGCCACGGTACGCGGCGAGGGGCGCGAGCACGTGCGGGAGGAACACGCTCAGCTGGAACCAGAACAGGTTGTGGCCGAAGAGCGCCGACGGGATCGCCGACGCCAGCTGCGGCAGCACCTGGTAGTAGTAGGCGCTGGCATAGCCCGCGTTCGCGCTCGGATTCCAGAAGTCCCAATCGCCCGCGCGCAGGCAGTCCGCGATCCGGACACTCTCGGCGAAGTGGAAGGTGTTGTCGTCGCCCGTGACCTCACCGGTGAAGATGTGGCCATAGATGCCGATCATCCAGATGATGAGGATCGCGAGCGCGAATGGCGCGCCCCGCGTGGCGATCCAGCTCGCCGCCCGGTCCCAGGCATCAGGAGCGTCGCCGTCGCCGTCGCTCACGCGAGCTCCAGCAGGTCCGCGATGCGCTCGTCGTCGAAGCGAGGGGTCGCGCCGCGCACCGAGGCCACCGCCGCCGCCCAGCGCGAGGCGGCCCGCGCCGAGCGCGCGAGGTCATGGCCGAGCGAGAGTCCGTGGACCAGGATGGCGAGGTACGCGTCGCCACACCCGACGTTGTCGCCGCCGGGCTCGGCGGGCTCGCCCGCGACCTCGATCGCGCCGTGCTCGCCATGCAGCGTGGAGCCATCGGCGCCGTGCGTCACGACCACCAGCCTCCGCTGCGTGGTGCGCAGCGCCGCGATCGGATCCACCCAGCCGAACCACTCGCGCAGCGTGGCGAGCTCGCGGTCGTTCACCTTCACGATGCTGGCGGCCGCGAGCGCTTCCTCGATCGCCTGGGCCGGCTGATCCGTCGGGCGGAGATTGAGGTCGCAGACCGTCAGCGCCTCCGTGTGGCTGATCGCCTCCCGCCAGCCGAGCAGCCCCTCCGGGCGGCGCTGCGCGAGCGTGCCGTAGACCATGATCCCCGCCTCGGAGAGCGCGAGCTTGGTCGCCGGCGGACACCCGATGCGCTCCCAGGCGCGCCCCGGCACGAGCGTGTACTTCGGCTCGGGCCCCTCGAGCGTCACCAGGACCTCACCCGTGAGGCGGTCATCGTCGACCTGGACGAGGGTCGTGTCCACGACCTCGCCGAGCCGTTCGATGGCCCGGCGACCGTCATCATCGGCCCCGACGCGCGTGACGAGCTGACACCAGCCACCAGCCTGACCGAGGTGCCAGGCGACGTTCGCCGGTGCGCCGCCGAGCTGGTCGCCGTCGGGGAACCGGTCCCACAGCACCTCTCCCCAGACAATGACGGCTTCGCTTGACATCCTGTTACTTAGTGTAAATAGTACACTTAACGCCGATGCTCGCTCTGCTCACGGACTTGTATCAGCTCACGATGGCTGCCGGCTACTGGCAGGCCGGTGTGGCGGAGCGAGAGGCGGTCTTCCACCTGACCTACCGCCGTCCGCCGTTCGGGGGAGGCTATGCCATCGCGGCTGGCATCGCGCCCGCGATCGCTCTCGCCGAGCAGCTGCGCTTCGAGCCGGACGACCTCGCCTACCTCGCGACCCTGCGGGACGCCCGCGACCAGCCGCTGTTCGCGCCCGACTTTCTCGCCTACCTGGGGCGCATCGTGCCGGCGGTGACGATCGACGCCGTACCCGAGGGTAGCCTGGTCTTTCCGCACGAGCCGATCCTCCGCGTGACCGGCCCGATCCTTCAGGCGCAGCTCCTCGAGACCGCGCTGCTCACGATCGTGAACTTCCAGACCCTCATCGCCACCAAGGCCGCACGCGTGTGTCAGGCCGCGCGTGGCGCCCCCGTACTCGAGTTCGGGCTCCGGCGGGCCCAGGGGATCGACGGGGGGCTCGCGGCCTCGCGCGCGGCCTACATCGGTGGTGTCGCGGCGACGTCGAACGTGCTCGCCGGCAAGCAGTTCGGCATCCCCGTGCGCGGCACGCATGCCCACAGCTGGGTGATGTTCCACGGCGACGAGCTCGCGGCGTTCCGGGCCTACGCCGACGCGATGCCGGGCAACTGCACGTTCCTGGTCGACACCTACGACACGCTCGAGGGGGTGAGGCACGCGATCACCGTCGGCAGGGAGCTGCGGGCGAAGGGCTACGAGCTCGGCGGCATCCGCCTCGACTCCGGCGACCTCGCGCATCTCTCGATCGAAGCGCGCCGGCTGCTCGACGAGGGAGGCTTCCCCGACGCGCGCATCGTGGCGTCGAACGATCTCGACGAGTACCTCATCTCCTCGCTGCAGGAGCAGGGCGCACGCATCGACACGTGGGGGGTGGGCACGCGCCTCGTCACGGCGTTCGATCAGCCGGCGCTGGGTGGGGTGTACAAGCTCGGGGCGGTGCGTGGCCGCGACGGCCAGTGGGCCTACTCGATCAAGCTGTCGGAGCAGCCCATCAAGATCAGCAACCCCGGCCGCCTCGGCGTCAGGCGCTTGCGGCGCGGTGACGAGCTGGCTGGTGACATCATCTACGACACCGATGCGGGGCTCACTTCCACGGCGCTGCACGACATCGATCACCCGCTGCGCGCCTCGACGCGGCCCGTTCACGATCGAGCCGAGGATCTCTTGATGCCGCACCTCGCGCACGGTCGTCGCGTCCGCGAGCCCGACGCCCTCGTCACCTGCCGCGACCGGGCTCGGACGGAACTGGCGCAGCTCTCGCCGCGCACGAAGCGCTTCCTGAATCCGCAGCCGTACCCCGTCGGCCTCGACGACGTTGTCCACGCACGCAAGCTGAGGTTGATCGAGGAAGGCCGGGCGGGCGGCCGAAGCGCTGCCGACGGGCCGCGCGGGGCGGCGAAGGGCGGTGTTCAGTGACGGCGCTGGTGTTCTCCACGCAGGCCTACAGCCATCTCGCGACGGCGATCGCCGCGAAGGCGGGCTTCGAGCTCGGCGCGATCGCGCGGAAGACGTTTCCCGACGGCGAGCACTACCTCTGCATCGAGTCACAGCCCGCCGATCGGGACGTCGTCCTGGTCGGCGGCACGGTCGACGACGCGAGCACGCTCGAGCTGTACGACCTGGCCTGCGGCCTCGTGACGGGCGGCGCGGATCGCCTGCGGCTCGTGATCCCGTTCTACGGCTACTCGACGATGGAGCGGGCGGTACGCCCGGGCGAGATCGTGACGGCGAAGACCCGGGCCCGCTTGATCTCGTCCATCCCAATGGCGAGCCGGGGCACGCAGGTGTTCCTGCTCGATCTTCACGTGGCCTCGATCGCGTACTACTTCGAGGGCGGCGTGCGGCCCTTCGAGGTCTACGGCAAGTCGCTGGTGACGCAGGCTGCGCGGCGCATCGCGGGGGACGACTTCGTACTGGCGTGCACCGATGCGGGGCGTGCGAAGTGGGTCGAGTCCCTCGCGAACGACCTCGGCGTCCCGGCGGCTTTCGTCTACAAGCGTCGGATCGACGGCTCCACGACCGAGGTGACAGGCGTCTCCGCGGCGGTCGCGGGCAAGCGCGTCATCATCTACGACGACATGATCCGCACCGGCGGTTCGCTCCTCGAGGCCGCGGCGGCGTATCAGGAAGCGGGAGCCATCGCCATCGACGCGATCGCCACGCACGGGCTCTTTCCGGGGGCGTCTCTCGCGAAGATTCGCGCGTCCGGGCTCCTGGGCTCCGTCACCACGACCGACAGCCATCCGCGCGCGGTGGCGCTCGCCGACGATTTCCTCTCCGTCACCAGCACCGCCGACCTCTTCGCTCAGCATCTGACAGGTACCCCATGAAGCACGTCAACGTCGGAGTCGCCTGCCTCAACCAAACCCCGCTTGCGTGGGACGACAACTTCGTCCACATGCGCATGGCGATCGAGGAGGCGCGCGCGCAGGGCGTCACCGTGTTGTGTCTGCCGGAGCTCGCCATCTCTGGCTACGGCTGCGAGGACACGTTCTTCATCGGCGGCCTGCTCGACGTCGCCTTCACGCAGCTCGAGAAGCTCGCCGAGCTCACCGCCGGCATGGTGGTCGCCGTCGGCGTGCCCGTCTACCACGAGCGCGCGCTCTACAACACGGCCGCGCTGCTCGCGAACGGGACCATCGTCGGCTTCGCGGCGAAGCAGTTTCTCGCCGGGGACGGCATTCACTACGAGCCCCGCTGGTTCAAGGCGTGGCCCGCCGGCGAGCGGGACCTGCTGGAGCGCGTGCAACCGGATGGCACGATCCGGACCTATCCGATCGGTGACCTTGCCTTCGATCTCGGTGACGTGCGCATCGGCTTCGAGATCTGCGAGGACGCCTGGGTCGCGAACCGTCCGGGGGTCGATCTGGCGCTGCGCGGCGTCGACATCATGTGCAATCCGTCGGCGAGCCACTTCGCGTTCCGGAAGTTCGCCGTGCGCCAGCGCTTCGTGATCGAGGCCTCGCGGGCGTTCGGAGTCACATACCTCTACGCGAACCTCATGGGCAACGAGGCCGGCCGCATCGTCTACGACGGCGGGGGCCTCATCGCGACCAACAACGAGCTGGTGGCGCGCGGCCCGCGCTTCTCGTTTCGCGAGGTCGAGCTCTCCACCGCCCTCGTCGATATCGACCAGAGCCGACGCGAGCAGGCACGACGCGGCAGTCACCGCCCCCGGCACGACGCCGAGGGGCTGATCGTCGCGTTCCCGTTCGTCTGGCCCGTGCACAAACCCGAGACCTCGGCCGGCGTTCCGGTGAGCTGGGAGGATGGCCCCGACGTCACCGAGGAGGAGTTCTGCCGCGCGGTCGCGCTCGGTCTCTGGGACTACCTCCGCAAGAGCCGCGCGCAGGGTTACGTCGTCTCGATCTCCGGCGGTGCGGACTCGGCTGCATGTACGGTCCTCGTCGGTCTGGCGATGCTGTTCGCCTTCGATCAGCTCAGCGCCGGCGGCGTGCGCGACCGGCTCTCGCACATCAGCGCGCTGTCCAAGGTGATCGAGGCGGGCGGCGATGCGAAGGCCGCCATCGGCGCGATCCTCGCCACCGCCTATCAGCCGACGAAGAACTCGGGGCCGGTCACCCGGACCGCGGCGACGGAGGTGGCCAAGGCGGTCGGCGCACAGTTCCACATCTTCGATGTCGATGCCCTGTTCGAGGGCTATGTGAAGGTCGCCGAGCAGGCGATCGGTCGCAAGCTCGACTGGGAGCGGGATGACGTCACGCTGCAGAACATCCAGGCGCGCGTCCGGTCTCCGTCGATCTGGATGCTCGCGAACGTCATGAACGCGATCCTCCTCACCACGTCGAATCGCTCCGAGGCCGCCGTGGGGTACGCGACGATGGACGGCGATACCTCGGGCGGGCTCGCGCCCCTCGGGGGCATCGACAAGTCGTACCTGCGCGCGTGGCTGCGATGGATGGAGTCGACGGGCCCGGCCGGGATTGGTCCCATGCCCGTGCTCTCGTACATCAATGCGCAGCAGCCGACGGCCGAGCTCCGGCCCACGGTGGCCGGCGCGGCCGCGCAGACCGACGAGGCGGACCTCATGCCGTATGACTTCCTCGAGGCCGTCGAGGATGCCTCGATCCGCGACAAGCACACGCCGCTCGAAGTGCTGCAGGAGCTCGGGCCGCGCTACCCCCAGCACTCCGCGCTGACGCTCGCGACCTGGATCGAGCGCTTCTTCAAGATGTGGTGCCGTAACCAGTGGAAGCGCGAGCGACTCGCGCCGAGCTTTCACCTCGACGATCGCAACGTGGATCCGCGGTCGTGGTGTCGCTTCCCGATCCTCTCTGGTGGCTTCGAGCGCGAGCTCGCGGTCATGCGCGCCTACGTCGCAAGTCTATGAGCTACTCGTATCAATACCCGCGCGCCGCGCTCGCCGTGGACTGCGTCGTGTTCGGGCTCTCCGAGTCCGACCTGAAGGTCTTGCTGATCCAGCGCAAGATCGCGCCGTTCCAGCTCGCGTGGGCCCTCCCGGGAGGGTTCGTGCGCCTGGAGGAGACCCTCGATGCCGCGGCCCGTCGCGAGCTCGCCGAGGAGGCGGGCGTGACGGACGTCTACCTCGAGCAGCTCTACACGTTTGGCGATCTCAATCGCGATCCGCGCGAGCGCGTGGTCACGGTTGCGTACTACGCGCTCGCCAAGCTCTCCGACCACCGCATCCAGGCGGCCACGGACGCGATGGGCGTGGGCTGGTACTCCCTCGACGATCTCCCGAAGCTCGCCTTCGACCACCAGCACATCCTGGACATGGCGCGCGATCGCCTACGCGGCAAAGTCCGATACGCGCCCATCGGTTTCGAGCTGTTGCCGCCGCGCTTCTCGCTCACGCAGCTCCAGCGCCTCTACGAGATCATCCTCGGGACCGAGCTCGACAAGCGGAACTTCCGGAAGAAGATCCTGTCCCTCGATCTTCTCGTCGAGACCGACGAGGTCGAACAGGGTGTGCGCCATCGCGCCGCGCGCCTCTACCGCTTCGACCGCCGCAAGTACGATCGCCTGACGAAGCAGGGCTTCGAGATGTCCATCTGAGCTGACGCGCCGCGCACAGCGCGCGACGACGCCACGCCTCCGATCACCCAACTGGGCGATATCGTGTCTGGCACGCGAGGTGCTCGTAGCTCCTCGCATGAAGACGAACAACGGAAACCAGGGCGAGGGCGACAAGGCGTCCGCTCGCCGTTACAACCAGCACGCCGAGGAGTTCGTCGCCGACGGCCGCGTGAACAAGGCGGCCGCCGACGCGCGCGAGTTCGTCGAGGCGGCGCCCGCGGAGGCGATGGCCGCCGAGCGTGCTGCCAAGCACGGTCCCTCCAAGGGTCTGCTCGATGACCTCGTGGCCAAGGGCCGCAATGTCGTCGATCGCGTCCGCCCCATGATCGAACGCGCGGCCGACAAGGTTCGCGCGGGGGTCAAGAAATAGCTGCTCGCTGCTGACTACTCAGTTCGCTTAATCCCCTCTCGACCTTCCCCGATCCACGGAGCCAACCAGTCATGTCCATCCTGCTCACCATCATCATCGGTCTCGTTGTCGGCGCCCTCGCGAAGTTCGTCATGCCGGGTAAGGACCCGGGCGGCGTGATCGTGACCATCCTCATCGGTATCGCCGGTTCGTTCGTGGCCGGAATGCTCGGCCAGGCGCTGGGCTGGTACGCGGCGGGCGAGGGCCCGGGCATCATCGCCTCCATCCTCGGCTCGGTCATTCTGCTCGCGATCTACCGCGCGGTAGTGGGACGCAAGGCCTAGCTCATGGCGAAGCTGGTCCACCCCGACGTCGGGCACGAGCCGCATAACCCCGTGCGTGACGACGGCAAGCTTGCTCCCACCGAGGATCTCGAACGCGAGCCCGACGGTGTTCCGCATAGCGTGGTCGGGATGACCGCTCTGTTCTCGGTGATGCTGGCGATGCTCGTCGCCTTCATGTTCATCGCTGGGTCCGGTGCGGTGAAGGTGGCGGCGGTGGTGCTGGCCCTGGTCGCGATTCCCGTGCTCGTCGGGACCCTCCGGAAGAAGGCCGCGAACGACCGGGATCACCTGCATCCCTCGCGCTGACCGCCAGATTGTCTCTACCGCGCACGGGCGCGGCATCTCCGCACAGGGGGTGTCGCGCCCGCGCACGTTTCGAGGCGGCTCGAGGCAGGCG
>LNFM01005873.1_pt1 | contig 20744 bp, 13 predicted proteins | sample 596031 | NCBI WGS metagenome assembly LNFM01 (sample SAMN04254537, study PRJNA301005) | activated carbon metagenome | isolation source: dual media filters at the Ann Arbor, Michigan drinking water treatment plant | place: USA: Ann Arbor | reverse complement strand
CAATTTTCGTCGCTTGCACGCCTTAGCCTGAAAGGCCTCATTTCCTTGAAATCGTTCGCGTGGCGCGCCTTCGGGCGCGCGCGACCCGCTTCCATTCGGGCAGACGAAGACGCCATCCGCAGCGAGCTGTTCGGCATCGAGCGGCTCGAGCAACATGCCCAAAGCCTCGCGGCCAGCCAGCCCGTCCATGCCGGCTTGACCACCGGCAAGTCGCTCGTCGTCCGTCTGCGCGACAACGAACGCGTACTGCTGGACGCCTATCGTTCGATTGCGGCCACCGTCGATGCCGGCCGGACGGTTACACCCGCCGCCGAATGGCTCCTCGACAACTTCCATCTCGTGGAGCAGCAGGTCCGCGAGGTCCGTACCGACCTGCCCGCCGGCTACTATCGTCAGCTTCCCAAGCTCAGCGAAGGGCCCCTGGCCGGCTATCCGCGGGTGTTCGGCCTGGCGTGGGCCTTCGTGGCACATACCGACAGTCGCTTCGATCCCGAGACGCTCACTCGCTTCGTGCGCGCGTACCAGACGGTCCAACCGCTGACCATCGGCGAGCTGTGGGCCGTCGCGATCACGCTCCGCATCGTCCTGGTCGAGAACCTGCGTCGTTCGGCCAGCCGCATCGTCAACCGGCGCGCGGAGCGCGAGCAGGCCGATCTCGTCGCCAATCGCCTGTTGGGGCTGCAGGATCACGCGGCGGACCCCGCGGCTCTCCAGCCGTATGACCGGGCAGGCTTCTCCGAAGGCTTCGCCGTCCAGCTCGTTCATCGCCTGCGCGACCAGGATCCCGAAACGACCCCGGCCGTCGGCTGGCTCGAGAAGCGCCTGGCGCGCGAGGGGACGAGCGCCGACGAGCTGGTACGGCGCGAGCATCAGCTGCAGGGCGCGACCAACGTCACGGTCCGCAACATCATCACGAGCATGCGGCTGGTCTCCGACGTCGATTGGGCGAAGCTCTTCGAGGAGGTGAGCCCGGTCGATGACGTGCTGCGAACCGGCGGTGTCTTCATCGACATGGATTTTGCGACCCGCAACCTCTATCGCACCGCCATCGAGCAGATTGCGCGTGGCACGGCGCTCGACGAGCCGGAAATCGCCCGGCGCGCGTTGGCCGTGGCGGCGAACTGCCCCGTCGGCGACGACGGAGACAGCCGGCGGCGCGAGCCTGGCTATCATCTGATCGGCAGCGGCCGCCGGGCTTTCGAACGGTCGGTTGGCTTTCGCACCAGGGGGCTGACCGTGCGGCGGCGGCTCCTGCGGACCGGCCTGGCGGGTTATGTCGCGGGCGTTGCCGTCACGGCCGCCATCGTCCTCCTGCTGCCGCTGCTGGGTCTGTCGCTGCTGGGGCTCCAGGGGCCGCTGCTGTTCGGGATGGCCGCCGCGGGTCTGTTGCCCGCGGTGGATGCGGCGCTCCTCCTGGTCAACCGACTGATCACCGGAGGCTTTGGCGCCACGCTGCTGCCCGGTCTCGAGCTGCGCAATGGCGTGCCAGCGCATCTGCGGACGGTGGTGGCAATTCCAACCCTGCTGACCACGCAGGCGACGATCGAGGAACAGATCGAGAGCCTCGAGGTCCACCACCTCTCCAACCCGGCCGGTGCGATTCATTTCGCCCTGCTGTCGGACTGGACGGACGCACCTGCCGAATCGATGCCTGAGGACGCGGCCCTGCTCGCGACCGCGGTCGAGGGTATCGCGCGCCTCAACCGCCGCTATCCGGCGGAACAGGGGGTCGACCGGTTCTTCCTGCTTCATCGCCGGCGCGGATGGAATGACGCGCAGGGCGCCTGGATCGGCTGGGAGCGCAAGCGCGGCAAGCTGCACGAACTCAACCATCTGCTGCGCGGTTCGACAGGCACGACATTCGTCGTCGCGCCGGGCGCCAGCCGGGCGCTGCCCGCGGACGTGCGCTATGTCGTGACCCTCGATTCCGATACGCGCCTGCCGCGCGACGCGATCGTCCGCCTGGTCGGTAAGATGGCCCATCCTCTGAACCGGCCGCGATTGGACGTGACCCGGCGCCGCGTGGTCGAAGGCTACGGCGTGCTCCAGCCGCGCGTCACGCCCTCGCTGCCGGTCGGCGCCGAGGGGTCGCGGTTCCAACGCGTCTTCTCCAACAACAGCGGCATCGATCCCTACGCATCGGCCGTGTCGGACGTCTATCAGGACCTGTTCGGAGAGGGCTCCTATTCGGGCAAGGGCATCTACGACATCGACGCGTTCGAGGCGTCGCTGCGGGGCCGCGTTCCCGACAGCATGATGCTGAGCCACGACCTGTTCGAAGGGACCTTCGCGCGCTCCGGCCTTGCCTCCGATATCGAGGTCGTCGAGGAGTTTCCCGCGCGTTACGACGTGGCAGCGGCGCGCCAGCATCGCTGGGCGAGGGGCGACTGGCAGCTTCTGCCGTGGATGTTGGGACTCGTGAAATCGACGGGACCCGGGGCGCGGGCGGAGTTCCTGCCCGCCATCGGCTTCTGGAAAATGTTCGACAATCTGCGTCGCACGCTGTCGGCGCCGGCGGCCGTCCTCTCCCTGCTGGCGGGCTGGACGCTACCCCTCGCCGCCGCGCTGGTCTGGACGGGCTTCGTGCTGCTGGTCATCGCGCTGCCCACGCTCCTGCCGGCAATAGCGGCCTTGTTCCCGCGCCATGCGAAGGTGACCGCCCGCAGTCATCTCGATGCGCTGTGGAGCGACGCCGTCTCGGCTGCCTTGCAGACCGCCCTGCTCGTCACCTTCCTGGGTCACCATGCCTGGCTGATGGCCGACGCGATCGGCCGGACGTTGTTCCGGCTCGTGGTCAGCCATCGCCGACTCCTCGAATGGATCACCGCCGCCCAATCCAAGCAAAGCGTCCGGGCCGGGTGGCCTGGCCTCTACGGCAAGATGGCGGGAAGCGTCGTGGTCGCGCTCGTTGCCGCCGGCGTGGTCTGGCTCGTCGGCGCGGCGGCGATGCCGGTCGCCGTCCCGTTCGTGCTGGCCTGGCTGCTGGCGCCCGCGGTCGCCGACTGGGTGAGCCGCCCGCCCCGCGATGCCGGCAGCCTGCGAATCAAGCCCGCCGAGGCGGCCTCGCTACGCCTCATTGCCCGCCAGACCTGGCGCTTCTTCGAGACGTTCGTCACCGAGGCGGACAACATGCTGCCGCCGGACAACTTCCAGGAGGCACCGACTCCCGTCGTGGCGCATCGCACATCGCCGACCAATCTCGGTCTGCTGCTCCTGTCGACGGCGGCTGCCCGCGAGTTCGGCTGGATCGGCACCGCCGAGGCGGTGGAGCGCCTCGAGGCCACCCTCGCGACGATGGAGAGGATGCAGCGGTTTCGCGGACACTTCTTCAACTGGTACGACACGAGCGATCTGCGTGCCCTCGAGCCGCGCTACGTCTCGACGGTGGACAGCGGTAACCTCGCCGGACACCTGATCGCGCTGGCCAACGCCTGTGGCGCCTGGCGCATACGAGGCGCGGCGCAGCCCGATGGCGCGCGCGGCTCTTCCGACAGTCTCGACCTCGCCCGCGAGGCTCTGGCGGCGCTGTCTGACGATCGCCGCACCCATCTCGTCACGCGGCCCGAACTCGTTCGGGCGTTCGACGGGCTGGCGGCGGCGCTGTCCGAGGCGCCCCTCCGACTCGAAGCGGTGCTGCCGCTGGCGGCGACAGCCGTCGATCTCGCACGCACGCTTGCGAGCGAGCGTGCCGATCCGGAGAGCGCCGACATGTTGTTCTGGATCGAGGCGGCTCACCGCACGATTGCCAGCCATCATCGCGACGCCCGGACCGAGGGGATGAGGGACGATCTGGACCGTCGCCTGCTCACGCTCGAGACATCCGCGCGCGCCATGGCGAGTGCCATGGAGTTCGACTTCCTGTTCGATGAGCGCCGCCGATTGTTGTCGATCGGCTTCCTGGTCGCCGAGGACCGACTCGACGTCAATTGCTACGACCTTCTTGCCTCCGAGGCGCGACTGGCCAGCTTCGTCGCCATCGCGGCGGGCGACATTCCGGCACGACACTGGTTCCGGCTGGGGCGCGAAGTAACGCCGGTCGCCCACAGCGCGGCCCTGGTTTCGTGGTCGGGATCGATGTTCGAGTATCTGATGCCGTCGCTGGTGATGCGTGCGCCGTTCGGCAGTCTGCTGGAAAGGACCAACCGCCTCGTCGTCCGCCGGCAGATCCAATACGCGACCGAACTCGGGCTGCCATGGGGGATATCGGAGTCGGCCTACAACGCGCGCGACAAGGAATTCACCTACCAGTATTCGAACTTCGGCGTGCCCGGGCTCGGCTTCAAGCGCGGCCTGAGCGAGAACCTCGTCATTGCGCCCTATGCCACCGGCCTGGCCGCCATGATCGATCCCGCGGCGGCCGCCGCCAATTTCGGACGGCTGGCCGCCATCGGAGCGCGCGGTCGCTACGGCTTCTACGAGGCGCTCGATTTCACGCCCTCGCGCCTGCCAGACGGCGAGTCGCGTGCGCTCGTGCTTGCCTACATGGCCCATCACCAGGGCATGACGGTGGTCGCCATTGCCAACGCCTTGCTCGACGGCGTGATGCGATCACGCTTCCATGCCGAGCCGGGAGTCCAGGCGACGGAGCTGCTGCTGCAGGAGCGGGCGCCGCGCGATGTCGCGGTCGCCCATCCGCGCGCCGAGGAAGTCGGCGCCAGCGCGCTGGCGAGAGATACCGAGCCGGCGCTGGTGCGGCGCCTGCGCAATCCGCACGCCCCCAGCCCCTCGGTTCATCTCCTCTCGAACGGACGCTATTCGGTCATGCTGACGGCGGCGGGCTCCGGCTACAGTCAGTGGGGCAGCCAGGCGGTGACCCGGTGGCGCGAGGACACGACGCGCGACGACTGGGGAAGCTACATCTTCCTGCGCGACGTCGAGAACGGCGCCGTCTGGTCGGCCACCGCCCAGCCGTGTGGTCAGCCCCCCGATCGCTACGAAGTGATGTTCGCGGAGGATCGCGCCGAGTTCGTTCGCCACGATGGCACGCTGGTCACCAGCCTCGACGTCGTCGTCTCCGCGGAAGACGACGCGGAGGTCAGGCGCGTCACGCTGACCAACGTCGGTAGCCTGCCGCGTACAGTCGAGCTGACGTCCTACTCCGAAATCGTGCTGGCGCCGCGCGGCGCGGATGCGGCGCATCAGGCCTTCTCGAAGATGTTCGTGCACACCGAATATCTGCCGGCCACCGGCGCGCTGCTGGCCACGCGACGGCGCCGCGGGCCGGGCGAGCCCGAACTGTGGGCGGCCCACCTGACGGTGGTGGAAGGTGTGGCCGTGGGCGAGATCGAGGTCGAGACGGATCGCGCCCGTTTCATCGGTCGCGGCAACGAGATCGGCGACGCCATCGCGGCAACCGATGGTCGCCGGCTCTCCGGCACGGTCGGGTCGGTCCTCGATCCGGTGTTTGCGCTCCGTCGGCGCCTGCGGGTACCCGCAGGCGGCAGGGCGCGGATCGCCTTCTGGACGATGGTGGCATCGTCACGCGAATCGTTGCTCGACGCGATCGACCGCCATCTCGACGTCAATGCCTTCACGCGCGCCACGACCCTCGCCTGGACGCAGGCGCAGGTTCAGCTTCGCCATCTCGACATCGATGCGGTGGAGGCGAGCTACTTTCAGCGTCTGGCGGGGCATGTGCTCTACGCCAATCCGGCACTGCGTTCATCGCCCGACGCGATCCGGCGCGGCCTCGCCGCCCCGCCGACCCTGTGGTCGCAAAGCATTTCGGGCGATCTGCCGATCGTGCTGGTTCGGGTCGAGGAGATCGAGGACACCGGCATCGTGCGCGAACTCCTGCGTGCACGCGAGTACTGGCAACTCAAGGGCCTGTCGGTCGATCTCGTGATCCTGAACGAGCGCAGCACCTCCTACGTGCAGGATCTCCAGTCCATGCTGGAGACCCTGGTTCGCGCCAGCCGATCCCGAACCCATCTCGGGGTCGAGGATGCACCGGGCGCCGTCTTCGTCCTGCGTACCGATCTGATCTCGACCGAGACCCGTGCACTCCTGCTGGCCCTGGCCCGCGTGGTGATGCGCGGCGGCCGTGGCAGCCTGTCGGACCAGCTCGACCGCCTCAAGTCGCCGCGTGGCGTGGCGCCACCGCTCCGCCGTGGCCTTGCGGCGCATGCCGGCCCGAAGCCATTGCCGTCACAGCCGGTGGCGCTGGGGGCGCTGCAGTTCTTCAACGGACTAGGCGGCTTCTCGCCCAACGGCCGCGAGTACGTCACCGTCCTCGGCCCCGGCCAGTCGACACCGGCGCCCTGGATCAACGTGATCTCGAATGCGTCGTTCGGCTTTCAGGTGGCGGCCGACGGCGGCGGCTACACCTGGTCGCAGAACAGCCGCGACAACCAGCTCACGCCCTGGTCCAACGACCCGGTGGTCGACCGGCCGGGCGAGGCCTTCTATGTGCGTGACCTCGACAGCGGCGAGTTGTGGACGCCGACGGCGCTGCCGGTGCGGCTCGCGCAGGCGACGTATATCGTGCGGCACGGGCGCGGCTACAGCCGGTTCGAGCTGGTGGCGAACGGCATCGCCCTCGATCTGCTGCAATACGTCCCCTTGGGCGATTCCCTCAAGATTTCGCGGCTCACCATTCGCAACATCTCCGATCGGCCGCGCCGGCTTTCGGTCACCGCCTATGTCGAGTGGGTCCTGGGCCTGGCTCGCGGCGCCTCCGGCCCCACGGTCGTCACCGAACGGGATGGCGAGACCGGTGCGATCTTCGCGCGCAACAGATGGAATCTCCATCATGGCGGCCGGGTCGCGTTTGCCGATCTCTCCGGGCGCCAGACCGCCTGGACGGGCGATCGCGGCGAATTCATCGGCCGCAACGGCAGGATGGACCATCCCGCCGCGCTCAGCGCCGATCTGCCGCTATCGCAGCGCCTCGGCGCCGGCCTCGATCCCTGCGCCGCCTTGCAGACCACTGTCGACCTGAAGCCGGGCGGCGTGCACGAGGTCGTCTGCTTCCTGGGCCAGGCGGCCGATGAGGCCGAGGCGCGTGCGTTGATTGCGCGGTACAGGGCTGCCGATCTGGCCGCCGTGCATCGCGAGGCGGTGGGATTCTGGGACGGCGTCCTGGGCACGGTACAGGTAAAGACCCCCGATCCCGCGACCGACATCCTGTTGAACGGCTGGCTGCTCTACCAGTCGCTGGCCTGTCGCTACTGGGCCCGTTCGGCCTTCTATCAGGCGAGCGGCGCCTACGGCTTCCGCGACCAGCTCCAGGATGCGATGTCGCTGTCCGTGCCGATGCCTGAGCTGGCGCGCGCGCACATCCTGCGCGCCGCGTCGCGGCAGTTCGTCGAGGGCGACGTCCAGCACTGGTGGTTCCCGATCGCGGGCCAGGGCGTCCGCACGCGCATCTCCGATGATCGGGCCTGGCTCGCCACCGTTGCCGCGCATTATGTCGAGACCACCGGCGATGGCGCGATCCTCGACGAACCCGTTTCCTTCCTCGAGGGTCCGGCGTTGCGCGAGGGCGAGCACGATCTCTACTTTCAGCCGGAACAAGCGGACGAGACCGCGTCGCTGTTCGAACATTGCGCACGCGGCCTCGATCGCAGCCTGGCGACCGGCGCGCACGGCCTGCCGCTGATCGGCACCGGCGACTGGAACGACGGCATGAACCGGGTGGGCGAAGAGGGACGTGGCGAGAGCGTCTGGCTGGGCTGGTTCCTGTATGCGGCCCTCCGCGCCTTCGCACCGGTCGCCGAGAGCCGTGGCGAGATGCGTCGGGCGACTGCCTGGAGCGCACATGCCGAGGCGCTGAAGGCGGCGCTCGACCGCGAAGCCTGGGACGGCGCCTGGTACCGCCGCGGCTACTATGACGACGGCACGCCGCTCGGTTCTGCTGCGAGCGAGGAGTGTCGCATCGATTCCATCGCCCAGTCATGGGCCGCGATCTCCGGCGCGGCCGATCCCGTGCGGGCGGCGCAGGCCATGGAGTCCCTCGACAGGATGCTCGTGCATCGCGGCGACCGGCTGGCGCTGCTGTTCACGCCGCCGTTCGACAAGACTCCGCTCGATCCCGGCTACATCAAGGGTTACCCGCCCGGCATTCGCGAGAATGGCGGGCAGTACACGCATGCGGCAGCCTGGTCGATCATGGGCTTCGCTGCGCTGGGCCAGGGTGACAAGGCTCACGAGGTCTTCGCACTGATCAACCCGATCAACCACACGGCGACCCGTGCCGGCGTGTTGCGCTACAAAGTCGAACCCTATGTCGCGGCAGCCGATGTCTATTCGGTGCCGCCACATGTCGGGCGCGGCGGCTGGACCTGGTACACCGGCTCGGCGGGCTGGCTCCATCGCGCCGGCATCGAGTCGATCCTGGGCCTCACGGTGAAGGGCGACCGGTTCGAGGTCGCGCCCTGCCTGCCGACGACGTGGCCAGGCTTCGAGATGACCCTCACCCTGCGCGGCTCGGTTTATGAGATCGTGGTTCGCAATCCAGACGGCGTCAGCCGGGGTGTGGTCGCCGTGGAGCTAGACGGCGCGACGCAGCCGGTGGCGGACGGCAAGGCGGTGATCCGCCTGAGCGACGAGGTCGCCCGGCGGAGCATCGTGGTGACTCTGGGCTGAGCTACTTGCGCTTGGCGGGAGCGGCCGGCTTCACGGCGGAGGCCATGGAGGATGCAAAGGTCGGCGCGACGACCTTGACCTTGTCCTGCTTGGGCTTCTTCGTCTCGCGGTTGCCGCGGCGATGTTTCATGGACATGGGAATGTTGGTTTCCTGGCGTCGAGGCGGAGAAAATCTCCGGATCGTCGGGCCATGGTGTCGATCCTACGCGCATTCATGGACGAAGTACGATTGATGACCGCTATCGGAGGGCCTCGCCCTGTGCCACCACCGAATGGGCGCGATGCGGGAGGGCGCGCTCCGACGCCCCTGACTGCGAATGAGGGATGACACGGTCACCGATGGTGAAGGCTGCGACCAGAAAAAGCAGGCCTCCAGCGACGGTACTCGGGCCAAACCCCCACCCCGCGCTGTGCCGCCAGCACGGGAAGGCCACGATTCCCGCCGCCGCCAACAGGACGGCGAGGCTCAATCCCAGCATGCGTATCCCCTCTTTGTTGGCACATGAACGAGCACAGGGGGTGCGGGTTCCGCCTTGGAATGGTCTTTATCCGGTACGGTACGAAGGGAAGAACTCTCCCCAGCGACGGCGTTCCACATGGTCGCAGGCGGGCCCGCAGGGGTAGGTTGCCCCCGACGATGGATGATCCCCTCTCCCACGCCCGCGCGCTGCTGCATTCCGTCTTTGGATTCAACGCCTTCCGTCCCGGGCAGGAGGAAATCGTGCGCGCCGTGCTGGCCGGCGAGAACGTCCTGGCCGTCATGCCGACCGGCAGCGGCAAGTCGCTCTGCTTCCAGCTTCCCGCAATCGCGCGACCGGGCCTGACCCTCGTCGTGTCACCGCTGATCGCGCTGATGCGCGACCAGGTCCAGGCGCTGACCGCCGCCGGCGTGGCGGCCGGCAGCCTCAATTCGAGCAACGAGCCGACCGAGAATGCGCGGGTGATGGGCCTGCTGCGGCGCCGCGAGCTCCGCCTGCTCTATGTCGCGCCGGAGCGGCTGGCGCGGCCCGACACGGTCGAGATGCTGGCCGAGGCGCAGGTCACGATGATGGCCATCGACGAGGCGCACTGCGTCTCGCAATGGGGGCACGACTTCCGGCCCGAGTACCTGACGCTGGGCAATCTGGCGCGGCAGATCGGCGGCCGCCTGCAGACCCTCGCCTTCACCGCCACCGCCGATGCGCCGACGCGGGGCGACATCGTCGAGAAGCTGTTCGCCACCGAGCCGCGCGTTTTCGTGCGCAGCTTTGACCGTCCCAACCTCCGGCTGGCGTTCAAGCCGAAGGAGCGTTCGACACGCCAGGTCCTGTCCTTCGTGCAGGCCCATCCGGGTGAGAGCGGCATCGTCTACTGCTCGTCGCGCCGCAAGGTCGAGGAGCTTGCCGAGACCCTCAGGGCTGCGGGGATCAACGCCCGGCCGTATCATGCCGGCCTCGAGAAGTCGGTGCGTGATCGCAACCAGGACGCCTTCCAGCAGGAGGACGGGCTGGTGATGACCGCTACCGTCGCCTTCGGGATGGGCATCGACAAGCCCGACGTGCGCTTCGTCTGCCACGCCGACCTGCCGTCCAACGTCGAGGCCTACTATCAGGAGATCGGCCGCGCCGGCCGCGACGGCCTGCCGGCCGACACGCTCACGCTCTATGGGCTGGGCGACATGCAGCTTCGCCGCCTGCAGATCGAGCAGGGCGATTCTTCCGACGAGCGCAAGCGCATCGAACGCCAGAGGCTGAATGCGCTGCTGGCGCTCGCCGAGGCGCCGCGCTGCCGGCGCCAGACCCTGCTCGCCTATTTCGGCGAAGCGTCGGAGCCCTGCGGCAACTGCGATCTCTGCGTCGAGGGCGTGGAACTGTTCGACGCGACGATCGATGCCCAGAAAGCGATGTCCGCCATCGTGCGCACCGGCGAACGTTTCGGCATGGAGCATCTCGTCGCCATTCTGACGGGCGACCTCACCGACAATGTCGCCAAATTCAAGCACGACGCCTTGCCGACCTTCGGTGTCGGCAAGAACCGCAAGTCCGCCGACTGGCGTTCGATCTTCCGCCAGCTCTCGGCGGTCGGGCTGATCACCCAGGACCTGATGGAGCACGGACGCTGGTGGGTCACCGACGAGGGCTGGGCCGTCCTGAAGGGCAAGCAGAAGGTCGAGCTGCGCAAGATCGCATCGTCGGCGACGTCCAAGGGGGAGCGCCGCGGGCGGGCCACGGCGCCGCCGATCGTGAACGATGCCGACAGCAAATTGCTCGACTCACTGCGCACGTTGCGCACGCGGCTGGCGCGGGCGCAGAACGTGCCCGCCTACGTCGTCTTCTCCGACCGCACTCTGGTCGAGCTGGCCACCCACCGGCCCTCGACCCTGGCCGCCATGCGTGAGATTCATGGAATCGGCGATGCCAAGCTCGAACGCTATGGGGCCGAATTCCTGGCCGTCATGGAGCCTCGCGCGTCCTGACGGGGTTGAACACCGAAGCCCGTCAGCCCTTCCCGATCGGAGCGCCCATCGACCACAGGACGCCGAACGGATCACGGAACTGGCCGTAGCGGTCGCCCCAGAACATGTCCTGCACCGGCAGCACGACGGTGCCGCCGGCCTTCACTGCCTTGTCGAAGGCGGCGTCGACATCGTCGACCTGGAGGTGGAGGGTGAAGGCGGCAGGCTTCTCCAGCGGCGCGCCATGCTCGGGAAAGGCGTCGGCCAGCATCAGCGATCCGCCGTCGATCACCAGATGGATGTGCATGTAGCGGCCCTTGTCGTCGGGCGGCATGCGCATGACTTCGTGGGCGCCGAGCGCCTCGACATAGAACTCGGCGGCCTTGGCGGCATTGCTGACAGAAAGATAGGGACAGGGGCCACCGAGGACAGGCGGCTGGACGGCAGAGGTCATGACGGTCTCCTTGGCTGATGTCACGTGCCGAGGACGAATGGCCGGGCTCGCAGCCGACACGCCAGCCGGAGTTTTTTCAGCAGGAAAGCCGGTCCAGATGCTGGCGGATATGCGCCGCCTCGGCCGGACTGGTGGCCAGCGCAATCGCACGACCGAAGGCCTCGCGGGCCTCGAGGGGCCGCTCGAGCTGCTCCAGCAGCGCTCCCTTGACGCCATGGAAGTAGAAATAGCCCTTCAGCCGCTCGCCGAGCGGTTCGAGCATTTCCAGCGCGGCCTGGGGCCCCTTCACCTTGGAGACGGCGACGGCGCGATTGAGCGTCACGACGGGCGAGGGCTGCAGTCGTTCGAGATTGGCATAGAGCAGGTCGATCTGGGCCCAGTCCGTGTCCTCGGCGCGTTGAGCCCGGGCATGCAACGCCGCAATCGCGGCCTGGATCTGATAGGGGCCGGGCCGGCGGTGGCGCATCGACTTGTCGATCAGCGCCAGTCCTTCGGCGATGCGCGGCCGGCTCCACAGGCTGCGATCCTGATCTTCGAGAAGGACGACATTGCCGTCGCCGTCGAAGCGCGCTTTCGCCCGCGCCCGCTGCAGGAGCATCAGCGCGGTGAGGCCCATGATCTCCGGCTCGGCGGGAAACAGGCGCAACAGCAGGCGACCCAGCCAGATCGCCTCCTCGGCCATCGGCTTGCGCGCCTCGGCCTCGCGGCTGCTGCTCGAGGAATATCCTTCGTTGAAGAGCAGGTAGATCATGGCGGCAACGGCGGCGAGCCGCTCCGCCCGTTCCGGCGCGCCCGGTGTCTCAAAGGCGACGCCGGCATTGCCGATGCGGGCCTTGGCGCGGGTGATGCGCTGCTCCATGGCGGCCTCGCCCACCAGGAAGGCCTGGGCGATCTGCTTCACCGAGAGACCGCAGACGATGCGCAGGGCCAGCGCGATCTGCTGCGTCGCGGGCAGTTCGGGATGGCAGCAGATGAACAGCAGCCGCAGGATATCGTCCTTGTAGTGCTCGCCGTCGAGCCGGTCGGCCAGCGAGGCCTCGGCATCTTCGAGATCCGACAGGACCGCCTCGTCGGGCAGTTCGGTCTGCTTCGCCTGCCGGCGGACCTGGTCCATCGCGGCATTGCGGCCGACCAGGATCAGCCAGGCGGCGGCATCGCGGGGCGGGCCGTTCTGCGGCCAGCTCTTCAGCGCGCGCAGGCAGGCTTCCTGGAAGGCTTCCTCGGCGGTATCGAGAGTCCGGAAGTAGCGCAGCAGCGCCCCCATCACCCGGGGGCGGGCTGCGCCCAGAATCGGGTCGATCCAGCCGAGATCGTTCATGAGGCCGGCGTGCTTTCAGGAAGCTGGCTGGGGTGGAATTCGGCCACCGGCCGGATCTCGTAGCTGCCGGTCCCGGGATTGGCCTTGGCGAGTTCCTTCGCCGTATCGAGCGCCTCCTCCAGCGAGGCGCAGTCGATGACGTAGAAGCCGAGGAGCTGTTCCTTGGTCTCCGCGAAGGGTCCGTCGATCACCATCTCCTCGCGCCCCTTGCGCAGGGTCGTGGCCGCCGTCGTCGGCAGGAGGCGGGCCACCGGCCCCAGCCGTCCTTGCCGGGCGAGCTTGTCGTTCACCGCGTAGAGCCTGGCCATGGTCTCGTCGTGATGGTCCCTGGACCACGCGCCGATGGCTTCCTCGGAGTTGTAGCAAAGGATGGCGTAGAGCATGGATCTTCGGCTCCTGTTGGACAGAGGACGCAGGAACGAGCTTCTCGCCGACAGGCGGGCCCGAACTATTTCAGCTCAGCCGGCGTCGGAAGAGACGGGAGTCTCGAAGGGAGTGCCGGCCCTCAGGATGCGATAGCGGCCATCCTCGATCTGCGCACCGGTCACGATGCCGGTGCGGGCACTGCCGCCGTCGAGACCCAGGCGGTCGCCCTCGAACAGGTGCGGGTCTTCCATGCCGCTGATCGCCGTGTGCTTGTCGGGCGGCGTGTGGCCATGGACCACCAGCGTGCCGCCGAAGCCCTGCTTCCAGTCGAGGAAGCCGTGATTGATCCACGCCCAGCGCGCCTCGGTGAAGATCAGCCAGGGTCGGCCGAGAAACTCGTCCTGGTCGGCATGGGGGTCGAGGCCGCCATGGACGAACACCGTGTTGCCCAACCGCACATGCGAGCGCATGCCCTGCAGGCGGTGCACGACCGTCTCGCCGAGAGCCTCGTGCAGCAGCGCCTGGTCCGCGTGCGGCGCCGGGCGCCCGGCGCGGGCCGCCAGTTCGTCGAGGAGGATGTGGCCGCCCATGCGCTTGCTGAGCCACATGGTCTCGGCCTTGTGCGCGTGCGGCCCGCCGACCACCGTGAGCATCATCATGATCTCGTGGTTGCCCATCAGCCGGTCGACATGGTCGACCCCGTGCGCCTCCTCGTTCCGAGCCCATAGTTCGAGGACACCGGCGCTGTCGGGGCCGCGGTTGATCATGTCGCCGAGATAGATCAGCCGGCGCCGGCCCTTGGCTTCGCCGGCCAGTCCGGCAATGGACTTCAGGAGCGCGCCGAGTTCCGGCGCACAGCCATGGACGTCGCCGATGGCGAACACCGTCTCCCCTTTCACATCGAAGGGGGCGGGCTTCCATTCGGAAACAGCGACGGGCAGGTCGGTCATGGGGCCATGCTAGCCCTATCCGGTTTGGCGCTCCACAGCGGCCGGCTCGCGGTCGCCGATGTGGAACGGCCGGAACACCACCAGAATGATGCAGGTCGCGAGGTTGATCAGGGTTCCCTGCAGCGCCACGCCGATGGCGAGACCCAGGGCGCCGAGGACGGTGTAGCGGGCGCCATCGCCCCGTATGACGGGGCACTTCCCCATTTGAATGAGGAAGCGATCGACCATGAACTCTGCGGCTCAATTCACGACGGAAAGACTCTAGCGGGCGTCGTTCTCGCGAATGAAGGTGCGGACGCGTGGCATGATCTGTTCGCGCCACTTGCGGCCGTTGAAGATGCCGTAATGGCCCACCCGTGGCTGCTCCCAGTGCACGTGCCGTGCACCGGGAATGTTGGGCGTCAGCGCATGGGCCGCCTTGGTCTGGCCGACGCCCGAAATGTCGTCCAGCTCGCCCTCGACCGTCATCAGGGCGGTCTCGATGAAGGAGGGATCGATCTTGCGGCCGCGGCTCACCCATTCGCCGCGCGGCAGCAGGTGTTCCTTGAAAACGACCTCGATAGTCTGGAGATAGAACTCGGCGCTGAGATCCATCACGGCGAGATATTCGTCGTAGAAGGTGCGGTGAGCGTCCGCCGGATCGTCGTCGCCCTTCACCAGATGCTCGAACTGCCGCATGTGCGCATTCACATGGCGGTCGAGGTTCATGCTGATGAACGACGTGAGCTGCAGGAAGCCAGGGTAAACGCGGCGCAGCGCGCCCGGATAGTTGATCGGCACCGTCGAGATGACGTTATGCCGGAACCACATCATCGAGTTGCGCATCGCGAGGTCGTTGGGGACCGTCGGGCTGACGCGGGTGTCGATCGGGCCGCCCATCAGGGTGAGCGACTTGGGCTGGCGCGGATCCTTGGCCTCCGCCATCAGCGCGGCGGCGCCCAGCACCGGCACCGACGGCTGGCAGACGGCGATGACGTGGACGTCGGGTCCGAGGTAGCGGCAGAACTCCGCGACGTAGTCGACATAGTCGTCGAGCGCGAAATTGCCCTGGCTGAGCGGCACTTCGCGGGCGTCGATCCAGTCGGTGATGTGGACGTCATGGTCGGGCAGCAAGGCCTCGACCGTGCCGCGCAACAGGGTCGCGTAGTGGCCGCTCATCGGCGCCACCACCAGCACCTTGGGGTCGCGACGGGGGGTGTCGCGGTGGAAATGGAGGAGCTGGCAGAAGGGCTTGCGCAGCAGGATCTCTTCATTGACCGCCACGGTCTCGTCGCCAACCGTCGTCGTCTTCAATCCGAACGCCGGCTTGCCGTAATTCTGGGTGAGGCGCGTCATGATCTCCGCGCCCGCGGCGATCGACTTGCCGACCCAGGTTTCCGCCCACGGATTGTAGGGGCTGGAATAGACCTGCTCGAGGGCGTTGGCCCACATCCGCATGGGGACGGCGAGCTGTCGCTGGAATTCGTAGGCTTGATATAGCATGGGGCGCGGATTGTACGCTCCGGCGAGCCCTTGTCACGTCCATATTGCGACGCAACAATCATGTAAAAACAACGACTTAAAGAAGGCGCCCCACGGCCTTGGCGATGGTTTCGGCCTTGGCGTCATGGGTGAAGTGGGTCACGAAGCGGCCGTTGCGATCGAGCAGGTAGACGATCGAGGAGTGGTCCATGAGGTAGGGCGAACCCTCCTTGCCGGGCACTTTCTGGTAATAGACGCGATAGGCCTTGGCCACATTGGCGATCTGCTGGGGCGTTCCGGTGAGCCCGATGATCCCCGGCCCGAAGTTCGGAACATAGCCCTTCAGCAGCTCCGGCGTGTCGCGCTCCGGATCGATGGTGATTAAGACGACGTTCACCTTCCTGGCCGCGTCCGGTCCCAGCTTCTCGACTGCCGTCTCCATCAACAGCAACGAGGTCGGGCAGACATCGGGACAATAGGTGAAACCGAAGTAGATCAACGTCGGCTTGCCCTTGAGCTGATCGCTCGAGAAGGGGCGGCCATCCTGGTCGACGAGCTGGAACGGCCCGCCGATCGACGGTTTCCCGCCCTGCGTGGCATCCCAACCGATCCAGCCGGCCGCAACGACGAGCGCCGCGATCCAGACACCGAGGAGCGCCTTCATGGTGCGTGACATGGCGCGAAACATGGGCCGTCGCGGCCGGCTCGACAAGCCGGACCGCTCGTCGCACAACCTCACGTGATGACGAGCCGGATTCTGGTACTCGGCGGCGGGTTCGCCGGATTGTGGAGTGCGCTGGCGGCCGCGCGGGCGCGCGAGATGCTGGGCGCCGACATCGAGATCACCCTGCTGAGCGACACGCCCTGGCATTCGATCCGCGTGCGCAATTATGAGGCCGATCTCTCGGATACGCGCGTGGCGCTCGACAACGTACTGGCGCCGGTCGGCGTGCGACGCCTCCAGGGCGCCGTGACCAGCATCGACGTCGCGAAACGCACGGTGACCTTCGAGGCAGCGGGTACATCGCAGCAGATCGGCTACGAACGGCTGATCTTCGCGCTCGGCAGCCGGCTTGCGCGGCCACGGATACCGGGCCTCGCCGAGCATGGATTCGATGTCGACACTTACGAAGCGGCGATGCGGCTCAACGATCACATCGCTCACCTGCCGTCCGGCGGCTCGACCGTGCTGGTCGTGGGCGGTGGCCTGACCGGCATCGAGGCCGCGGCCGAGATGCCGGCCAAGCTGCGCGCCGCCGGCATTGTCGCGCCGCATGTCATCCTGGCCGACCATGCGCCGCGCATCGGCTCGGACATGGGCGAACAGGCCGTCCCGGTCATCGAGGAGGCGCTGCAGGCACTGGGCGTCGAGAGGCGCGGTGGCGTGTCGGTCGCGGCCGTCGATGCCGGGGGCGCGACCTTGCAGGGCGGCGAGCGCATCGAGGCGGAAACGGTCGTGTGGTGTGCCGGCATGCGGGCCCATCCCCTCACCGCGGCCTTCCCGGTGGAGCGCGATCGTCTCGACCGCCTGCCGGTCGATGCGACATTGAAGATCAGGGGCTTCGACGCCGAGTTCGCGGCGGGTGACGCGGCGGCGTTCCCGATCGACGGCATTCATGGCTGCGTCATGTCCTGCCAGCATGCGCGGCCGATGGGCCGCTTCGCCGGCCACAATGCGGTCTGTGACCTGCTCGGGCGGCCGATGTTGCCGCTTTCCATCGCCTGGTACACGACCATCCTCGATCTCGGCTCCTGGGGGGCGCTCTACACCGAGGGCTGGGAGCGCAAGCTGGTGTCGCGCGGCGCCAAGGCCAAGCGAACCAAGGAGCTGATCAATCGCGAGCGCATCTATCCGCCGCGGTCGGGCGACCGGCAGGCGATCCTTGATGCGGCGGCGCCGACAGTGCAGACACCACCAGTGAAATTCGGGTGAGGAAAGACAGATGTTCTACGATGCCGCCAAGCGCGACCATGGACTGCCGCAGGATCCGCTGAAGGCGCTGATCGTGCCGCGGCCGATCGGCTGGATCTCGACCATCGACGGCCAGGGCAGGGTCAATCTCGCCCCCTACAGCTTCTACAACGGCGTCGGCGAGTTCCCGCCGATGGTCTATTTCGCCATCACCGGCACCTACGGCGACACGCCGACCAAGCACAGCCGCATGAACGCCGAGGAGACCGGCGAGTTCGTGGTCAACATGGTGACCGCGGAGATGAGCGAGAAGATGAACATCACCACGGCGATGGTGGCCTATGGCGTCGACGAGATGAAGCTCGCCGGCCTGACGCCGGAGCCCTGCCGCTTCGTGAAGCCGCCGCGGGTCAAGGAATCACCGGTCGCGCTCGAGTGCAAGTACTGGAAGACGATCGAACTGCCGGAAGAGCCGGGTCACGAGGCCAAGCGCGGCTCGATCGTGCTGGGCCAGGTGGTCGGCATCCACATCGACGACGCCATCATCAAGAACGGCCGCATCGACATCCTGGCGATGAAGCCGGTCGCGCGGCTGGGCTACAGCGAATACACGACGGTCGAGAACGTCTGGAAGATGCGGCGTCCGGACGATCCGCGCTTTCAGTGAGTTAGACTGTCGGCTTAAAAAGCAAACCGTCGTCTCGACCGGAGCCTCGCGTAGCGAGGCGGAGTGGAGAGACCTTCTTTCAACGATTTGCTCGCTTTTGGTGGAGAGAAGGTCTCTCCACTCCGCGCTGCGCGCTCCGGTCGAGACGACGGAGCTTTGCTGTCAGTGCGCCGCGACGACCGGCGCCACTGAGCGCGCCATTGCCAGGACGCGCCGGTCGGCCATTGTCTCGCCCATCAGCATGAAGCCGACGGGCAGCTCACCGGCCGCGTGACAGGGCAGGCTGATGCCGCAGCGGTCGAGGAAATTGCCGACCGTGGTGTTGCGCAGCAGCAGCAGGTTCTTCCTGGTGAAGCCCTCGGGCGTCGACACTTCCTCGATTGTCGGCGCCACGATGGCGCAGGTCGGCATGATCACCGCGTCGTAGTTCGAGGTGATGGCCGAGACGCGGCGGCAGAGGTCGGCGCGCTTCGCCAGCAGTTCGATGTAATCGGCGGCGGTCATGTCCTTGCCGCGCATGATGCGCGGATGGACGAACGGGTCGTAGTCCGGGCCGCGGCGGGCGATCAGCTCCTTGTGCCAGGCATAGGCCTCGGACGCGGCGAACCCACCCCTGGCATTGATGGCCGGCAGCTCGTTCAGCTCGGCGAGATCGATCTCCTCGATCCTCACGCCGCTGGCCGCCAAGGCCTTGCAGGCGCGCTCGAAAGCCTTCGCGACCGTCGCGTCGAGCTCATCCATCACGAAGTGCTTCGGGATGGCGAAGCGAAGTCCGGCGAGCGGCGCGGCGTCGGGAACCGAGATCGGCTCGGCGGCGAAGACGGCGTCGACGATGGCGCAGTCCTCGACCGAGTTGGCGAGCGGCCCGATCGAATCCAGCGAGGTCGAGAGCGGGACGACGCCGTCGATCGGCACGCGGCGCGCCGTCGGCTTGAAGCCCACCAGCCCGCAGACCGCGGCGGGAATACGTACCGAGCCACCGGTGTCGGTGCCCAGCGCCGCGACAGCCATACGGTCGGCCACCGAAACGGCGGCGCCGGCCGAGGAGCCACCCGGTACGCGCGCGCGGTCGGCCGGATTGCCCGGCGTCCCGTAATGCGGGTTGAAGCCGACGCCCGAGAAGGCGAACTCGCTCATGTTGGTGCTGCCGACGATCACCGCGCCGGCGGCGCGCAGGCGCGCCACCACCGGTGCGTCCACGGCGGCGGGCTTGGCATCGTCGAGCGCCTTCGAGCCGGACAGCGTCGTTTCGCCCGCGACGTCGCACAAATTCTTGATCGACACCGGGATGCCGGCGAGCGGCGACGGCACGAGGCCCGCCTTGCGCAGGCCATCGCTCGCGTCGGCCGCGGCCAGCGCCTGGTCCTTCCAGACCTTCACGAAGGCGCGCCTGCCTTCGCCCTTGGAGTCATCGATGCGCGCCAGCGCCTCTTCGGTGAGCCTGCGCGAGGTGCTGCGGCCGCCGGCCAGGTCCGCGGCGAGCTGGGTAATCGTCGGGTTGGCCATCTTCTTCCTTACTTGCCGCGGTGCTTCACGAGATCGTCGACGACCATCGGGTCGGCGAGCGTGGACGTGTCGCCCAGATTGCTGAAATCGTTCTCGGCGATCTTGCGCAGGATGCGGCGCATGATCTTGCCCGAGCGGGTCTTGGGCAGGCCGGGCGCCCACTGGATCACGTCGGGCGTGGCGATCGGGCCGATCTCCTTGCGCACCCAGGCGACCAGTTCCTTGCGCAGCTCGTCGGAGGGGTGCTCGCCGGCCTTCAGGGTGACGTAGGCGTAGATGCCCTGGCCCTTGATGTCGTGCGGGAAGCCGACCACGGCGGCTTCGGCCACCTTGGTGTTGCCGACCAGCGCGCTTTCGACCTCGGCGGTGCCGATGCGATGGCCCGAGACGTTGATCACGTCGTCGACCCGGCCGGTGATCCAGTAGTAGCCGTCCTCGTCGCGACGGGCGCCGTCGCCGGTGAAGTACTTGCCGGGATAGGTCTTGAAGTAGGTCTCGATGAAGCGCTGGTGATCGCCATAGACGGTGCGCATCTGGCCCGGCCAGGAATTGATCAGGCAGAGATTGCCGGTGCAGGGGCCTTGCAGTTCGTTGCCGTCGGCATCGACCATCACCGGCTGCACGCCGAAGAAGGGCAGCGTCGCCGACCCCGGCTTCAGCGCCGTCGCGCCGGGCAGCGGCGTGATCAGGATGCCGCCGGTTTCGGTCTGCCACCAGGTGTCGACGATCGGGCAGCGGCTGTCGCCGACCACGCGGTGGTACCACAGCCAGGCCTCGGGATTGATCGGCTCGCCGACCGAGCCCAGCAGGCGCAGGCTCGCGCGCGCGGTCTTCTTCACCGGTGCCTCGCCCTCGCGCATCAGCGCACGGATGGCGGTGGGCGCGGTGTAGAAGATGTTCACCTGGTGCTTGTCGATCACCTGCCAGAAGCGGCTGGTGTCGGGATAGTTGGGCACGCCCTCGAACATCAGGGTCGTGGCGCCGTTGGCCAGCGGCCCGTAGAGGATGTAGCTGTGGCCGGTCACCCAGCCCACGTCGGCGGTGCACCAGTAGACGTCGCCGTCGTGATAATCGAACACGTACTGGTGGG
>LNFM01005872.1_pt1 | contig 20745 bp, 20 predicted proteins | sample 596031 | NCBI WGS metagenome assembly LNFM01 (sample SAMN04254537, study PRJNA301005) | activated carbon metagenome | isolation source: dual media filters at the Ann Arbor, Michigan drinking water treatment plant | place: USA: Ann Arbor | reverse complement strand
GCGGGCTGTTCGCCGCCACGATCCGCGCGCCCCTCGTCGGCGTCGTGCTGGCGGTGGAACTGACCGGCGCCTATGCGCTGATCCTGCCGCTGCTCGTGACCTGCGTCACCGCACATGTCATTTCCGACTGGCTAAAAGGCCGGCCGATCTACGAGCTGCTGCTGGAGCGGACGCTGCGCCTGTCGGGCCAGCCGATTCCGGCGACCAGCCAGGCCGGTTCGGATCCATCCTCGCCAGTCGGCATCGACAACAAGCCGCGTCAGGTCCGGGTCAAGCGACGGCGACCCCGTGGCGGGAGAGGGTGAAGCCCTCGTAGCCGCTCGAGGCAACCTCGTCGCAGCGCCGCTTGTAGCGATCGAAGCCGCCGACATAGGGCATGAACACGCGCGGCTTGCCCGGGATGTTGGCGCCGACGTACCAGGAATTGGCCAGCGGATAGAGCGTGCTGTCGGCAACCTGATTGACGTGATGCACCCAGTTGCTTTCGGCCTGCTGCGCGGGCTCGATGCGATCGAGCTGCTGCTTGTGCAGGTGATCGAGGCAGCCCGCGATCCAGTCGACGTGCTGTTCGATCGAGGCGATCATCTGCGTCTTCACGCCGGGGCTACCCGGGCCGGTGACCACGAACATGTTGGGGAAGCCTGCGACCATCAGGCCGAGATAGGTGAGGGGGCCGCCCGCCCATTTGTCGGCGAGCACGGCGCCGTCCGAGGTGCGGATATCGATCTCGCGCAGCGCGCCTGTCATGGCGTCGAAGCCGGTGGCGAAGACGATGGCGTCGAGCTCGAATGCCTGCTTGCCCGTCTTGAGTCCCGTCGGCGTGATCTCGGCGATGGGATCGCTGCGCACGTCGACCAGGGTGACGTTCGGCCTGTTGTAGGTTTCGTAGTAGCCGGTATCGAGACACAGGCGCTTGGTGCCGATCGGGTGGTCCTTTGGCGCCAGCAGCTCGGCGGTCACCGGATCCTTCACCATGCCGCGGATCTTGTTGCGCACGAACTCCGAGGCGGTGTCGTTGGCCTCCTTGTTCACCAGCAGGTCGGTGTAGGCATAGAGGTAGCTGATGCTGCCGCCTTCCTGCCACTTGGCCTCGTAGGCGGCGTTGCGTTCCTCGGGCGTGGCTTCGAGTGCCGACTTGGTCGGCCTGGGGTAGCCGCCGATGGCGAAGGGCGTGTCGTAGGCGGCGCGCCGGCGGGCGGGATAGTCGGCCTTGTGGCGGCTCTCGCGCTCCGGCTCCATTGGGCCGTTGCGCGCCGGCAGGCTGAAATTGGCGGTGCGCTGGAAGACGGTGAGGTGCCTGGCCTGGCGCGCGATCAACGGGATCATCTGCACGCCCGACGAGCCGGTGCCGATCACGCCCACCCTCAGGCCGGTGAAGTCGACGCCCTCGTGCGGCCACAGGCCCGAGTGATACCACTTGCCCTTGAAGTCATGGATGCCCTTGAAGTCGGGCACGCGCGGCGTCGAGAGATTGCCCGCGGCCATCACGCAGTAGCGGGCCTTCACTTCCTCGCCCCTATCGGTGCGCAGCGTCCACAGGCCAGTCTTGCCGTCAAACAGCGCCGAGACGATGCGGGTGTTGAGTTCCACGTCGCGGCGCAGGTCGAAGCGGTCGGCGACATGGTTGATGTACTGCAGGATCTCGGGCTGGTTGCCGTAGCGCTCCGGCCATTTCCACTCCTGCTGTAACTCGTCGGAGAAGCTGTAGGAATATTCGAGGCTTTCCACGTCGCAGCGCGCGCCGGGATAGCGGTTCCAGAACCAGGTGCCGCCAACGCCGGAGCCGGCTTCGTAGGCGCGGACTTTCAGGCCCATCCCGCGCAGGCGATGGATGGCATAGAGCCCGCCCAGGCCGCCGCCGACGATGGCGACGTCGAGTTCGCGGGAAGAAGAAGGAGCGTGTGAAGCGTCAGGCATGGGACAAGCCTCCAACGGGCCGGAGGTTTTGGCAAGATGTCGCGGCCTCGCCGATCTTTCTAGCGAAACGGACAGCGTTCCCCGCGCTATGCTCGCCGTCGGCAACGATCGGGGAGTGGAAGAGCGTGATGAAATTGTTGGCAGTTCTGGCGGCGGTCGCGGTGTCTCTCGCATCGGGGCCGGCCCCGGCACAGACCGCGATCCAGGCGGGCCTGTGGGAGACCAACGATAAAACTGAGTTGGAAGGCGTGCAGTCGATTCCGGCCACGTCGCGCCAGGTGTGCCTGAAGGGCAATGAGGCGCAGTTGGAGCGCCTGCTGTTCCCGTCGCCCGAGGAGATGGTCCAGCATGGCTGCAAATACGAAGGTGGGCTGAAGCAGCCAGGCGTGCTGCAGTCCAGCCTGTCGTGCCCGCCCGCCGACACCGCGCCGGGCGTCGATGCCAAGGCCGAGATCACTTTTACGCAGACCAGCTATGAAGGCCTCGGCCAGGTCGTCGCCAGGGACAAGGCCGGCACGACGCTAAAGGGCAGCAGTACGCTCAGCGGCAAGCGCGTCGGCGACTGCCCCACTTAATCGAACGCGGGCATCACCTGTTCGCCGAAGCGGCGCATCGAAGCCACATTCTGCTCGTGGCTCATGGCGCCGAAGCCGGTCTGGCAGAGCAGGTGCTGGACACCGACGTCGCGCAACTCGGCCACCTGTTCGCGCACCCTGGCCGGCGTGCCGTAGAGCGAGCCGGTCGATAGCACGAAGGGGACGGCTTCCGAATCGGGCACCTTCGGATCTGTCCAGGCATTGAGCGCAGAAGGATCGGGTGCGAAGTCGGCGGGATTGTAGGCCTCCCGGACATGCATCATGTGGGCGCGGGTCTCGACCAGGAGTGCTGCCAGCTCCTCCTCGGCCTGCGCATTCGTCTCCGCGACATAGACATTGCGCCACAGCGCGCTCTGCGCCAGCAGCCGAGCCTTCTTCGCGGCGTCGTGGCCGCCGGCGTCGATTCCGGCGGCATAGGTCGCCCAGCGTTCCTTGATGCGCGCCACCGGCAGGCGGGCGGTCAGGATCGGCACGCCGAGGCGGCCGCATTCGGCGAACGAGCCGGGCGAGATGACGCTGCGCCACAGCGGCGGGCCGGGCCGCTGCACCGGCTTGGGTCGGATCGCCGGGATGTGCAGCTTATGGAACTTGCCCTCGAAGGTAAGCGGCCCCTCGTGCCAGGCGCGCTCGAGGATTTCGACCGTCTCCTCCATGCGCTCGCGGCTGTCATGGCTGCGCAGTCCGTGGCCCACGAACTCATACTCGTTGTAGGCCGTGCCCTTGCCGATGCCGACGTCGATGCGGCCCTTGCTGAGATTGTCGAGGAGTGCAAGCTGGACGGCCAGCCGCACCGGATGGTGGAACGGCGTCTGCACCACGGCGAAGCCGATGCGGATGCGCTCGGTCTTGACGGCGAGGGCTGCGGCAAACATCAGCGAGTCGTTGTAGACGCTCTCGCCGGTGAAATAGTGCTCGGTCAGCCAGACGTCGGCGAAGCCCAGAGTCTCGGCCAGACATACCTGCTCGATGGTCTGATCGATCCGCGGGCCATCCTCGTCGGGCGACGGCGACATGCCGAGGGTGAGCCAACCGAACTTCATCGAATGCACCGCGCGACCTCTCCCATCGTGATCTCGCTCATGGCGACTTGGTCAGTTCGATGGTGCACGGAGCATCGTCGGGGCCGCCACCACCCTTGAAGTCGGAGCGGGAATGGGGGGTGGCCGTGATCGTGTTTCCCGAGATCGTCCCCGAGAACGATGCGCTCAGGGTCTTGGCGGTGTTGGCGGGGGGAGACCAGGCGATACTGCCGGAATACCGGTTGCCGCTGATCGTCATTGTAATTGTCGCGTTGGGCCTGCCCTTGGAACCCCGCGACGCTTCTCCTGAGCCTTGGCCGTTGGTCACGGCAACAATGAGGGCCAGGGGACTGGCCCAGTTCCCGCATTTCGCCTGTCCGATCCAGCGCACGGCTCCGGCTGCGGGCGCGGAGGAAGCCGCGGTGGCCGCAGGCGCCGGCGCTGTTGCGGCGGGTGGCGGCACGGGCGCAATGGCCGCCGCGGCGGCAGCGCGTGTCTTGGCTTCCTCTGCCTTCTTCTGCTCGTCGTCGTACTTGGAGAGCGCCGGCGCCGCTTCGCGCAGCAGCGCCTGGTTCTGCGAACCGGTCAGAAAGCCGGTTACCGGCTGGTTGCGGGCTTTCTGCCAGCCCGCGATCATTTCGCGCGAGCGCGGCCCGAAGGCGCCGTCGCTGCCGCGGGTGTCGAAGCCCAGCGACGTAAGTGCCACCTGGAGGCGTTGGCGGTCGGTCGACCCCAGGCGAAGTGCCGATTCTGCGGCTTCCGCCGCTTTCTTGTCGGCGGCTGCTGCAGCCTCCGCTTCTGCCTTCTGTCTGGCTTCCACGTCCGCCTTCTGCTTGGCCTCGGCTTCGGCCTTCTGGCGGGCTTCCGCCTCGGCGATTTCCCGGCCGGTGGATTCGGCCTTCTGCCTGGCTTCCGCTTCGGCCTTCTGTTTCGCTTCGGCCTCCGCCTTCTGGCGCTCGTCCTGCGCTCTTGCAAGCGCCTCGTCGGCCAGGCGCTTGGCCTCGGCCTCGGCGGCGGCTTTCTTGCCCGCGTCCTCCTCGGCCTGGCGAAGCGCCGCCATCTCGGCTTCAGCCTTGCGCTGGGCGGCCTCCTCGGCGGCGCGTCGCGCGACGGCGTCGGCTTGTTCGCGTTGCCCGGCGTCGGCGATACGACGTGCCTCCATGTCGGCCTTGAGTTTCGCCAGTTCTTCCTCGGCCTTCTGCCGCTTCAGTTGCGCATCGGCGAGTTCGGTGTCGGCGGCGCGCTTGGCCGCGGCATCGGCCTCGGCTTTGCGCTGCGCTTCTTCCTCGAGCCGCTTCTTTTCGGCGGCAGCGGCATCGGCCTTGCGCCGTTCCGCCAGCACCCGTTCGAGATCCTCGATCTTGAGATCCTGCAAAGTGCTGCCGGCCAACGCTGCCGGAGTCGGCTTGCTGACGGGGGAGAAGACGAAATATCCGCCGCCGCCGGCCAGTACCAGCAAGACCAAGGCAATGCCGGCAAAGAGCGGTGTTCGAGACTTGCCGGCTGCCGGCGGTAGGTTCGGCGTCGCCGGAGGTGGCGGCACGGCAGCCGGAGCGGGCGGCGCCCGAACAGAGGCCGACTGCGGAGATGCAAGTGAAGTCCGGGGTGCTAGCACGGTTGCCGCCTCGGCGGGCGACGCGGTCATCGACAGGAGGGGCCGCCATCCGGCAATCGACTGCGGCCGGTCGGAGGCGCGGACGGCGAGGCCGGCGTCGATGCCACTCAACAGCCCGGCGGCGAAGCCGGGGCCGGCGCGCTGCGAGATCGGCTCGTAGGAGTCATCGAGCATGCGGTCGAACGCGCTGGGAGGCGGGGCGCCGACGATCGCATGGTAGAGCGTGGCCGAGAGGCCGTAGATGTCGGTCCACGGCCCCTGCTTGGCCGAAGTGAACTGCTCGGCTGCGGCATAGCCCGGGGTGAAGATCGCCGTCATCGCCACGGTGCGGCCAGCCATGGCCGCGCGCGAGGCGCCGAAATCGATCAGCGTCGGATTGCCCTTGCCGTCGAGCAGGATATTGGCCGGCTTGATGTCGCGGTGAAGGAAGCCGGCGTTGTGGACCTCCTCCAGCCCGTCGAGCAGCGTCCACAGGATGCGGTCGATGCCGTCGCCATCGAGGCGCGCGTGCTTCTTGAGATAAGCCTCGAGCGTGTCGCCATGGAGCATCTCCATGACGATGTAGGCGGTGCCGTTGATTTCGAGGAAGTCGAACACCCGTACGATGCCGGGCGCGCGGTGCAGGGTCGCCAGGGTGCGGCCTTCGGCCACGAAGCGATCGCGACCCCAGGTGAAATCCTCGGCGACCTTGGTCGAACGCGGCAGGACGGTGTGGCCTCCTTGGCGGATCGCCAGCGAGATCGGTAGATATTCCTTGATCGCGACTTCGCGGCCGAGCTGGATGTCGCGGGCAAGATAGGTGATGCCGAAGCCGCCCTGGCCCAGCACCGACAGGACTTCGTAACGTCCGATCGTTTCGCCGGCCGGCAGTGCAATATAGTCGACCTCGGGGTCGCCCGAGGTCGTGCCCGATTTCATGTCCACCATCTTCGCGCGTCCCCAACCGGCGCCAGTCAAACGGCGGTAATCAGACTAGGATGAGCGGCGGGCCGCGCCGGCGCAAGACCGCAAATGGACACGGCCGGAGCGTCTAGCCGGATCGACAATGAGGGGGGAACTGCATCAATGATACGGACCATCCTGTTGACGGCCGTCGTCGCGAGCACTCTGGCGGCGTGCGATGCCCGCGCACAATCGTCGGAGACACTGTCGATTTTCCGGTCGTGGATCGGCCGGACGCTCGACGCGGAACTTTCCAACGGCCAGAAAACTGTCGTGTTGTTCAGCGCCGACGGCACGGCGAGCGTCACGGGCGGCAGCGAGGACAAGGGCACCTGGCGCCTCGATGCCGAAGGCTATTGCGTAACCTGGACCAAGCTGCGTGGCGGCAAGGAATTCTGCTTCACCATTCTGCCCATGGGCGGGAGTTTCCTGACCGTCATCAGGAATACCAACGAAGTGACAGCCAAGCTGACACCAAGGTGACGCGCAAACGCCCGGTCCCTTGCGGGCCCGGGCGCTGCCGAAGTCTTCAGCTACCAGAAGCGGCTGGCGCCGAACAGACGAGCAGCAACCCGCTCGTCGCGATGACGGCCGCCCATGGCCGCGCCAGCAGTGGCTGCCGCGGCGGCGATGAGAAGCGTGGCCGCGGCGAGGAAGGCCGCGAGGGCGCCCATCTTGCGGGCCTTGTCGGCCGCGGTGCGTGCCTTGGCCTCGGCGTCCTTGGCGGCGGCATAGGCCCCGTCGACTCGCTTCTCGGCCTCGGCCTGCGGCAGGCCGGTCTGGCGTGCCACGATCTCGGCGAGATAGGTGCGATCGGCCGGCGCCATGGTGCCGCTGGCGAGGCTGGTCGCGAACACCCGCGCGAGCGGGGCCTGGAGTTCGCCGCGCGGGACGCGGCGCATTTCCATACGCATGCCGTCGGTCATTCCCGGGACGGTCGCGGGCCTGGGGTCGGTGGCGGGAGCCGTCTCGGGCTGCGCCGTGCCGGCCGCCGGAGCGGTTGCCATCTGGCCGGGGGCCGGCCGCAGCAGCAGGTCGATCGCCAGGTCTGAAGGCTGCGCGACGCGATCGGCGATCGCCGGGCCCATTGCAGCGCCGCCGCCGGCAACCGCGCCGGCCGAGAGGGTGGCAGCGGTCTGTACCGCCGTCTTGAGCGCGCCGCCGGCGCCGGAGAGCGCGATGGAGGCACCGATCAGGATGCCGACGGCCCACACTGCAAAGCCGTGGCTGCCGTCACGGAACTGCCGCTCCGATTCGACGCCGCCCAGCCAGGGCGTGCGCATGCGGCCGGCGAGGTAGCCGCCGGCCGCGAAGCTGCCGACCTGCACAAGCGCGGTGAACAGCGCCGCCAGGACCAGGAAGGTGGTGAGGGAGAGACCGGCGTAGGGATAGGGCGAGACCACCGAGAGGCCGACCGCCGAACCGAAGGTGAAGAACACCAGCGAGATCGCCGCGGCGCCCAGCGCACCGGCGATCACCGGGCCCCATTCGAGGTAGGAGAAGCGGGCAGGCCGCGCTGCGGCGTCGCCTTCGGATACTTCGACGATGGTAGCCATGGGATGACCTCTGTTGTTTGCGTATGTATTCAGCGCATGCCGACGAACGACAGGATGGCCATCACGATCACGACCAGGCCGACGAGATAGACGATCGAATTCATTTGAGAGTCTCCTGAGTGTTGATGGCAGGCAACGCAGCTCACGCGCGGAAGTTGCGCAGCTGGCTCCGAACCGGCTAACAAACGGCCAGTCGATCCGTGCGGGCGGGAGTCCATTGCGCAATTTCCTGAAGAACGCCCTTCTGTTGCTGGTCTCGGTCGCGCTTTGTACGGCCGTGGCGGAGGGCATTGCCCGCTGGATGGAAGTGACCGACGACGCCGACGTGGCGAAAAACCTCGACCAGATCCCGCTGGCCGCCGGCGTCCAGCGCGCCTGGTATTTCGACGATCCGCCGCCGCTGCCCAATCGCGGCAAGGCGCCACCTGAATGGTACGAGCTGGTGCGGCGGGTCGAGGCCAGCGGCCACACCGAGGGCACGCGCCGCGCCGACATGTTCAAGGCCTGGAACTCGGCCTTCGTCGGCGATCCCTGCACCCATGCCTATCTGCGCGCGGCGCCCGGGCACCTGTTCGTCTACGACCCGCCCCCTGACGAATCCGGAGTTGGCAGTCCGCATCCGCGCTACAGATTCATGCCCAATGCCACGCTGCCCAACGGGCTGGTCACCAACGCCTACGGCTTCCGCGGACCCCCGGTGCCGTTCGTGCGCACGCCGAAGACGGTACGCATCGCCTTCGTCGGCGCCTCGACGACGATCGCCGCGCACCACCTTGCTTACTCCTATCCGGAATTTGTCGGCCAGTGGCTCAACGTATGGGCGGCATCGAGGCGGCTCGACCTGCGTTTCGAGGTGCTGAACGCCGGCCGCGAGAGCATCGGCTCGCCCGACATCGAAGCCGTCGTCCGCCTCGAAGTGGCGCCGCTGCGGCCCGACCTCGTCGTCTATTACGAGGGCGCCAACCAGTTCGATCTCCGGACCGTGGCGCCCTCGGTGCCGCCGCCCGACGCCTCCGCCCGGCCTGCGACGGCGCCGATGCCGAGCACGCGGACGCGCTGGCTGGACGAGGCCGCCAAACACTTCACGCTGGCGCGGCGACTCCGGACCCTGCTTGCCGCCACCGACATGCCAGCGGGCGTGCCGGCCGATGGCGGCGAGTGGCCCAAGCCGGCCTACGACCTGGTGTGGCCGGCCGGCGTCGACGAGCGCGATCCCGACATCGGCCGTCCCGACCTGCCGGTGAATCTCTCGACGATCCTGGGCGACCTCGACCGTATTCGCGCCACGACCGAGGCGGCGGGCGGCGAACTGGCGCTGGCCTCCTTCGTCTGGCTGGTGAAGGACGGCATGGTGCTGAACCCGATCCGGCACCGCCCGATCCTGGAATATCTCAACCAGGGCTACGCACCGTTTCGCTATCGCGACCTCGAACGGCTGGCGGCCTTCGAGAACCGCGTGTTCGCCAAGTATGCCGCGGTGCACCGGCTGGCCTTTCTCGACATCGCGCGCCTGATGCCGCGCGATCCCGACCTGTTCGTCGATGCCATCCACACCACGCAGAGCGGCGTGCGGCTGCAGGCCTGGGTCGCATTTCAGGAGTTGCTGCCGCTGGTCGAGAAGAAGCTGGCGAGCGGGGCGTGGCCGAAAGCCGATCCGGGCGCGGGCATGCCTTCTGCACATCCGACCTTCGCGCCGAGGGAACTCAACTTCACCTGCAAGGCGCCGCCGGCCTGATTCCGTTGGAATTACGCGATTGTCCCGGCCAAATTTGCCGCACCATCAATGAAGACAACTCGGGGCTGTGAATGAACTGGGGGCTGAAGACTTTCCGTATTGCCGTTCTGGCGGCGCTTCTGGTTGGCATCGGTGCGATGGGCGCAAAGGCGCAGAACACGACTCATGGCTGCGCCTGCATTCACAACAATACCAAGACTACCATCAGCTACCGCTACAAGTGGGGCGAGCAGCAGTGGCAGAACGTCAAGCTGCAGCCGAACTATCAGAACTGGATCTGCTGGAAATACGCCGACACCGCCAAGAGTTCGCCGGCGCTCGCTTTCCAGCTCGATGTCGACATGACCAAGGGCAACGCCTGGACGACCTTCAACCTCCCGCGCATGCAGGCCGCGGCCGCCACCTGCCAGGCGACGCCGAAGGCCGCGCACTACGACATCGGCTACCGGCCCAACACCAACAACCAGTTCATTCAGGTAACGCACCGCTGAGGCGGTGCGTCACTGGAACTGGACTGTCAGCGTGTAGCTGGCGGGCCCGCCCTTGCTGTCGACGGCGATGAGGTACATGCCGGTTTGAGGGATCACGCCGATCCACGCCATCGACGCGTCCGCGGTTCCGGCGCCGGAGAGCGTCGTGCCGCTGACGATCGCGCTGCCGGTCGCGCCGGTCGCCGAGGCGCCGACATCGTAGACCTGGAATATCGCGTTGTTGCCGGGCGAGGCGACGGTGACCGACAGCGCCTGCAGGCTGTTGGCGGACACGGAGTAGACATTGCGCCCGTTGGCCGCGACCTGGCCGGTGACGGTGGCGCCGCCCGGCGGCACCTGGAGGGTCGGGATATTGGGCAGGGGCTGGGCGCCCGCCGGCAGGGCGGCGAGCGGCAGCAGGAACGCAAGCAACGCAGCGAGAATTTTCACGCAACAGCCCTTCATGTCACTTCTTTGGTGTCGAAATCGGCGGGCATGGTGATTTCCAGCACTTCGAAATCCTCGGAGTGATCGATCTCCTTGTGTTTGATTCCGGGCGGCTGGTAGACGGTCGAGCCGGCGACGAGCTTGTGCTGGCCGTGGCCTTCGTACTCGAAGATCGCCCAGCCCTTCAGCACGTAGACGAACTGGAAGGAAAGCGCGTGGGTGTGGCGCGGCGCGTCGGCGTGCTTGCCGGGCTTGGCGCGGATCACATGGGCGCCGACCTTGCCGCCGGTCAGTTCCTTGAGACCGAGCGGGCGATATTCGAAGAACGGCCGCAGCCCATCCTTCTCGAAACTGTCGGGGCCGAGATGATTGACGATGCTCGTGGTGGCGGTGGCTGCGTGGCTGTCGGGCATAGTTTCCTCCGTCTTTCACCCGGCAGCATGCCCGGCTTTGCCGCGCTTTGCGAGACCGCCTCTCAGGCCGCCAGCGGCGCGGCTTCCGGCGGCACGAGCAGGAAGGGCAGCCGGATCCGGACCACCGTCCCGGTTTCCGCCACCGGAGTCAGGACCACCGTGCCGCCCAGCTGGCGCACGAAGATCGCCACATAGTCGGAACCGCGTCCCTCCTGGTCCTTCGCCATACCGCTCTTCGTCATGCCGATGCCGTCGTCGGTGACGCTGAGCTCGATCTGGTCGCCCGCGCGCTCGACGCTCAGCACGATCTTTCCGCTGCCGCCGGGAAAGGCGTGCTTGATGGCGTTGGTCGCCAGCTCGTTCACCAGGAGGCCGAAGGGCACGGCGCGCTCGGGGTCGATGTCGAGCGCCTCAGCCACTACTTCGATGACGATGCCCGAAGTGTCTCCCAGCAGGCTCGCCCTCATGGTCTTGGCGATCTCCCGCAGATAGTCGCCCACGTCGATGGCGCGGCCGTGGCTCGAATGCGAGATCAGGTCGTAGAGCTGGGCGATGGCGCCGATGCGGGCCTGCATGGCGCGGTAGCCCGGCACGCAGGGGGCGGCCGTGAAATTGACCTCGTAGGCGATCAGCCCGACCACGATCTGCAGGTTGTTCTTGATCCGGTGCGAGATCTCGTTGGCGAGGCCGAGCGCATCGCGCTCGCGCTGCTTGCGGTCGGTGATGTCCTCGAACACCAGCAGCATGCGATGGGCATGGTTGCCGGGCTGGGAGATCTTCCGCGCATTGAGGTTGAAGACGCGCCGGCCGAGGCCCGGGAAGTCGTCCTCGATCTCGAAACTCTCGATCGGCTTGTTCTCCGGCAGCACCTTCTCCATCAGATGGCGCAGCGCCGGCACGTCCCACTGGTGCTGGCCGAGGTCGGCCATGCGCCGGCCGCGCGTCTCCGCTTGGGTGATCCCGAACATTGTCAGGAACGCCTTGCTGGCGGTCACGATCGTCATGTCGTCCTCGAGCACCACCAGCGGGTCGCGGATCGTGTCGACGATGCTTTGCGTCAGCCGCCAGAGGTTCCTGCTCTCGGCGCGCGCCGCGCGTTCCTCGCTCACATCCTCGATGGCGAGCAGGATGGACCCGTCATGGGCGCCGGGGCTGAAGATCTTGCGCGCGTTGACCAGCATGGTGCGCCGGCCGATCGTCGGGAAATCGTGCTCGACCTCGAAGCCCTCGACCGAGGCGCGATGGGGGATCACGCTCTCGAGGAGCGTGCGCAGCGCCGGGATGTCCCACTGCCGGTTGCCCAGCTCGTAAATCTGGCTGCCCTCGGTGTCGCCGGGGCTGGTGCGGAAGGTCTGGTAGAAGGCGCGGTTGGCCGAGGTGATGTTGAGATTGCGGTCGAGGATGATCAGCGCGCTCGGGATGGTTTCGACGATCTCGCTGGCGGCGATCTCGGGCGTCGGCTTTTCTTTTGGATCGTCGTCCGGCATTGCCGTCGTTCCCCCTGGGATTGCGCGAAATCAAAGGATCAAGCGGCCAACAGGCCTTGCATGGAAGCGCGCAGCTGCTCGTCGGAGTATGGCTTTGGCAGGAAGTGGGCGCTTTCGACGAACAGGGACTTCATCTGGTCGGTGGCGGCATTGCCGGTGGTGTAGAGCACGCGCAGATCCGGCCGCAATTCCACGGCCTGGTGTGCGAGGGTGCAGCCACCAAGCGGTGCCGTCTTTAGGTAAATGTCCGTAAACAGGGCGTCGATAGGCTCGGACGAGCGCAGGAGCAAAAGCGCCTCATCGACGTCGCCGGCCGAGAGTGTCTTGTACCCTTGCCCCTGCAAGGTCATTTCCGCCACCAGCCGGACGATCATTTCGTCTTCGACGATCAATATCAAAGCCATCACCACTCTTTTTCTTCTTCGTCCCACTCCCCGGCATAGGACATAAGCGGCCAAGGGCCCGAAAGTTCCGTCGGGCAGAAGATTTATTTCTCCCGGAGGAAGCCTTGCCGATGACCGCCGCCGCCCGCTTCGCCGCCCACGCGCTGGGCACGCGTTTCGCCGACCTGCCTGATGCCGCGATCCAGCGCGCCAAGGTCTTCGTGCTCGACAGCCTGGGCGTCGGCATCGCCGGTTCCTCGGTCGAGGGCGGGGAGGGGCTGCTCGAGGTGGCGGCCGGCTGGGGCGGCGCGCCCGGCGAGGTTGCGGTTCCGGTGTGGGGCCGCTCGGCGCGGCTCGCCGCCCCCGCCGCCGCCTTCCTCAACGCCTGGCAGATGCACAACCAGGAATACGACTGCCTGCACGAAGGCGCGGTGGTGCATGCCATGGCCGCCGTCCTGCCGGCAGCCCTTGCAGCGGCCGAGCTCAGGGGCGGCGCGAGCGGCACCGAGCTGATCGCGGCATTGGCGGTCGGCGTCGACATCGCCGCCGGTCTCGGCCTCGCCTCGCGCTCGGGCTTTCGCTTCTTCCGCCCCGGCACCGCCGGCGGCTTCGGCGCGGTGGCGGCGGCAGGCCGCCTGCTCGGCCTCGACCGGCCGACGCTGGAAGCGGCCTTCGCCTGGCAACTCGCCCAGGCCAGCGGCACCATGCAGGCGCACACCGAGGGCAGTCCGATCCTGCCGGTTCAGATCGCCTTCAACACCCGCGCCGCGCTGCAATCCTGCGAGATGGCGACCCTGGGTTTTGCCGCGGCGCACCAGGTGTTCGAGGGCGCTTACGGATACCTGCCGCTGTTCGAGGGCACGTACGAGCTCGAGCCGGTGCTTGCGAGCCTCGGCCGCGACTGGCGCATGGCCGAGTTCAGCCACAAGCCGTTTCCCGCCGGCCGCGCCACCCATGGCGGCATCGAAGGCGTGCGGGTGCTGCGCGCCGAACATGGCTTTGGCGCCGCCGACGTCGCGCGCGTCGAGGTCTTCGCGCCGCCCCTGATCGTGCGTCTGGTCGGCCGGCCGCCCAGGCCTGACGCCGGCGCCAGCTATGCCCGCCTCTGCATGGCCTACGCCATCGCCAAGACCCTGCAGCACGGCGCGCTCGACCTCGCGCACTTCCGCGGCGAGGCGCTGGCCGATCCGGAAACCTATGCTCTGGCGGCGCGCGTCGAGACGCGCGACGACGGCACGACCGATCCCAACGCGCTGGCGCCGCAGACCGTGGTCGTTCGCCTGAACGACGGCCGCGCGCTCAGCTGGCGTGGCGAGACCATGCTCGCCCATCCGGCACGCCCGCTCACGCAGCAGCAGCATCTGGAAAAGTTCGATCGCTGCCTCGCCTTCAGCGCCGAGCCGCTGGCGCCCGGGACGGCGGCGCGGCTGGTCGAGGCCGTCGACCGGTTGGAGGAGATGGCGGACGTCCGTCGGTTGGGCGTTCTGGCGGCCAGTCTGGGCTCCGGTCTGGGCCGTTGAAGGCGGACGCGGCGCCCGTTAGCGTTCGTCGGCAGAAATTTCCAGACCAAGGGGAAAGCAGCTTCATGGCGACGGCTTCCGGCAAGACGGAAGGCACGAACAGGTCCGTGATGCCCTATGTGGCTTACGGCGTCGTCCTGGCGTTGCTGTTCGTGGCCGGCTTCGCCGTCTGGACGATGGGCCGGGGTGTCGCACCCGGCCTGTCCGTGCCGCCGGCCCCGTCGACCGAGACGGCGCGCACCGCCCGGGCGCTGAAACTGCCGCCGCGTCCGCCGGAGCTCGAACCGGCGGTAGCGCCCGCCCGGCAAGAGCCCGCGCCCCCGACGCCGCCGCAAGCCGTGGTGGGCGAACAGAAGCCCGAGCCGCCACCCAAGTCGGAGTGCAAGGTCGATTTCAACCGCTGGCCGGCCGACAGGACGGACCAGGCCCAGGCCGTTCAGGTGCTGCTGCGCCACCTCGGCTACTACCGCGGCACGACCAACGGCACGGTGGGACCGCAGACCCGCACCGCGATCCGCGAATTCCAGCTCGCTTCGGGCGACGCCGAGACTGGCGAGGTGACGGAGGTTCTGTTCGAGGCGCTCAAGAAGAAGTGCGCGGCATCGGCCAACTGAGCGGGTGAGCGGCTGGCAATCCTGGGCGATTCGATATATCGATTTGAATATATCGAACGTTCGGGAGAAAGTCGTGATGCAGGCTCGCCGCCGCGCCTCGTTCGCCGTATTGGCGGTCCTTCTGTCAGTGCCGGTCACGGCAGCCGTTGCCCAGCTGAAAGGTGCACAATCGAGGGACGTCGTGATCCTGGCCGCGGCCAGCCTCAAGAACGCGCTCGACGAGGCCTCGGCCGCCTGGAGCAAGGCGACCGGCAAGGCCACCAGGATCTCCTATGCCGCGAGCTCGGCGCTGGCCAAGCAGATCGAGGCCGGGATTCCCGCCGACCTGTTCATCTCCGCCGATATCCCGTGGGTCGACTACGTGGCCGAGCGCAAGCTGATCAAGCCGGCGAGCCGCATCGACTATCTCGGCAACGAGATTGTGCTGATCGCGGGCAAGGACTCGAAGATCGACCTCGAGATCGCCAGGGATTTCCCGCTGCGCGCCGCGTTGGGCGACGGACGCCTGGCGATGGCCAACATCGACGCCGTCCCGGCCGGCAAGTACGGCAAGGCCTCACTCGAATCGCTGGGCGTCTGGGCCTCGGTCGCCGACCGCGTCGCCCAGGCCGAGAATGTGCGCATGGCGCTCGTCCTGGTGTCGCGCGGCGAGGCGCCGCTCGGCGTCGTCTATCGCACGGATGCAACGGCTGATCCCAACGTGAAGATCCTGGGTGCGTTCCCTGCCAGCAGCCATCCGCCGATCGTCTATCCGGCGGCGCTGCTCGCGACCTCGACCAATCCCGATGCCGAGGCGTTCGTGGCCTACCTGAAGTCGCCCGCGGCGCGGCCGTTCTTCGAAAAGCAGGGCTTTACCGTGTTGAAGTAGAGCGGCCGCTATCTGACGACCAAGCGCGACAGCGCCCGGACATCCGAGGTCGAGGCGCGCCGAGCCCGCTGCTCCATGTCGCGATAGAGCCGGACGACGGTATTGCCGGCTTCCGTCACCACCGTGCCGCCGCCGCCGCCGCCGCCGGTCTGAGCGCTGACGACGGGTTCCTTGAACATGCGGTTGAGCTCGTCGACCAGCAGCCAGGCCTGGCGGTAGGACATCTCGAGTGTCCGGCCGGCGGCGGAGATGGAGCCGGTCTCGTCGATCAGTTCGAGCAGACGGATCTTGCCGGGGCCGATCGAGCGGCCCCCACCGAAATCGATCCGCAGGTGCAGCGATGTCCTGACGGTCGATTTTGCCGAGACTTTGGCAGGTCCGCGTCCCATGTCCCGATTATGCGGCGGGTCCGCTGCCAAGACCAGATGGCTGACGCAGTTACGCGATCAGGCGTTCGGCCACTTCCGCGGCTTGGAGGCGGATGTCGGGAATCGCCACGATCTCCGTGTAGCGCCCGCGGGTCGGTGGCCCGAGCGCGAAGAGGCGGCGCGAGGCCGTGCCGTTCCGCCCGATCAACGCCTCGTGGTCGCTTACATCGAGGCCCTGGCCGAGCGGATCCGGGCGCAGCAGCCCATGTTCCACCATCTGCGCATGCAGCGGCAAATCCTCGTCGACCTCGTTGCGCGGGCCGCGGCAGTCGATGACGCGATCGACGCTGCGCTTTTCGATGGAATGTGAACCGCGGCGGAGGATCGTGACGTCGACCTTGCGGTCGGTAGCGTGGTCGATCTTGATCCTGGCGGCGAGGATCGAGAGTTGGCCACTGGCCTGGGCCGCCGCGACGATCTCGCCGATCCGCGGGGCGACGCGATGGCGATGGATGTCCCACCAGGGCCGCAGATGGCGCAGGAAGCGCCGCCGCTCTTCGCGGTTCAGCCCATGCCAGAGTTCGTTGTTGTGGGGCCGCAGCAACTGCATGAGCCCGGGCCATCCCAACCCGTTCCGCAGCTTGCGCCTAAACCTGAGGGTTCGCTGCGACAGGCTGCCGGTGAAGAGGTCACGCGTGTCGACCTCCGGCGAGGGGATCGGCGCCGTCGGATGGCTGTGCGGAACCAGGCCGCGGCGGGAGAGAGCCGCGATCGAGCCGGTGTGGCCACGCTCCATCAGCGAGACCAATACGTCGATCATCGTCAGGCTGGTGCCGATCAGCAGGACCGAAGCGTCGTGCGGCAGATCTTCGATCGCGTCGTCGCGCCACGGATTGCCGCGATAGGCGCCGGAGTCGGTGGACGGCGGACGATGGCCCGTGGCCAGCACGGCTGCCTGTGCCTGGAGGGCGTGGCGCCCGTCGATGTCGATCTCGACGTGGTCTGCCCGTTCGCGAAGGGCGGTGACGTCGCCGGTGACGATCCGGAGACGGCCTTCCGACCGTCGCACCGATTCGGCCAGCAGGTCCTGCAGATAGCGGCCGTAGTCCGCACGCGGCGCGAAATCGGTGCGGCCGAGACCGCCGCCGTCGCGGTCCAGCCATTGGACGAAATGCTCGGGCTCCAGAGACAGCGCACTCATCTCGCTGGCGCGGACGTTGAGGAGATGGCCTCGACATCGCGTCGAGTAGGCGACGCCCAACCCTGGCGGCTCTCCGCGTTCGATGAGCACGATGCGAAGATCGGCCTTGCGGACGAGTTGGGCGGCGAGCAGCACGCCGCTGGCGCCGCCGCCGACGATCGCGATGTCGGCAGGGAGCTCGGCGGCTGGCCTCATCATGCCGCGAGTATGGAGGTGCGGCGCCGACGATGCCAGATTGCGTCGCGTGTCGTACTCCTCCGACCAGGACGCAAGTCCCCGATTCCTGTCGGGACATCCCGTCTTCCCTTCGTCATCCCCAAGCCTTACACTGCCTCGCTTTCCCGCTCTTCGTGATCTGGAAAGCACATGGCCCATATCAGACTGAATACCCATCCCTCCCAAGGCGGCGTGCAGGCGCCGCCGGTGGTGTGGGGTGCGCGCGATCCCGCCGTCCGCGGGCCGGTCGTGGGGACTGTGGCCGATCCCGCCAAGCGCAACGCCATCGGCGTCCATTCCGGCAGCTACGGCATCTATCGCGCGCTCGCCATTGCGGCCCATGAGCTCAAGGCCGACCACCGGCCAGACTTCACCGACACGTCGCCGGCCGAGCATATCGGCCCGTTCGAGGCCTGGTTCGATCCGAAGAAGATCGTGTCGCTCGATCCCTGGGGCCATCTGGTGGCCTCGGTCTTTGCCGACAAGCTGAAGGCGGGTTGGGACATCCGCCCGACCATCGCCGTCACCAAGGCGCACATCACCATGCCGGAGATCAAGGACGCCATGGCGGCGGGGCGCCTGAAGCCCGATGGCGACATCTTGAAGAAGAACGGCGAGGTGCGCGTCACCAAGGCCGCGGTCGAGCCGGTGTGGTGGCTGCCCGGCATCGCCGAACGCTTCGGCGTGCCCGAGGTCGATCTGCGCCGCACGCTCTTCGAGCAGACGGGCGGCATGTACACCGAGCTGGTGACGCGGCCCGACCTCGAACTGTTCCTGCCGCCGATCGGTGGCGCCACGATCTATTTCTTCGGCGATATGGAAAAGATCGGCAAACCGGAGACCAAGATCGCCTGCCGGCTCCACGACGAGTGCAATGGCTCCGACGTCTTCAGCTCCGACATCTGCACTTGCAGGCCCTATCTCGCACACGGCATCGAGGTCTGTGTCGAGATGGCCCAGCAGGATGGCCTGGGCGTCGTCATCTACAATCGCAAGGAAGGCCGCGCTTTGGGTGAGGTCACCAAGTTCCTGGTCTACAACGCGCGCAAGCGCCAGGTCGGCGGCGATTCGGCGGCGCAATATTTCAACCGCACCGAATGCGTGGCCGGCGTGCAGGACATGCGCTTTCAGGAGCTGATGCCAGACCTCTTCCATTGGCTGGGCATCGCGCGCGTCGACCGCTTCGTGTCGATGAGCAACCTCAAGTCCGATGCGCTGCGCGAGCAGGGCATCGAGATTGTTGAGCAGGTGGCGATCCCCGATGAGCTGATCCCCGCCGACGCCCAGGTCGAGATGGATGCCAAGAAGGCGGCGGGCTATTTCACCGACAACAAGGGCAAACCTGGGATGGTGGAACTGAAGAAGCCCAAGGGGAGGGGATTGGACGAGTGACAGACTCCGTCGCCTACCTCCGTACCCCCGCCGCGATCCGCGAGCGGGCGGCGCTTGTCCTGCGGCATGTCGAGAACGGGCAGTCGTCGTGGTTCGCGCTGGATGCCGCCGGCCTCGAAGCCGCGGTGCAGGCGACGCTCAGGGTGACGCGCCAGCGCTTCCGCGACCCCGCGAAGATCCCCTTCCATTCGCGCTGGCGTCATTTCGAGGCCGGCGGACGCGACCGCTGGGCGATGCTGGCCGAGCGGATGAAGGACCTGTCGGCGGCGGAGATCGCCCGGCGGCGCATCGATCTCGCCGTCGTCTCGGTGCTGCTCGACGCCGGCGCCGGCGGCCTGTGGTCGTACAAGGAACCGGCGACCGGCCAGTCCTACATGCGCTCCGAGGGGCTGGCGGTCGCGAGCTTCAACATGTTCGCCAACGGCGCCTTCAGCCGCGATTCCAGGAACGACCCGCTGCGCGTCGATGCCGAGCGGCTGGCCCGGCTGACGCCGGTCGACCTCGCCATGGGCTTCCAGGTGCGCGGCCACAATTCGCTGCTGGGACTGGAAGGCCGCGCCGGGCTGCTGCGCAAGTTGGGCAGCGTCGGACTCGAACGTCCGGGCGCGCTGTTCGACCTGCTGGTCGCAGGGCCGGAAGTGAAGGCGGAGAAGATCCTGTCCGTCCTGCTCGACAAGCTCGCGCCGATCTGGCCGTCACGGCTCGAACTGGACGGCGTGCCCCTGGGCGACGTGTGGCGGCATCCGGCGGTGGGGCTGGTGCCGTTCCACAAGCTCTCGCAATGGATGAGCTATTCGATCGTCGAGCCGCTTCAGGGCGCGGGATTGAACGTGGTCGAACTCGATGCACTGACGGGCCTGCCGGAGTATCGCAACGGCGGACTGCTGGTCGATGCCGGAGCCTTGAAGCCCAAGCAGAAGCTGCTGCTGGATAAAGTCTTTGCGCCGGGCGACGAGGCGATCGTCGAATGGCGGGCGCTCACCGTGGCGTTGCTCGACCAGGTGGCTGAGCATGTCCGCCTGCATCTCAAGATGGATGCCGCGAGCCTGCCGTTGGTGAAAGTGCTGGAGGCTGGCACCTGGTTCGCCGGCCGTGCGCTCGCCGCGGAGCGCCGCAAGGACGGCGGCCCGCCGATCGCCGTGGAGAGCGACGGCACGGTTTTTTGACGGCTTCCGTCACCCCGAGCGTAGCCGAGGGGTCTTGCCTGATGCAGGCAAGGTCCCTCCACTCCGCTTCGGTCGGGACGACGATAAAAATGAGGAGATAAAGAAATGTCGTTGCCGCACTCGATCCATGTCGTGTCGCATCCGCTGGTGCAGCACAAGCTCTCCAAGATGCGCGACAAGGAGACGTCGAGCGCCAACTTCCGCCGCCTGCTGCGCGAGATCGGGTTGCTCCTGGGGTACGACGCCACCAAGGACCTGCCGCTGGCCGACAAGCGTATCGAGACGCCGATCGCGTCGATGGACGCGCCGCTGCTCGACGGCAAGAAGCTGGTGATCGTGCCGATCCTGCGCGCCGGCCTCGGCCTCGCCGAGGGATTGCTCGACCTGATGCCGCTCGCGCGCCAAGGCCATGTCGGGCTCTACCGCGATCCGCGCACGCTGCAGGCGGTCGAGTACTACTTCAAGATCCCGCAGGACATCTCCGACCGCGACGTGCTGGTGTGCGATCCCATGCTGGCCACGGCCCATTCGGCGATCGCTGCTGTGGATCGTTTGAAGGAGTCCGGGGCCAAGCGGATCAAGTTCATCTGCATTCTGGGCTCGGAAACCGGGGTCCGGGCCTTCGCCGAGGTCCATCCCGATGTGCCGGTGTTCGCGGCGGCGATCGATGCAAAACTCAACGATCACGGGTATATTGTTCCCGGGCTCGGCGATGCGGGCGACCGCCTCTTCGGGACCAAATAACGATCAAGGGAGAAATCAATGTCCCCGGACCTGAAGTACCTCCTCCTCTCCACGATCCTCTGCTTCGTCCAGATGC